>PR_CR_10_Liq_3_inCRDRAFT_1000509_pt1 | contig 10569 bp, 11 predicted proteins | sample PRCRCaboRojoPR_2_FD_10240 | JGI IMG/M metagenome (IMG submission 10240)
TCAATAGAGAAGGGGCGCGGCCAACGGACCGCGCCCCGGCGATGTCTCAGCCGCTTCAGCCTTCGAGCGCGTCCTCGAAGGTGCGCAACCCGGTGCGCGGGGCCTGAACCAGCACCGCCATGTTGCCGGGCTTGTGTTCGTTGCGCAGCATCTTGGTGTGGGCCTGCGGGATCTCGTCCCAGGGGAAGACCTCGGACATGCAGGGGTCCAGGCGGCGTTCAACCATAAGACGGTTGGCGCCGGCGGCCTGCTTGAGGTTGGCAAAGTGGCTGCCCTGCAAGCGCTTCTGGTGCATCCACATGTAGCGCACGTCGAAGGTGCAGTTGAACCCGGAGGTCCCGGCGCAGATCACGACCATGCCGCCCTTTTTCACGACAAGGGTCGAAACCGGGAAGGTCGCTTCGCCGGGATGTTCGAAGACCATGTCGACATTCACGCCCTTGCCGGTGATGTCCCAGATCGCCTTGCCGAACTTGCGGGCCTCTTTCAGCCATTCATTGTATTCGGGCGTGTTGACCGTGGGCAGCTGCCCCCAGCAGTTGAAGTCCTTGCGGTTGATGACGCCCTTGGCGCCCTGGTCCATGACGAACTGGCGCTTGGATTCGTCCGAGATGACGCCGATCGCGTTNGCACCTACAGTGTTGGCCAGCTGGATTGCATAGGACCCAAGGCCACCCGACGCGCCCCAGACCAGAACGTTCTGTCCCGGCTTGAGGTCATGCGGTTCATGACCGAAGAGCATACGGTAGGCGGTGGCCAGCGTCAGCGTGTAGCAGGCGCTTTCTTCCCAGGTCAGGTGCTGGGGGCGCGGCATCAGCTGCTGGGCCTGCACGCGGGTGAATTGCGAGAATGACCCATCGGGGGTCTCATAGCCCCAGATGCGCTGGCTCGGCGAATACATCGGATCGCCGCCATTGCAGAATTCGTCGTCGCCATCATCCTGGTTACAGTGGATCACGACCTCGTCGCCGACCTTCCAGTTCTTCACCTTGTCGCCCACGGCCCAGACGATGCCGGACGCATCGGAACCGGCAATGTGATAGTCGGCGCCGTGCCCGTCAAAGGGGCTGATCGGTTGACCAAGACCGGCCCAGACGCCGTTGTAGTTGACGCCCGCCGCCATCACCAGGACCAGCACCTCATGGCTGTCGATTTCCCAGGTATCGACCACTTCCTGCTGAAAGGACTGTTCGGGTTCGCCATGACGGTCACGACGGATCGCCCAAGCATACATTTTCTTGGGCACGTAGCCCATGGGCGGGATTTCACCGATTTCGTAAAGGTCCTTCTCCGGGGCATCGTAGCTGACCGGGGGCGTCTGATCGAGGGCCATGGGTGTCTCCGTCGGCAAGTAAAAAATGGCTTTGCCGCGCCGCAGAATCGGCGCGCCACCGGAGGAATAGCGGCGCGTGCGAAACATTGCAACCAATACGGGGTATATTTTGTAATTTTATGTCTGCCGCGTCGCGGCGTCATCGGAGGACTTAACATGATGGGCAATCGACCGGGCATAATAGCCAAGCAGGTCGCGGCTGCCCTCGACTAGGGCAAGGCTGCCGGCTCCTTTCCGGACGAGGCCGCGCCGCACCAGGATCGAGAGTCCGTCCTCGACCACTTTTTCAACCGAGCGGCGCGGCAGCACCGCGCCGGCATCGTTCAGGCCGCCGATCACTGTGTCGATATGTGCACGCACGTCGCTCGGGTTTGTCGCACCGCTGACCAGCGCATGGGCCACAAGCGGCACCGGCAACAGCGGCACGACCTCGGCAATCCGCGCCATCAATTTGACGCCCAGCGCCTCGATATCCTTGGGATCGTCCAGGTCGCGCAGGGACAATGGTTCACCGAAACTGACCGTAGCGGTGCCGAACTTGCGGAACCGGCGTGTTATCCTCTGGCCCAGATGGCGCAGCACGCGCAAAGCCGCCGGAAGGATCGGCGGCCGGAACCGCCGATGCTCGGACTTGCCCGCATCCAGCAGGATCTGGTCTTCAAGCACCCGGTCATAATTCAGCCCGACCGGGACGAAGACGATATCGCGTCCTTCGGGGTCGTAGGTCGAGGCGATGTAGGACAGGATACCAAGCCGGGGTTGAGCCAGCCCCCCGGTCAGGCTCAGCCCGCCCTCTGGGAACACCGCCTGTGTCACGCCGCCCTGCGTAGCCAGCTGCACGTAGCGCGCCAGCACCCGGCGATAGAGGTCGCCGCGCGATTTGCGGCGGATGAAATAGGCCCCCATCATCCGGATCAGTGCCGAGAGCGGCCAGACCCGCGCCCACTCGCCCACCGCATAAGACAGGGCCGAGGTCTGGCTGACCAGATGCGTGACCAGCACGTAATCCATGTTGGATCGGTGATTCATCACGAAGACCACCGTCGCCTCCGGGTCGATCTGCTCGTAGAGGTCACGGTCGAACCGCCCGACCCGCACATGATACATCGACCGCGACAACCACTTGGCCAGACGCGCCCCGACCGTGAAATAGAGCGTCGCGGAAAAGGATGGCACGATCTCTCGGGCATATCGGCGGGCGCGTTCGAAGGCGACGTTCTCGGGGACCCCGTTGCGCCGCGCATGATCGTTGATCGCCTCAGCCACCTGCGGGTCATAGACCAGACGCTGGATCATGTCGTAGCGTCGTGCCAGCTTGAACGGCTCGATCGGCTTCTGCAGCCGCTCGTTCAGCCGCGCGACCACCCTCTCGGCCCGACGCCGAAAGAACCAGCGCACGGACGGAAACAGAAAATGCGACGCGAAGGTCACCGCCGCGAACAGAACGATCAGGATGAACAGCCAGAGCGGCAGAGTGACCATTTGGAACATGGACGCCACGTTGGCAGGAAACCCAAGGGGGGTAAATGCACACATGCCGCGATGCAGCGAATTGACAGCGCCATAAAATGTCCGATAAACCCGGTCGCAACGTAAGAAAATTACTCCAGCCGATTCACGAGGCCCGCCCCATGTCGCAGATGCAGCACGATCGCCCCAAGGACCGCCCCTGGCTGTTCCGAACCTATGCCGGTCATTCCACCGCGGCGGCCTCCAACGCGCTCTATCGGTCGAACCTGTCCAAAGGGCAGACCGGCCTTTCCGTGGCCTTCGACCTGCCCACCCAGACCGGCTATGACAGCGACCACGAGCTGGCCCGCGGCGAGGTCGGCAAGGTCGGTGTGCCGATCTCCCATCTGGGCGACATGCGGATGCTGTTCGACCAGATCCCGCTGGACCAGATGAACACCTCGATGACGATCAACGCGACCGCCCCTTGGCTGTTAGCGCTCTATATCGCCGTGGCCGAGGAACAGGGTGCCGATGTCAGCCAGCTTCAGGGCACCGTTCAGAACGACCTGATCAAGGAATACCTGTCGCGCGGCACCTATATCTGCCCGCCGGAGCCCAGCCTGCGGATGATCACCGATGTCGCGGCCTATACCCGCGAACACCTGCCCAAATGGAACCCGATGAACGTCTGTTCCTACCACCTGCAAGAGGCCGGCGCGACGCCGGAGCAGGAATTGTCGTTTGCACTGGCCACCGCAACCGCCGTTCTGGACGACCTCAAGGGCAAGGTCAGCAAAGAGGATTTCCCGGCCATGGTCGGGCGTATCAGCTTCTTCGTGAATGCCGGCATCCGCTTCGTGACCGAAATGTGCAAGATGCGCGCCTTCGTCGAGCTGTGGGACGAGATATGCCGCGACCGCTATGGCGTCGAGGACCCGAAATTCCGCCGTTTCCGCTATGGCGTTCAGGTCAATTCGCTGGGCCTGACCGAGCAGCAGCCCGAAAACAACGTCTACCGCATCCTGATCGAGATGCTGGCCGTGACCCTGTCGAAAAAGGCCCGCGCCCGCGCCGTGCAGCTGCCCGCCTGGAACGAGGCGCTCGGTCTGCCCCGCCCCTGGGACCAGCAATGGTCCTTGCGGATGCAGCAGATCCTGGCCTTCGAGACCGACCTGCTGGAGTATGAAGACCTGTTCGAGGGCAATCCGGCAGTCGAGGCGAAGGTCGCCGCGCTCAAGGAAGGGGCCCGTGCCGAACTGGCCCAGATCGATTCCATGGGCGGCGCCGTCGGTGCCATCGACTACATGAAATCGCGGCTGGTCGAGGCCAATGCCGAACGCATCGCAGGGATCGAGGGCGGCGAGACCGTCGTTGTCGGCGTCAACAAATACGAGGCCGGAGAGCCGTCGCCGCTGACCAGTGGCGAGGACTCGATCATGACCGTCGACCCGGAAGTCGAGGCCGACCAGATCGGGCGCCTCAACGCGTGGCGCGCCACCCGCGACGCGGCGACCGTCAAGCAGGCACTGGCTGACCTGAAAGAGGCAGCGATCACCGGCGCCAATGTCATGCCGGCCTCGATCGCCTGCGCCAAGGCCGGCGTGACCACCGGCGAGTGGGCCGACGTGGTGCGCGCGGCCTTCGGCCAGTATCGCGGCCCGACGGGCGTTTCGCCGAACCCGTCTAACCGCACCGAGGGGCTGGACGATCTGCGCGAGATGGTCGACGCGGTCTCGGACAAGCTGGGCCGGCGGCTGAAATTCATCATGGGCAAACCGGGGCTGGACGGCCATTCCAACGGCGCCGAACAGATCGCCGCACGGGCCCGCGATTGCGGCATGGACATCACCTATGAAGGCATCCGCCTGACCCCGGACGAGATCATCGCGGCGGTGAAACGCGACGATGCCCATGTTGTCGGCCTGTCGATTCTCAGCGGGTCGCATATTCCGCTGATTTCCGATTTCATGGAAAAAATGCGCGAAAACGGCCTCGGGCACGTGCCCGTCGTCGCGGGTGGAATCATTCCGGAAGATGATGCCGAGCGTTTGCGTGCCATGGGAATTGCACGGGTCTATACGCCCAAGGATTTCGAACTCAATACGATCATGCGCGACATCATTCAACTTGCCGATCCCGAAAGGATCGCCGCCGAATAGGGCGCTTTTCCGCCCTATTCCATCAATTGAGTGGTCTTTAGTCCAATAGGGACGTAATCTTTCTTCACGAAAGTAGGATTAGCACCTACTAGGTTTCTATTAACTGACAGCCTTTTCAAGGACCACTCATGTCAACTGACCTCAAGACCATGACCCGCAAGGAGTTGGAAAAACTCCGTCGCGACGTCGACAAACAGATCGAACGCCTGAAAAAACAGGACCTCAAGAAAGCGCGCGAAGCTGCCGAGAAGGCCGCCGCCTCCTTGGGGTTCTCGCTGGACGAGGTGATCGGTGATGGCGAAAAGAAGCCCCGCACCAAACGAGGCAAGGCCAAATCCGCCGGCGCGCCGAAATACGCCAATCCGGAAAACCCGTCGCAGACCTGGACGGGCAAGGGGCGCCAGCCGCAATGGTACAAGGATGCAATCGCAGCCGGAAAATCACCCGAAAGCATGGAACTTTGAAGCCGGGCCCTGCGGGGCCCGTTTTCAATTCACCCGTTTTCGAGGTGAATTCGCCGACGCAAGTTAATGCGCTGATAGTCCCCGTTGAATCGGGATCGGAATCTCGATCAATGATCGGGCCAGCACATTTCGTCAAGCCTGCCCAGCCCACAATTCGAGGGCATAGGTTTTCAACGCCCGCACGCAGGTCGTCGGCCAGCACCGCAAAAGGGCACCGTGAGGCCAATCGACAAACTGGCGCTCTCTGACCCCGGCCGGGTTCTCAGCGGCCCATTTTCGCAATCAGGTCATCAAGGGCATAGCGCTTTGCGATATGGCCATTCGCGCCCTTGTAGAATTCCGGCGAGACCGGCAGGCAGGCCACGCCACAGATCAGCCGCGCCTCACCCGCCTTTCCGTCATTGAACCACAGCCTGCCGCCGGGCGTGGCGATCCAGCCGTCGATACCCAGAGAGATGTCGCCTTCGAGATCAATGTCAGACGGGATCTCGTTGAAATAGCCAAGATCAAACGCACCGTGGGTGTGATAGGATGCAATAACCTCCATCTCCGCAGAGGGGGGCCAGACCGGAAGGCAAGAGGCCATGGTGCCCGGCACTGCCTCGGTCGCGACCAACGCACCGGTGGCGTCGCGCCCGATATAGCCGCAATATTCGCGTCGCTTGGCAATGGACCTATCCTGGATCTCCAGAAAAACCGATTTGGCGAAATCGATCTCCTCCCAGCTGGGATCAGGCACATGTTGGGCCTGCACCCCGGCCGCCACCAAAAGGGCCGTGGCCAGCGCGAAAGCTCTCATTGGCAAATGCTCCGTCTGCGGCTACCAAAATCATTCTAGGCCATTGCAAACGGGGGATCAAAGATGACCATTCATATCGGAGCGGAGAAAGGCCAGATCGCGGACACGGTTCTGATGCCCGGCGACCCCTATCGCGCGAAATGGGCAGCGGAGCGTTTTCTGACCGACCCGACCTGCATCAACGAAACCCGTGGCATGCTGGGCTTCACCGGTATGTGGAACGGCAACCGGGTGACGATACAAGGCTCCGGTATGGGCATGCCGTCCATGTCGATCTACGCCAATGAACTGATCCGCGATTTCGACGTGCAGACATTGATCCGGGTTGGCTCCTGTGGTGGCATGCAGCCGCAAGTCAAGGTGCGCGACGTCATTCTCGCCATGACCGCCTCGACGGTGTCCACCCCGTCCTCGACCATCTTCCGGGAATTCAATTACGCCCCATGCGCCGATTACGGCCTCCTGTCCGCCGCGGCGCAGGCCGCGCAGGACCGGTCGGTCGGGGTGCATGTGGGTGGCATCTATTCCTCGGATACCTTCTATGACGAGCGCCCGGACCTGAACGAGCAGATGACCCGCCACGGTATCCTCGGGGTCGAGATGGAAGCGGCCGAGCTTTACACGCTGGCCGCCCGCTATGGTCGCCGCGCGCTGGCCGTTCTGACCGTCAGCGACCACCTTCAGACCGGCGAGGCCCTGCCCGCCGAAGACCGCGAGCGCAGCTTTGCCGACATGATCGAAATTGCCCTGAACGCCGCGTTTGCCTAGGTGCCGTGGCTGCGGTCATAGCCGTTGACCGGCGGGGGCGCCCAGCCTCTCAGCGCCCCCTCCGCGGGCTGTCGGCATTCCATCCGCAGCGGGTGACAGGCCGCGGTATCGCTGGAATGCTCGGCCCCGCAATCGCCGCCTGGGCAGGCGCTCAGCACCGCCAACAGGTCGATCTCGGCCAGGAGCTCGATATAGTCGCCGGGCCGCACCGGGCTGGCCTTCATGAAATACTGGCCGGTATCGCGGGTGAACCCGGTGCACATGAAGACGTTGAGCACGTCATGAACATGCCGCTCGGCCTCGTCCAGCGATAGGTTCCGCGCCCCGGCCAACGCCCGCGTCAGGTTGGAATGGCAACAATGGTGGTATTGGCTGCCGGACAAAAGATTGCCGGTGTAGGGGTCACAACGCGTGCCGATCACGTCATGGACCGAGCCGCCATAGGCGTCGATCCCGTACCAGTGCAACGTGTCCTCGACCACGGTCGCCATGGGCCGCAGCGTCGGAAAGGACGACCAGAGCCTATCGCCCGTCGTCACATGGGTGCCGTGGAGGGCGCGGGTCTTTCCGGAATAGAACCGTTCAGACAGGTCATGCGCGTTGAAGAGGTTCAGATCGCCAACCTGTGGCCCCTCGACGGACGTGATCCTCAGGAGCGACCCGGCAGGTATTTCGATGTACGCCGCATCGCGCGGCGGGACGATAACCGTCTCGACGACCCGCGCCCCCTCTGCGGCCTTTCGGTAGAGCGCCAGGTCTGGCGCGGGTAGGTCATCGGTCGGATAGCAAATCACCGGGGCCACGGCCCGGCGTGCATCGGCATCTTTGGGTTCCATGGCCGCAGGAAACACCAGCACCCTGGAATTGGCAATCGGCGGTGACGGGGGCCTGCAAAGATTTCTGCCGTCTGGATGTCAGGCGGTGGCGAGACTGCCCGCGAGGCCCAGCGCGAAGCCCGCAACGGCGCCCAGCGGCGGGCTCCATCGCCGTTCAAGCCGCACTTGCGGCGCCACGTCCTCGAACAGCAAGTAGACGATGCCACCCGCGGCAAAGAGCATGATCGCGCCGAGCACCGCTGTATTGCTGGCCAGCACGGACACCCCTAGCCAGGCAGCAAGCGGCCCGAATGGCACCACCAGAACAAACAGCCAGAACAGCGACCGCCGCTTGCGTTGCTTGCCACCTTCCATCTCGCGGTAGGCATTGAAGCCTTCGGGAAGGTTCTGCACCATGATGAGACCGGCCATCAGCACGGCCACGCCCGTCGCATCGCTCAGCAGCGCACCCAGGGCCATCGCTTCGGGGACGTAATCAAGCAGCATCGCCATGAACTGCGCCCCGTGGCCACCGCGCCGTTCCAGCGCGCTATCGACCAGCCAGAACACCGCGCCGCCGGCGCAGAAGGCCAGCATCGCGGTCAACGGGCTGACATATCGAACGCCCTCGGGAACCAGCACAAGTGCCACCGCCGCGAGAAGTGCCCCGCCCCCGAACGCGATGATCGTGTGGCCGCGAGAAGTGCCCCGCCCCCGAACGCGATGATCGTGTGGCGGAACTCGTCCTCCAGCCAGCGCGGGAAAAGGTTNTCNCNGCTGCCCAGCCACGCTCCGACGGGTATCGACAACCCCGCCAACGCGGCCAGGGCAAGCGCAATCAGAACGGCGTCTTGCACGGGTTCAGACCCGGCGTTCCACCATCATCTTCTTGATATGCGCGATGGCCTCGGCCGGGTTCAGACCCTTGGGGCAGGTCTTGGCGCAGTTCATGATCGTGTGGCACCGATAGAGCTTGAACGGATCCTCAAGCTGGTCCAGCCGTTCGCCCGTCGCCTCGTCGCGGCTGTCGATGATCCAGCGATAGGCATGCAGNAGCGCTGCCGGCCCGAGGTAGCGATCACCGTTCCACCAGTAGGACGGGCAGGCCGTCGAGCAACTGGCGCACATCACGCATTCATAAAGACCGTCCAGCTTCTTGCGGTCCTCGATGGACTGCTTCCATTCCTTGGCGGGACGGTTCGTCTTGGTTTCCAGCCAGGGCATGATGCTGGCATGCTGGGCGTAGAAATGCGTGAGGTCCGGGATCAGGTCCTTGACCACCGGCATATGCGGCAGCGGGTAGATCTTGATATCGCCCTTGATCTCGTCGGCGCCGTAGATGCAGGCCAGCGTGTTGATCCCGTCGATATTCATCGCGCAGGACCCACAGATGCCTTCGCGGCAGGACCGGCGGAAGGTCAACGTCGGGTCGATCTCGTTCTTGATCTTGATGAGGATGTCGAGAACCATCGGCCCGCACTCATCCATGTCCACCCAGTAGGTATCCAGGCGCGGGTTCTGCCCGTCATCGGGGTTCCAGCGATAGATCTGGATCTTGCGCAGGTTCGTCCCGCCCTCGGGTTTGGGCCAGGTCTTGCCGGTGGTCATCCGGCTGTTCTTGGGAAGGGTCAGCTGGACCATGGCGGTCTGGCTCCTTTCAGGTTCAGGCGGTCAGGGCTGCGGTGGCGCAGCTGATGGCTTCGGGGCGGGCCAGCACGGCGCTGGTGATGGCATTACGGGTGGCATCGTCCGTGGCCGCGACGATCTGGGCCAGTTCCTCGTCGGTGGCGTGCTCTGCCACGCATTCGGCCAGGGGGCGGGCGATGCGTTCGGTCACGACGATGCCGCCGGACAATTCGGTGCCTACCATCGAGGCGGTGACGAGGTCGGTCGCGGTGGTCGCGGTCGGGTCGGCCATGAAGCCGGGCATGTCACACCCCGCAAGCGCGGTTGCGGCGATCAGGGACAGAATGATTTTTTTCATCTTCATACTCCTTGTTTCTAGCGCAGCACCGGAGGCCGGATCGGGGCCGCCCCGGTGCGCTCGAACACGCACTCTTCGTAGACCTCGACCGGGTCGCGCCCGGCCAGGTAGTCGGCCGACAGCCCGATCTCGGCACCGGCATAGGGTCCGTCGCTGCTGCTGGCTCCGATCGTAACACGGCCCGTCGGCCCTTGCGCGGCCCGCGCCCTTTCCTCGCAGATTTCCGCCGCCCGTTCGGGGCTGATCGGCTGCGGGGCGCAGGCCGCAAGGGCCAGCAGAACGGGCACGACGCGCAACATCAGAAGGTCCGTTCCTTGGGCGCGATCTTCTTGAGGTTGATGCCGCCTTCTTTTTCCTTGGTCAGCGGCGCCTCGATGACCGGGCGATAGGACAGGTCGACCTTATTGCCCTCGACCCGCGAAATCGTGTGGACGCGCCAGGTCTTGTCGTCGCGCTCGGCGTAATCCTCGTGGGCATGGGCGCCGCGGCTTTCCTTGCGTGCCTCTGCGCCGAAGATCGTGGCCAGCGCATTGGGCATCAGGTTGTCCAGTTCCAGCGTTTCCATGAGATCGCTGTTCCAGACGAGGCTGCGGTCGGTGACATGCAGATCGTCCATCTTGGCAGCGACGCCCTTCATCTTTTCGACACCGGCCTTGAGGGTTTCGTCGGTGCGGAAGACAGCTGCATCCTGCTGCATGGTCTTCTGCATCTCCAGGCGCAGCTCGGCAGTCGGGGTGCCGCCATTGGCATGGCGCAGCCCGTCGAACCGGTCGAAGGCCTTGTCGATCGCCGCCT
>PR_CR_10_Liq_3_inCRDRAFT_1000514_pt1 | contig 10537 bp, 7 predicted proteins | sample PRCRCaboRojoPR_2_FD_10240 | JGI IMG/M metagenome (IMG submission 10240)
GCGCATGTGCGCCCGGCAGCCACCAGGCGGGGCGGAAGTGGCTGTGGACGATGCGTCCACCGGGATGGCCGGCGGCGTCATGGCGGGTCATGCAGATTAGGCCTGAGGCCGGCGGACTGTCAGCCGCGCCGGACGGATGCCCAAGCCCGAGCTTCGGACCGCCCAGAACATGCTGGATCTTTTCGGCTGGCTCAATCTGGTCATCGGCGGTGTCTTACTGCGCGGCTTGTGCAGGGTGAGCCCGCTCGCCACGCTGCTGTTCTTGCCGCAGCTGGCGGCGACGCTGGCGGCGACGCTGGCGCACCGGCTGATACCGCGCGGTGTTGCGGCGGCCAGGCTGCGGCGGGGGCTCAGGCCCGGCGGCGCTGGCGCTATCCCGCCTGGCGGGCATACAGCGTCGCATAGGCGCCGTCCCTGTCCATCAGCTCGGCGTGGCTGCCCTCTTCGATGATACGTCCATGCTGGATCACCAGCACCCGATCGGCCTGGCGCACGGCGCTCAGACGATGGGCGATGATAAGCGTCGTGCGGCCCGAAAGGAACTGGGCGAGGGCCCCATGCAGCCGCGCTTCGGTGGTGGTGTCCAGCGCCGAGGTGGCTTCGTCCAGAATGACCACCTTGGGGTCCGCGAGCACCATGCGCGCCACCGCCAGACGCTGGCGCTGCCCGCCGGAGAGGCGCACGCCATTGCGTCCGATGGTGGTGTCCAATCCCTGCGGCAGGGCCGCGGCGACGTCGGCGAGCTGCGCCACGTCCAAGGCCTCCCAGAGCCGTGCGTCGGGGATGTCGACGCCGAGGGTCAGGTTGAGCCGCAGGCTGTCGTTGAACAGCGCCGGGTGCTGGAGCACCGTGGCGACATGATCGCGCACGACGTCCATGCCGATGCGCTGCACCGGCACGCCGTCGAAGCGCACCTGCCCGCCGCTGGGGGCGTACAGCCCGAGCAACACCTGCACCAGGGTCGTCTTGCCGCCGCCGCTGGCGCCGACGATGGCCACCTTCTCGCCGGCGCCGATGCGAAAGGAGATGCCGTTCAGCACCCGCGGTCCGGCGCCGTAGGCGAAGGTCAGGTCGGAGACGGCTACGGACACCGCGCGCTTGCCCGCGAAGGGGTTCTCGGCGTGGGGCCAGTCCGGCTCGCGATGCAGCGCCAGGAGCCGGTTGATGCGCTTGAGCGCCGCGTCTGCGGCCTGGAAAGCATACTGTACGTTCAGCACATCCTGTACCGGACCCATCATGAACCAGAGGTAGGCGAACACCGCCAGCATCTCACCGATGGTCAGGTCAGAGAACACCACCATGAGCATGCTCACCGCCCGGAACAGATCGAAGCCGAACGAGAACACCGTGAACGATAACCGGTTGGCGGCGTCGCTCTTCCAGGTGAAGGCACAGGACCAGCGCCGGATGGCGTCGGCGGTGTCGATGCCACGGCCGATGAAGAAGCGCTCGCGGTTGCCGGCGCGGATCTGTTGGATGGCGTCGAGGGTCTCGGTGAGGCTCTGGGTGAAGGCCTCGTAGGCGGCGTTCTCGCGCCGCTTCATCTCCTTGACCCGGCGCCCGAAGACCAGGGTCAGGTAGATGACCACCGGGTTCAGCAACAGGATGAAGAGCCCCAGCTGCCAGTGCATCCACAACAGCACGACAGCGGTGCCGAGGATGCTCAGCACGGCTACGATCAGCTTGGCCACCGCGCTGCCGATGAAGGCGTCCACGGCGTCCACGTCCGTCACCAGGTGTGAGGCGACGGTGCCGCTGCCGAGGGCCTCGTACTCGGCCATGGACACCCGCTGCAGGCGTCCGAGCAGGGCGCTGCGAATGCGAAACACGATCGCCTTGGAGACCACGGTGAATTCCCGCGTCTGCAGGACGGTGAGCCCGACCGCGAGGGCTCGCAGGGCGATCGATGCCGCCAGCACCGCCAGCACATACAGCACGGGGCCGTGCCATGCGCTCGGGAACAACGTGTTCATGAAAGCGATGGCGGGCCCCGGCTGCTGTAGTAGCACCTCGTCCACCAGCACCGGCATCAGCAGCGGCACCGGCACCGCCGCAAGTGCGCTGAGCACGGCGATGAAATTTGTCAGCATCAGCGCCCGCTTGTGCGCGCCCGCCATGGCCAGGATGTGCGACCAGCGGTAGCCGTCGCTTGCGTCCTGTTCCCCGGCGCCTTGTTTTATTTCTGCAACAGGAATGGTGTCGACTCCTCGATGAAGCCTTGGCGGAGAGCACATTGGCATTCTGGCCACAAGGCGGGTGGGGCGCGGCCGGATCATCAGTTGCGGGCTGCGGCATTTGTGATACGGCTGCATGGTCACCTATACTCCCGGCGTGGTGTCCCATTGCAATGCCATCTGGCCCAGGGAGAGATTATGATCAAGCATCGACAGGCGGCGCTGCTCGCCGCCTGCGTCATCGCGCTCCTCCCCGTCGCGAGCCCCGCCGAAGATCTGCTGGCCATCTACGATTTGGCGGTGGAGAGCGATCCGGCGCTGCGTGAGTCGGAGCAGACACTCTACGCCACCCGTGAAGTCAAGCCCCAGGCGCGGGCGCTGCTCCTCCCCGACTTCGCGCTCACCGGCGAGGCGCGGTATCAGAATGTGGGCACATCGAGTAACGGTATCGCTGGCAGGATCAACCGCAACGAGAGCTACGACACCGAGCGCGCGACGGCGCAGGTGAGCCAGTCGGTCTACAACCGCGCCGACTGGGTGCGGCTCAGCCAGGCGGACGACACCATCGCCCAGGCCGAGGCCGAGTACCGCAACGCCCAGATCGACCTCATGGTGCGCGTCACCGAGGCTTACTTTGCGGTGCTGGAGGCCTCAGACCTGGTGCGCGTGCGCGAGGCCCTGGTGGCCGCCGACGAGCGTCAGCTGGAGCAGTCCAAGCAACGCTTCGAGGTGGGCCTGGTGGCCATCACCGACGTCAACGACAGCCAGGCCGCGTACGACCGCTCCCGCGCCCAGCTCATCACCGCAGAGAACGAGCTGGACAATGCCTGGGAGGCGCTGCGTCGCATCGTCGGACCGGTGTCCGTGCCCCTCGCGCGCCTGGGCGACCGCCTGCCGTTGGCGCCACCCGAGCCCAACGACATCAATGTCTGGGCGGAGACGGCGCTGGCCAACAACTATGCCATCATCGCCGCAGAAGAAGCCGCGGAGGCGGCGCGCAAGGACATCGAGATCGAGCGTTCCGGTTACTACCCAAGCGTCGGTCTGCAGGCGGGCTATGATTTCTCGCGCTCCGGCGCCGAGCTCGGCACGGACTCCGACACGGGATTCGTCGGCCTCAGCGTCAACGTGCCCATCTTCCAGGGCGGCGCCGTCGCCTCGCGCACCCGCCAGGCGGGGCACCAGTTCCGCGCCGCCCAGGACCGGCTGGACCAGCAGCGCCGGGCGGTGATCAACCAGGTGAAAGATGCGTTCCGCGGCATCGTCTCCAGCATCAGTGACGTGCGCGCGCGCCAGGCGGCCATCGTCTCGGCGCGCAGCTCGCTGGAATCGACCCAGGCCGGACTCGAGGTGGGCACCCGGACCCAGGTGGATGTCCTGAATGCCCAACGGCTGCTGTTCCAGGCGGAGTTCGACTACCTGGCGGCGCGCTACAGTTACATCCTCAACGGCGTGCGCTTGCATCAGGCCACCAGCACGCTCAGCCGGGATGTGCTGGCCAAGGGTAATGCCTGGCTCACCGAGGCGTCCGTGGTACCGCCGCCGGCGTACTGAGCCGCGGGCTGCCGGGTGTCGGGGCTCGAGGCGGTGCTGCGTTGACGCGTCGCCGCCAGCCCCGATCTCGCGGCGCAATCCTCGATCGTCGGAACCTTTGGCATGTCCGGTAACTCGATAGGCAGATCCTTCGTCCTCACCAGCTTCGGCGAGAGTCACGGCCCCGCCATCGGCGGCGTCGTCGATGGCTGTCCGCCCGGGCTGGCGCTGTCGGAGGCCGATCTCCAGCACGATCTCGACCGGCGCCGGCCGGGGCAGTCTCGGCATACCACACAGCGGCGAGAGGCGGACGCCGTGCGCATTCTCTCCGGGGTTTTCGAGGGCCGCACCACCGGCGCGCCCATCGGCCTGCTGATCGACAATCAGGACCAGCGCTCCAAGGACTACTCGGAGATCGCCGCCAAGTTCCGCCCCGGTCATGCGGACTACACTTACACCATGAAATACGGCTTCCGCGATTACCGCGGCGGTGGGCGCTCCTCGGCGCGGGAGACGGCGGTGCGGGTGGCGGCGGGCGGCATCGCCAAGATCTGTCTGCGTGCGCTCGCCGGCGTGCGCGTGCGCGGTTTTCTCTCGCGGCTCGGCCCCATCGCCACCAGCAGTCCGGGCAGCGCCGGCTTCGATTGGGCGCAGGTGGATCAGAACCCCTTCTTCTGCCCCGATGCCTCGCGGGTGGCGGCGCTGGAGGACTACATGGACGCGCTGCGCAAGTCCGGCGACTCCATCGGCGCCGAGGTGACCGTGATCGCCGATGGCATGCCGCCCGGGCTCGGTGAGCCGGTGTTCGACCGTCTGGATGCGGACATCGCCCATGCGCTGATGGGTATCAATGCGGTCAAAGGCGTGGAGATCGGCGCCGGCTTCGCCGCGGTGGCGCAGACGGGCACCGAGCATCGCGACGAGATCACCCCCGAGGGCTTTCTGTCCAACAGCGCCGGCGGCGTCCTCGGCGGTATTTCCACCGGCCAGCCCGTGGTCGCCCGGCTCGCGCTCAAGCCCACCAGCAGTATCCGCTTGCCCGGGCGTACCGTCGGGCTCGACGGCCAGGCGACGGAGGTCGTCACCAAGGGCCGGCACGACCCCTGCGTGGGCATCCGCGCGACGCCCATCGCCGAGGCCATGCTGGCCATCGTCCTCACCGACCACCTGCTGCGCCACCGCGGCCAAAACGCCCAGGTCACGCCGCCGCTGCCGCCCATTCCCGCCGGCGAGGCCTAGCCGGCGCCTAGCGTCGGCCCGACGCGCCAACCGCCACCGGAGCCACACCCCTTGGCGCCGGGAGCATCGGTGGGCATCCGGCCTGCCCGTGCCGCCGACGGCGTCGCCGCTGTGCGCGCAAGTGTCCGTCCCGCCGAGTCTGCCCATGCCCTACGCGCGGCTGTCCAGCTACTACTTCTTTCACTTTGCAGCCCTCGGTGCCCTGGTGCCCTATTGGGGGCCGTATCTGCTGGAACGGGGTTTCACGCCGGCGGCCATCGGCGTGCTCATGGCCATACTCATGGGCACCAAGATCGTCGCCCCCAACGTCTGGGGCTGGCTGGCGGACCGCGCCGGCGAGCGCATGCCGAGCGTGCGCCTCGGCGCGCTGCTCGCCGTGCTGGCGCTGGTGCCGGTGTTTTGGGCCGATGGCTTCTGGGCCATGGCCCTGGTGATGGCGGCCTTCAGCTTCTTCTGGAACGCGCCGCTGCCATTGATGGAGTCCGTTACCTTCAATCACCTCGGCGCGCGTGCGAGCCGCTACGCCAGCGTGCGTGTCTGGGGCAGCATCGGGTTCATCGTCATCGTGCTGCTGCTCGGCTGGTGGCAGGAATGGGCCGGCAGCGGCGTGGTGCCGCTGGCGGTGCTGGTGCTCTTCGTCGGGGTGTGGCTCAGTTGTCTGCTGATCCCGGACCGTGGTCAGGCGCATGCCGGGCACGCCCACCTGCGTCTGCGCCGGCTGTTGGCGCGCCCGGAGATCCTGGCCTTCCTCGGTGCCTGTCTGCTGATGCAGGCGAGCCATGGCGCCTACTACGCCTTCTATTCCATCTACCTGGAAGCCCATGGCTACGGCGATACCGCCGTCGGCGCCCTCTGGGCCCTGGGCGTGGGCATCGAGGTGCTGGTGTTCATCAACATGCACCGGCTGCTCGCGCGTTTCGGCGCCCGTCGGCTGCTGCTGGCGAGCCTGCTGCTGGCGCTGCTGCGCTGGCTCCTGATCGGTGCCTTCGTGGAGGTGGTGGCGGTGCAACTGCTCGCACAAAGCCTGCATGCGGCCACCTTCGGCGCTTTCCATGCCGCGGCCATCCACCTGGCGCATCACTATTTTCCGGGGCCGATCCAGGGTCGCGGCCAGGCGCTTTACAACAGCGTCAGCTTCGGCATCGGCGGTGCCGCCGGCAGCCTCATCGCCGGGTCGCTGTGGGCGAGTGCCGGCGCCACCGCCACCTTCGTGGGGGCAGCGGCGCTCGCGGCACTGGGCTTCCTGGTCGGTCTGCGGGTGGATCGGCGCCGCCGGTACTGACGGCGAGGGGCAGGCGAGCGGCATGACGTGCTGCTCGCACTTCGGCCGATCGTTAAAATGCGCACGCGCCAGGAGACCCTCGGCGCCACTCTGCCCGGCGGGGTGCCGTTGTACGCAAGCCGAGTGACTGCCCACCATGCCCCAGCCCTACCCCGTGAGACCCGGCCGCCGCTATCCGCCGGGGGCGAGCATCGCCGATGAGGGCATCAATTTCTCGCTCTACAGCCGACACGCAACCGGCGCCACATTGCTGCTCTACGAACCGGGCGCCGATACGCCTTTTCAGACCGTCGAGCTGGATCCGGCGGTGAATCACAGCTTCTTCAGCTGGCACGTGGAGGTCGTCGACCTAGCACCCGGCACACGTTATGCCTGGCGCCTGGATGGGCCCTGGGATCCGCAGGGCCACGGTTGGTGCTATGACGCGCAGGTGGAGTTGCTGGACCCCTGGGCGCGGGCATTGGATATCAGCCACTGGGATCGGGCGCGGCGCTGCGGCGAGGGACCGAGGCCCGGCGACAGTATCCGCGGCGTGGTGCTGGCGGATCCCTACGATTGGGAGGGCGACGAGCCGTTGCGGATGCCCTCCCAGGAGATGGTGGTCTACGAGCTGCATGTGGGCGGCTTCACGCGGCATTCGAGTGCCGGCGTGCGCCATCCGGGCAGCTTCGCCGGCGTGGTGGAGAAAATCGATCATCTCAAGCGCCTGGGCATCACCCACGTGGAGCTGATGCCGGTGATGGCCTTCGATCCCGAGGACGTGCCGCCGGCCACCGGCGCGGCCGAGCTCACCAATTTCTGGGGCTATAGCACCCACGGCTTCTTCGCGCCGCACCCGGGCTTCTGCGTCGGCGACCCGACCGAGCATCGGCGCGAGTTCCGGGACATGGTCAAGGCCCTGCACCGCGCCGGCATCGGCGTGCTGCTGGATGTGGTGTTCAATCACACCGCCGAGGGTGGTACCGGCGGGCCCGCGATCCACTTCAAGGGGCTCGGCAACGAGACCTTCTACATGCTGGATGCCGCCGATCGCAGCCGCTATCTCGATTTCACCGGCTGCGGCAACACGGTCAACGCCAACCACCCGTTCGTCGCCCGCTACATCATCGACTGCCTGGAGTACTGGGTGCGCGAGATGCACGTGGACGGCTTTCGCTTCGATCTCGCCAGCGCCCTGGCCCGCGACGCCCATGGCGTGCCCATGGAGCACCCGCCCGTGCTCTGGGGCATCGAGCTCTCGGACGTGCTGGCCGGCACCAAGATCATCGCCGAGGCCTGGGACGCCGCCGGTCTGTACCACGTGGGCAGCTTTCCGGGCTATCGCTGGATGGAATGGAACGGTCGCTACCGCGACAACCTCAGGGCGGCGGTGCGCGGTGACCCGGGGCAGGTGGCGGAACTGGCGACGCGCATCGCCGGCAGCAGTGATCTGTACCAGGGCAATCTGCGCCACCCCATCAACAGCATCAATTTCGTCACCTGCCACGACGGTTTCACCCTCGCCGACCTGGTGAGCTACAACCACAAGCACAACGCCGCTAATCAGGAGGGCAATCGCGACGGCTGTGATCACAATCTGAGCTGGAATTGCGGCGCCGAGGGCGACACGGACGATGCCGAGATCCTCGCCCTGCGCCGCCGCCAGGCGAAGAACTTTCTCACCGTGCTGATGCTGAGCCAGGGCATCCCCATGCTCACCGCGGGCGATGAGTTCCTGCGCTCGGCGCACGGCAACAACAATACCTGGTGTCAGGATAATGCCAGCGGTTGGCTCGACTGGACGCTCGCCGAGACCAACGCCGACATGGTGCGCTTCACGGCAGGGCTCATCGCACTTCGCAAGCGCCACCGCAGCCTGCGCCGACGGCACTTCCTGACCGACGCTGACATCACTTGGCAGGGTCTCGACGGTGGTCCGCCGGCCTGGGATGCGCCGTCGTGCCGCGAGCTGGCTTTTACGCTTCAGGGCCGCGGCGCCGGCGAGCCGCCGCTGCACGTGCTGATGAATTTCGGCGCCAAGGCGCGGACCTGCCGGTTGCCGCCGCCGGTGGCCGACTGGCGCTGGGCCATCGCCGTGGATACCGCCGCACCGTCGCCGCGGGATCTCATCGCGCCCGCGGCCCAGCACAGCATCGCCGCCCGGCGCTGGCGCCTCGGTGCCCGCAGTGTGCTGGTGCTGGAGGGGTGTGCGCGCAGTTGATGATGGGCCGTCGAAGGGCCGTCCCGGATGTGGTCCGGATCGCACCGCGGTGGTCACGTCGAGGACAGGCGCTGGGCCGGTGCTGATCGGCATGCGATCACTGCGCTCACAGTCGTTGCACGGTGGTCTGCCGACGACGCAGGCCCGCGTCGCCCGCCAACCTGAGGCCTTGGGCCGGGCCTTTGCCAGCTTCGGAGAGATCGTCCAAGGGCGCCGCCGCGACGGCGAAGACTTTCTCATCACCCTGCCCGTGGATCTCTGGAGCCATTGTGGCGTGTGCTGGGCAGCCGGCGCCGGGCCATCGCGAGTGGAAGCGCCGCTGGTCAAGTCGCGCCGCCTCGCCGAGGCGCTGCTGCGGCTGCTGGGACTGGAGACGGGCATCCGGCTGCGCATCCGCTTGACGCGGGATATGCCCATCGGCAAAGGGCTCAGCTCCAGCACCGCGGACATGCTCGCCGTTCTGCGGGCCTGCCAGGCATGCTTCGGGGTGACGCTGAGCAAGTCCCGTATCTCCCGCTTGTTCGCCGGCATCGAGCCCCATGATGCCCTGCATTACCCCACCAGTGTGGCCTACAACCACCGGCGCGGACGTCTGTTGCGGTATTTCGGCTATACGCCTGACTATCGGATCCTGGCGGTGGACGCCGGCGGTTATGTCTGTACCCAGGCCTACAATCAGATGCTCGTCTTCGAGGCCGGCATGCTGTCGGCCTACGACGCGCTCTATCGCGAGGCGGCGACCGCCTTCGCAGCGCGTGACGATGCGGCCATCGCCCGTTGTGCCACGCGCTCGGCGGCGCTGCATGTGCAGCGGACCAACAACGCTTTCCTGCGCCGCCTGCTGGCCCAGACCGGGCACTGTGGCGTGCTCGGCCTGGTGGGTGCGCACAGCGGCACCTGCGGCGGCCTGCTGTTGCCGGGTGACGCCGACGATGACACCCTCGCGCGGCTCACGGCGAGGGTCGCGCCTCTGGGCACGCCGTTCCAGGTCCGCACCCTGCGGTGGCCCGGCTGAGCATGGGTGGGGACGCATCCCATGACCCACTGGGTGCGCCGGCGCATGGCGCACCGGGGTCAATTCGCCAATGCCCTGTCGGATGGGGCACAATTCGCGGTTTGTTCTCCTGTGATGCGGCGCCGCGATGCTCGCCACCTATATGCCCTGCGCCCCCGGGTCCTCTTGCTGGACTCGGGCCCGGCTGACGAAGCTCATGGTGCCGACGGCGCTGACCCAAGTGCGTATCGACGCGTCCAGCAGCGTCTCGGCCGCGGATGAGGTCGCTTCAATCGGTGCGAGCACGGTGCCGGCTGTCATTGGTGCGCCCGGCGCTGGTGTGAGCGTCGGCACCAGGCGCCCCAGATCCGCGCAGCCTGGGCAGAGCGCCGCGGGCGACGCCGGAGCACGAGCCGGTGCGCAGGCCGGGCAGCACCCGCAGAGACCGGTCGCGGACCGGGGCCGGGTCGCCGGCATCGCCGAGCGGGCACCCGGGAGTCGGCGCTGATCGTGTGCGGCTGTCTCTTCAGTCGCGGTGGGGGCCGCCATGGATAGTGTGCACGGCGCCGGCAAGTCGCCTGGGACAGCGGCGCAGGTCGCGTCGGATCCGACGCTGATGGGGCCTCGCATCCGCCCGGGCAGCGACTTTCCAGACACGAGCACGGGCACTCACCTCGTGCTCTATCAGGCCAGAGACGGCGCGGTCCATCTGCGTTGGCGGATCGACGCCGCCCACCTTGCGCATGTCCGGGCCGGCTTCGGCGACACCGATGCGCATCCGTTGCTGAGGCTGCACCAAACCGACGCCGTGGGGGGTGAGCGGCTGGTGGCGGACGTCTGCTTCGCGACCGATGCGGATGCGCAGAACGGCTACGCCCGCTACGACGGCAGCGATGCCGTCGGGCGCTTGCGGGCGGAGATCGGCCTCGCCAGCGCCGATGGCGGCTGGCTGTTGATTGCCCGCTCCAATGGCCTGCTCGCCGCGGGCCGGGCGGATGGACGGCGTTTGCCTGTGGTGTCAACGGCGCTGGCCACCGCAACGTTTGCTGACGGGGCCGCGGCCATCGGCGCCGCCGAGCCGGCTGCGGCGGCGGTGAGCGTAGAGAAGACCACGG
>PR_CR_10_Liq_3_inCRDRAFT_1000518_pt1 | contig 10500 bp, 10 predicted proteins | sample PRCRCaboRojoPR_2_FD_10240 | JGI IMG/M metagenome (IMG submission 10240)
GGCGGCCATCGAGGCCATGCAGCAAGCCGGTGTTCCGACGGTACCCGGCTCAAATGGCCCTCTTGGTGGCGATGATGCGACCACTCTGGAGATTGCGCGACGCATCGGCTACCCGGTCATTGTGAAAGCTGCTTCTGGCGGCGGCGGTCGTGGCATGCGGGTTGTGCATGACGAGGCACAGCTACTGAATGCGATCCAAATTACACAAACCGAGGCCAAGACAGCCTTCGGGGATGACACTGTGTATTTGGAGAAATTTTTACAGCGCCCTCGACATGTTGAGATCCAAGTTCTCAGTGACATGCACGGCAATGCGATCCACCTGTTTGATCGTGACTGTTCGTTGCAACGTCGCCATCAAAAGGTGCTTGAAGAGGCACCCGCGCCTGATATCGACCCAAAAGCCCGCGCTCAGGTGTTCGAAGCCTGTATTGCAGCCTGTCAAAACATGGGATACGTCGGCGCTGGGACCTTTGAGTTTCTGTATGAAGATGGTGGATTTTACTTTATCGAAATGAACACCCGCGTTCAGGTGGAACACCCCGTCTCTGAAATGGTGACTGGGGTCGACATCATCCGTGAGCAAATCACCGTCGCCGCAGGACACCCACTATCCTTTCAACAGAGCGATATTCAGGTGAATGGTCATGCCATTGAGTGCCGGATCAATGCCGAAAATCCGACCACCTTCCTGCCAAGCCCCGGCACGATTGATCGTTATCATCCTCCGGGTGGGCCCGGAGTTCGTGTCGACAGTCATATTTATTCGGGGTATCAAGTGCCGCCGCACTATGACTCCATGATCGCCAAGTTCATTACGCACGGTGCGTCTCGGACCGAGGCGCTAAAGCGCATGGAAATCGCGCTGTCTGAATCGTTGATCGATGGCATCCAGACGAATATTGCCTTGCAACAAGAGATCGTTACAGATTCCACATTTTTAAATGGCCCGGTCAGCATCCACTATCTTGAGAAAAAGCTGGGGATGTCGTGACGACCTTTCGCCAGGTTGCGCTGTTGTGTACGGAGGCGGATGTCGCACTGGCTGAAGAGCTCTTATTCGTCTGTGATGCACAAGCGGTATCGCTGTCAGATGATGGTGACACTCCAATCTTAGAGCCGCCGGTCGGCACACATCCTGTGTGGCCTCAAACGCGTGTTTTAGCGCTCTTCTGTGACACTCGCACCGACTCAGAGATTCTCGATACGTTGGCTGACGCCTTTCAGCGCGCGGGCTGTCTCATTGAATTACCGACGGAACTCAGCATCCTCGAAGATCAAGACTGGATCCGAATCTCGCTGGACCAATTCCAACCACTCCATATTGGCCGATTCTGGATCAAACCCTCGTGGAGCGACGCACCCACCCCAGACGGTTGTACACTGGTATCTCTTGATCCAGGACTTGCCTTTGGGACCGGGATGCATCCCACGACACAACTGTGTCTTGAATGGCTGAGTGACTGCCCAGCAACACACCTGTCCGTTCTTGATTTTGGCGCCGGATCAGGCATTTTAGGTGTGGCTGCGGGCTGTCAGGGGGCGGCTTCAGTGCATGCAATTGATATTGATCCTCAAGCACTCCAGGCCACGGCGAGTAATGCCGCTCTGAATCACTTAACGGTAACCACGTCGCTGCCGGGCGACATCCAAGGCGAACACTTCGACGTCGTCTTAGCGAATATTTTGGCAAATCCGCTGATTGACTTGGCAGATACGCTGACAGACTTGGTCAAACCCGGCGGTACTCTGGTGATGGCGGGGCTTTTAGACGCGCAGGCACAAGACGTGAAAGCAGCCTACCCCGAGATTCAATTTGCAAGTGATCTGTCCAAATCCGGCTGGACTCGCTTGGTTGGTCATCGTCGGTAATCGTTGCGATGCAGATCGGCGATCTTCAGTTCTCAAACCCCGTCTGGCTTGCGCCAATGGCTGGCGTCACCGATCGCCCAGTTCGGGTGCTGTGCCGATCTCTTGGCGCTGGAATGGCGATCTCAGAGATGGTGCACTCGGACGTTGGATTGTGGCACACCACAAAAAGTGACCGTCGCCTAGACCATCGCAATGAACCTGGACCCATCAGTATCCAAATTGCAGGCTATGCGCCTCGTATGATGGCGGAAGCCGCACGGATACAGGCCGAGCGCGGGGCAGACATCATCGACATCAATCTGGGCTGCCCAGCAAAAAAAGTGCTTAAAAAGGCAGCTGGCTCTGCACTGATGCGCGACGAGACCTTGGTTGCAGATATTTTTCGGGCTGTGGTGGGCGCAGTTGACATCCCGGTCACCGTCAAAATGCGAACCGGCTGGGATCCAGCCTCCCGCAATGGCCCGCAGATCGCTGCAATGGCTGAGTCTCTTGGCCTTCAAGCTGTGACCATGCATGGACGCACGCGATGCTGTATGTACAAAGGTCAGGCGGAATACGACACACTCAAACGCACGCGCGATCAGATTCAGATTCCTCTGATTGCCAATGGTGACATCACGACCACCGAAACGGCGCGCAATGTCATGCAGTACACCGGTGCGGATGCAGTCATGATTGGACGTGGAACGCAGGGCGATCCCTGGTTACCGGGACTCATCGCCGCCGAATTAGCCGGGATCGCACGTGATCGACCACCGATCGAGACACAAATTGAGGTGATGGCCAACCTCCTTTCCGAATTGCATCATTTCTACGGTCCGCAATTGGGTGTCAAGATTGCGCGCAAGCATCTGCAATGGTTTTTGAAACGATTTGCAAATGGCGCCGATGCATGGTCAAAATTACATTCAATTACAGACGCTGAGCTGCAGTTTCAGCGATTTAAAGAATTAATAGACGGAGGAGGACTCCGCGATGGGACTCAAGGAACTGGTCAAACAGCAGCTTGACCGGTATTTCAATGAACTCGACGGCGAGGTGCCGAGCGAACTCTACGATCTGGTCATTGGCCAGGTTGAGCACGCACTTTTAGAGTCTGCGCTCGAGCAAACAGCAAACAATCAATCCAAGGCCGCGGAAATTCTTGGCATCAGTCGGGGTACGTTGCGCACTCGCATGAAACGATTCGGGATGCTCTCCTAGAGACCGGCCGACACTGATATACTCTCCCGCTTTTGACAGGAGGTCTGCAGAACATGGCAGCGGATGTGATCGCGGTGCGCAGTGCATTGCTGAGTGTGTCGGATAAGTCAGGACTCGTTGAGTTTGCAACCAGCCTGCATCATGCGGGCGTGCAATTGATTTCGACCGGCGGGACATTCAAAGCACTCACGGCCGCCGGCCTTCCAGCGCGCGAGGTCTCTGAGCTCACTCAGTTCCCAGAAATGATGGATGGGCGCGTCAAAACCTTGCATCCAAAAATCCACGGCGGGATTCTTGGCCGGAGAGATCAAGATCAAGACGTCATGCAGACCCATGAGATCGACCCAATTGATTTGGTGTGTGTAAACCTATACCCATTCGAGCAGACCGTCGCCAACCCCGAGGCCACACGCGCCGATGCCATCGAAAACATTGATATTGGCGGTCCTGCCATGGTGCGCTCAGCTGCCAAAAATCATGCTTTTGTGGGTGTCGTGACGCATCCATCGCAATACGCGGAAGTCATCGAGGCGATTCAGGACGGTGGCCTGTCGCGCGGGCAACGCGAGGAATTGGCAAAGGCCGCGTTCCAACACACAGCCGCCTATGATGGTGCCATTGCAAATTATCTCGGGAATGATCCCAATGCACCCAATTTCCCCGAGCAATTATTTCTTGGCATGGTGCGAGATTCCGTTCTTCGCTACGGCGAAAACCCACATCAACAGGCAGCCTTCTACCGCGATCCACGAGTTCAAGATGCATGCATCGGCACAGCAGTCCAGCGAGCTGGCAAGGCGTTGTCATTCAATAATATTGCCGACACTGACGCAGCACTGGAGTGCGTTCGACAGTTCGAGGCACCCGCATGTGTGATTGTAAAACATGCCAATCCCTGTGGAGTGGCCGTCGACACATCGAGTGTGAACGCATACAAACGGGCGTTTGCGACAGACCCAACCAGTGCCTTTGGCGGCATCATTGCGTTCAATCGAGTGCTCGAGCTTGAAACCGCAGCCGCAATCCTTGACCAACAATTTGTTGAAGTCATCATCGCACCCGGTGTCACCGATGAGGCGTTGGCTCTCTTTGAAAACAAACCCTCAGTCCGCGTTCTCACCGTCGACTCACTTCAGGCTCAACCTGTCAACTGGACTATCGCCGGGTACAGGGTGGACTTCTGGTGCAAGATACAGATCTCGGAGCATGTACAGTTGAAGATTTTCAGTGCGTCACCGAGGCCACGCCCACTGAGAGCCAAGTCGAAGACCTGCTCTTCGCGTGGCGTGTGGCGAAGTTCGTCAAATCCAATGCCATCATCTATGCCAAAAACCAGCAGACCATTGGCGTGGGCGCAGGCCAGATGAGCCGAGTGTATTCCGCTCGCATTGCCGGCATCAAAGCCGCCGATGCATCCCTCACAGTTAAGGGCTCAGTGATGGCCTCCGATGCTTTTTTTCCGTTTCGGGATGGCATTGATGCAGCCGCTGAAGCCGGCGTTGAGGCCGTCATCCAGCCAGGTGGCTCAATGCGTGACGAGGAGGTCATCGCAGCGGCCAATGAACATGGAATCAGCATGGTCTTCACTGGCATGCGGCACTTCCGGCATTAAGGATTCAAAATGCGTATTTTAGTCATTGGCGGCGGCGGCCGCGAACATGCATTGGCATGGAAACTCAACCAATCGTCACGTGTGACCCAGGTCTATGTGGCCCCGGGAAATGCAGGAACCGCTCAAGAACCCGGGGTTCAAAACATCGCAATTGAAGCCACCGATCTTGATGGCTTACTGGCGTTCGCTCAACGGGAATCGATCGATTACACCGTCGTCGGACCTGAAGCCCCCCTGGTGGAGGGCTTGGTGGATCAATTTGAATCCCATGGCTTGCAATGCTTCGGCCCTCGTAAGGACTGCGCGCAACTTGAGGGATCAAAGGCATTTACCAAAGATTTCCTCGCCCGCCACGCGATTCCAACCGCTGCCTATGCAACCTTTACTGACGTCACTGAAGCGCACTCCTACCTCGATCAAGTTGGCGCACCCATTGTTGTAAAGGCCGATGGACTTGCAGCAGGCAAGGGCGTCATCCTCGCTCAAACTCTTGACGAGGCAAAACACGCCGTCACTGACATGCTCGAAGGGAATCAATTTGGCGATGCAGGTCATCGCGTGGTCATTGAGGAATTTTTGATCGGTGAGGAAGCAAGTTTCATCGTCATGGTCGATGGCGATGACGTACTCCCACTCGCCTCCTCTCAAGATCACAAAGCAGCCTACGATGGCGACACGGGCCCAAATACTGGTGGTATGGGCGCTTATTCACCTGCACCGGTTGTCGATCAAGTGTGTCACAACCGCATCATGGCTGAGGTGATCCAACCCACGATTCGAGGATTACAAGAAGACGGTCTCCGCTACCGCGGTTTTCTGTATGCCGGCATCATGGTGACAGCCGACGGAACGCCGAAAGTCCTGGAATACAATTGCCGATTTGGCGATCCTGAAACACAGCCAATCTTATTTCGACTGAAAACCGACCTGATTGATTTGATTGAAGCAGCCTGCCACGGGCGCCTGAACTCCCAAATCGCATTGTGGGACTCACGGGCCGCCTTGGGTGTTGTGATGGCAGCACCCGGATATCCAGGCGACTACACCAAGGGAACGCCCATTCGGATCAATACGCATCTCCCAGACTGTAAGGTGTTTCATGCGGGAACGACCTGTATTGGGGAGGAGGCCGTTTCCTCTGGTGGCCGAGTGGTGTGTGTCACGGCACTTGGAGCCTCTGTTGAGGCGGCGCAACAGCAAGCGTACGCGCAAGTTCAAGCCATTGATTTCGAGAATGCACAATTTCGAACGGATATCGGCTACCGCGCCATTCAACGGGAACAGCAGTCAGATTAAAGCACCACCGGACAGGTGGAACCGAGTTGCAGTCGCTCGGGAGAAATTGCCACACTCAATCCGCGGATCGAGACTCCGGCGTCTGCAGCGACTGCGCAGCGTTCAGCAAATTCAGGACTGATGCCACGAGCCGGCTCAATCTGCTGGACGCCGGTATGCATGGCCATGAAGATCAGATGTGTCTCGATGCCTTGTGTCGCCAGCTCAATCAGCAGATTGAGATGCTCAATCGCGCGGACTGATGGCGCATCTGGGAAATAACCGACGCCGTCCTCACAGAGCGTGACAGACTTCACCTCGACAAACACTTGGTTGCCTTCGCGGTCGAGCAAGGCATCAAAACGATGCGATCCGACACGTGGTTCACGTTGCACCCAGCGAGCGCCCGGCATCCACTCACCCACCGATGCATTGGCTAATATCTGGTTGGCACGGGCTGTATTGACACACGCCCGCTCACCATTGATTTCGACCACCTCCCAGGCAAATTTCAGTTTACGATCTGCTGGCTGAGGACGCATCCAGACACGGGCATCTGGAACGAGCAGACCAGTCATGCGTCCTGTGTTCGCACAGTGCGCGACCACGACCTCAGACCCACAACGTATCTCTGCAAAAAAACGCTTGTAGCGGCTCACAAATCGTCCCTCGATCAACGGAGGATCGAAACTCAGCATGCCAGGTAGCTCTCAATCCGACGCAACGCCTCATCCAACCGAGCTTCGGTTTCTGTGAACGCAACCCGGATCCATGTCGGTGGCAGCGCTTGAGAAAAATCGTTGCCCGGCGTCAGCGCCACACCTGTCTTTCGGATGAGATCCATGCAGAATGCTTGGCTGTTTTCGGTCAGCGCCGACGCATCCGCAAACACGTAGAACGCACCGTCTGGCATCAGTGGAATGTCGAAGCCGAGCGCGCGAAGGCGCGGGATCAGAAAATCACGCCGCGACTTCAGAATCTCTCTACGTACTTCAGCCTCAGCCAGGACGTTAGGACGGAAGCAAGCCAGGGCCGCATGTTGTGCAGTCGTTGGTGCACAAATAAAGAGGTGCTGCGCGAGCTTTTGACAGGCCGATACCGCGTACTCAGGCATCACAAGCCAGCCCAACCGCCACCCTGTCATATTGAAGTATTTCGAAAAACTGCCAACAACAAAATGGTCCTGTCCAAGATGCAGGCTCGACTGCAACTCGCCTTCAAAGCTCAAAGGTTGATAAATCTCATCGACAATGAGATGGCGTCCTGTGTCCTGGCACCATGAGACCATGGCGCGAAGCTCTGCAGCTGGTACAGCCATTCCGGTGGGGTTTGCAGGATGTGCCAACATCAGTACACGGTCCTCAGCGCATGCCGATCTGCGAAGCATTGCGGCACTGGGCTGAAATGCATCGGTCGCTTCAGTGCGCAACCAATGGACGCGACCGCCTACGGCTTCGACGAAGCGGGGATTACATGGATACGCAGGGTCCGCCATCAGCACTTGCTCGCCCGGATTGACAGTGGCAGCTGCAGCCAGCAACAGCGCGCCAGATGCTCCCTGAGTAACCTGTATACGCTCAGCCGAGATCGCGAGCCCTTGCGAGGCGTACCATGCCGAGATCGCGTCACGTAATGCAGGCAGCCCACGCGCGTCTGTGTAGCGCGTATGACCGCTCGCCATGGCGTCTTGTGCGGCTGTCAACACATCGGAAGGCGTCGAGAAGTCAGGCTCACCCACCTCCAGGTGAATCACATCGATGCCTTTGGCCTCAAGTACCGCCGCTTCAGCCACGACCTCCATCACGTGAAAGGGTGGAATCTCAGCAACACGGAGAGCAAGTGGCGGGGTCTGACTCGGCATGATCAAGCTCCTAACTGAAAGAGGTGGTAGAGTTGAAAGGGTTCTGCTACTTTTTCGCGTCTTATTGATGTTGTGGAGTTCCGCCAACGATGGCAACTAACAAAACTGAATCCTTACTTGGGTATGTTGAGCCCTATCAGGCCGCAAAAAATGAAGAGTACATGAGTGAGGCGATGCGTGAACATTTCGTCAAGATTCTGAACCAGTGGAAAACGAATCTGATGGAAGAAGTTGATCGCACAGTGAGTCACATGAAAGAAGAGGCTGCGAATTTTGCAGACCCCGCGGACCGAGCTACTCAAGAAGAAGAATTCAGCTTAGAACTCAGAACACGTGATCGTGAGCGCAAACTGATTAAGAAAATTGATAAAACGCTGGAAGCCATCGATGGCGACGATTACGGCTACTGCGAAACCTGTGGCATCGAAATCGGTTTGAGACGGCTCGAGGCACGGCCAACGGCAACTCAATGCGTTGATTGCAAAACACTCGATGAGTTGCGCGAAAAGCAAACAGGCGCCTAAAAATCCATGTCCTATCGCGGTCGATTTGCGCCATCGGCCACCGGCCCGCTGCATTTAGGATCTATTTTTGCCGCATTGATCAGTTTCCTCGATGCGCGGTTTCATCAGGGGACGTGGTTGGTTCGGATCGACGACCTGGATACCTTTCGGTGTAAGCCCGAATATTCCGATGGAATCCTCGAAACCCTGAGTGCCTTTGCATTGGTCCCGGATCAGCCGCCTGTTTTTCAGTCAACACGAGTCGATGCCTATCACGAGGCGCTTCATACATGCATCGCACAAGAGCGCGTCTACACCTGCACCTGTCGCCGAAATGATCTGCCGCGCGGACCCTATCCCGGATATTGTCGACACCGCCTTGGGCAGGCACCACTTCCAGACACGGCGTTACGAATCGATACACAGGGTCTAGTAACCGACTACACAGATCACTACCAGGGTCCAGTTGCGCCCGAAAATCCAGGAGATTTTGTGATCAAGCGACGTGATGGACTGATCGCATACCAACTCGCGTGTGCGGTTGATGAATCTCTGGATCAAATCACACATGTGATTCGAGGATTGGACCTACTCAACTCAACTGCAATGCAGCAGTGGGTGCGAACCTGTCTCAATCAACCGACGATTGTGTACGGCCATTTCCCAACCATACATGGCGCCGATGGCAGTAAGCTGTCAAAACAGACATTTGCCGAGGCTGTTGACCCGCATCGCCCCGGAGTCACCTACTCGAACATCGCACAGTTATTGGGTTGCACACACGACCTGTCACCCGAGGCATCCGCGAGCGAGTGGATCCACTATTTTCAATCACTCGGTGATCCGGTCCAGTTTTTACCAAAGACTCCACACCTTTTGGCGGATGCGCAGGCTGAATGAACTCAGGTAAACTGTGTCAAAAGGTGACTCATGCAAAAAACGCTCCTTCTGGTAACAGATGAATCCATTGCCTTAAAGTCGATTCGCATCAGTCTCGAACACGCAGGATTTCGTGTCCTCGTCGGTGAGAATGTGCAAGCCGCACGCAATCAGATTGATGCCTGTGATTGCCTGATCTCTGAGATCCGTCTGCCAGACGGCCAGGCGGTTGATCTGATTCAAGAAGCCAAACAGATTCCGTGTCTTTTTATGGTCAGCCAAGCATCGCTCAGTCTTGGGATTCAGGCGATGCGCCATGGTGCCTTTGACTGTCTGACCAAACCCATTGATCACGACGAACTCATCAAGTCCGTGCGTCGCGCCATCCAAGTTCACCCATCAAGTGCTGCCCACACCATGCTGGGTGAATCACCCGCGCTTGAGCGGCTCAAACAACAAATCAATAAAGTGGCACCGCTTGATACCACAGTATTGATCGGCGGCGAGTCTGGAACTGGAAAGGAACTTGTCGCGACATCAATTCACCAACTATCCAAACGCTCCGCATTCGAAATGGTCTCGGTTAATTGCGCCGCAATCCCTGAATCGCTCATCGAGGCTGAACTATTCGGTCACGTCAAAGGCGCCTTTACAGGCGCCAATCAGGATCGCGAAGGCTTGATTGAAGCTGCACATCAATCCACTTTATTTTTGGACGAGATCGGTGAACTCCCGCTCGCCGCTCAAGCACGACTCCTTCGTGTCCTGCAAGAGGGTGAGATTCGGCGCGTTGGGAGCACAGAACGGACTTACATAGACATTCGATTGATCGCGGCAACGCACCGCAACCTGCTCGACATGGTATCCAAAGGGACCTTCCGCGAAGATTTGTATTACCGATTGAATGTGATTGAACTCGCCTGCCCGGCACTTCGAGAGCGTGCTGGTGATGTCTTATTACTTGCTGAGGCCTTCCTCAAACGCGCTTCGAGTCACATGCAACGAACCGAGCTCCGCTTGTCAGAGGCGTCTCGACTCGCGATAGAGACGCACACTTGGCCCGGCAACGTCCGCGAGCTGCAAAATGCCATTGAGCGGGCGGTGGTCCTCTCCGATGGACCGACAATCGAACCAACGGATCTTGGACTGAAGCCGGTAAGCCACGCTGAACCCCAATTCACAGGCGCCGAACAATTCAGCACCAACCACGATAATCAGGCCATGATGTCGCTGGAAGACTACTTTCAACACTTCGTTTTGACCCACCAAGATCACATGAGTGAGACCGAACTTGC
>PR_CR_10_Liq_3_inCRDRAFT_1000519_pt1 | contig 10483 bp, 9 predicted proteins | sample PRCRCaboRojoPR_2_FD_10240 | JGI IMG/M metagenome (IMG submission 10240)
GGCAGGCAGGCGGCGTCCCACCCCCAGCATCAAGCCCCCCAGCATCAAGACCCCCAGCATCAAGACCCGAAGGACGACGACTGGGAGCGGCGCATCGCCATGTGGGAGCAGCGCCTCGGCACCCAGCACCCCGCCGAAGACGACCCGCCGCCGCCCGACGCCCCGCCGCCGCGGCGCTGACATCCACCGGGCGCAACGCAGATCAATCGGGCTCTGCCCGGCCAAGTCCTGCTCGCCTTGGGCCTACGCCTTTGCCCTATAGGGCGCGCGCCATCATGAGCGCATCCTCGCGTCGTGACGGCTCCGCATCGGTGCTCGGATAGTAGCCCTTGCGTACACCGATGGCGTCGAACCCTTCGCTGCGGTAAAGCGCGATGGCGCCTGCGTTCGAAGTCCGGACCTCCAGGAAGGCGGAATCCGCCTGCTGGCGACGCGCCAGCGCCAGCAGCCGGCGCAGCATGCGCCGGCCGATGCCGAGGCGCTGGAACAACGGATGGATGCACAGATTCAGCAGATGGCACTCGCCCGCGGCCACGGACATGATGCCGTGGCCCACCACAATGTCCCGGGTCTCCACCACCAGGCAGCAGTAACGCACGCGCAGGCAGTCGCGGAAGATGCCTTCCGACCAGGGCGCAGCGTAGCTCGCGCGCTCGCAGGCGAGCACCGCGGGCAGGTCGTCCTCGCGCATGGCGCGCAGGGCAACGGACATGTCTGTGGGCACGGCGACCATGTCGCGCTTCTTACCCGTCACAGGCCCGAAAAGCAAAAGGGCCGGACTGGTTCTGGACACCGACGTCGAGCCGCGTCCCGGTGGGCGCGAGGTCTCGCCACGGGTGGCCCAGAGCACAGGCCGAGCCGTGCTGCAACAGCGCCGCCCCCGCATCGCCGCCACCGGCGTCAATGCTCTGCATCGCGCCTTTTCGAGCTTGGCTGACGCGGATCATGCCCTGCGGGGATTATCGCTGTGCCTTGGACTTGGATCAGTGGCCCATGCTGCCGTTCTGGATATAGTCGAAGGCCATGGCCCGGCCAGTCGGCCTCCGTGGCTGCCGCCCGGCGTTACCTCCGGCCGCACCCCCGTCCCTGTCTCCGGCGCAGCCCCCTTTGCAGTCACCCTCAATCGCGGGAACTATCCATGTCGCAGCAGCAAATGGTCACCCTCGACGGCAACGAAGCCGCCGCCTACGTCGCCCACATGACCAACGAGGTCATCGCCATCTACCCCATCACCCCGGCCTCGCCCATGGGCGAGTGGTCGGACGAGTGGTCGTCCCTCGGCATCAAGAACCTCTGGGGCACGGTGCCCGACGTCATCGAGATGCAGAGCGAGGCCGGTGCCGTCGCCTCCCTGCACGGCGCGCTTCAGGGCGGCTCGCTCTCGACGACCTTCACGGCCTCCCAGGGCCTGCTCCTGATGATCCCGACCATGTACAAGGTCGCCGGCGAGCTGACGCCGACGGTGCTGCATGTGTCGGCGCGCTCCCTGGCGGCCCAGGGCCTGTCCATCTTCGGTGACCACTCCGACGTGATGGCCTGCCGCGCCACCGGTTATGCCATGTTCTGCTCGGCCAACATCCAGGAGATCATGGACTTCTCGCTGATCGCCCAGGCGGCGACGCTGGAGAGCCGGGTGCCCTTCCTGCACTTCTTCGACGGCTTCCGCTCCTCGCACGAGGTCAACAAGATCGACAAGCTGCCGGTGGAGACCATCCGCGCGATGATCGACGAGTCGCTGGTGCAGGCCCACCGCGAGCGGGCCATGAACCCGGACCACCCCATCATCCGCGGCACCTCGCAGAACCCGGACGTCTACTTCCAGGGTCGCGAGACGGTGAACCCCTTCTATGCCGCCCTGCCCGACATCCTTCAGGCGCAGATGGACAAGCTCGCCGGGCTCACCGGCCGGCAGTACAAGCTCTTCGAGTATGTCGGCGCCCCGGACGCCGAGCGCGTCATCCTGCTCATGGGCTCCGGCATCGGCGCCGCGGAAGAGGCCGTCCAGCACTTGGCCGACCACGGCGAGAAGGTGGGCATGATCAAGATCCGCCTGTTCCGGCCCTTCAGCGCCGCGCACCTGCTCGAAGCCCTGCCCGTCACCACCCGGAAGATCGCCGTGCTGGACCGCTGCAAGGAGCCGGGCGCCAACGGCGAGCCCCTGTATCTGGACGTGGTCACCGCCCTGTCCGAGGCCGTCGCCGAGGGCAACATGGCCAGCATGCCGCGGGTGGTGGGCGGTCGCTACGGTCTGTCGTCCAAGGAGTTCACGCCCGCCATGGTGAAGGCCATCTTCGACGAGCTGGCCAAGGACAAGCCGAAGAACAAGTTCACCATCGGCATCATCGACGACGTGAGCCACACCAGCCTGGAGTGGGACCCGAGCTTCAAGCCGGACGCCGCCGCAGGCGTGACCGAGTGCGTGTTCTACGGCTTNNNNTCCGACGGCACCGTCTCCGCCAACAAGAACAGCATCAAGATCATCAGTGAGGAGACGCCGAACTTCGGCCAGGGCTACTTCGAGTACGACTCCAAGAAGGCCGGCGCCGTGACGGTGTCGCACCTGCGCTTCGGCCCCGAGCCCATCAACAGCACCTATCTCATCGGCAACGACGAGGCCAGCTTCGTCGCCTGCCACCAGCCGACCTTCCTCTCCCGCTACGAGATGCTGGACAAGGCCAAGCAGGGTGCGACCTTCCTGGTCAACTCCTCGACGCCGAAGGACAAGCTCTGGGACGAGCTGCCGAAATCCATGCAGCAGCAGATCATCGACAAGGGCATCCAGGTCTACGTCATCGACGCCTATGACATCGCCGAGAAGACCGGCATGGGCAGGCGCATCAACACCATCATGCAGACCTGCTTCTTCGCCATCTCCGGCATCCTGCCCAAGGACGAGGCCATCGCGCAGATCAAGAAGGCGGTGGAGAAGACCTACGGCAAGAAGGGCCAGAAGCTCCTCGACCGCAACTTCGCGGCCATCGACGCGACCCTCGCGGGCCTGCACCAGGTGCCGGTGCCGGGCCAGGTGACCAGTACCTTCGAGCGCCCGCCGGTGGTGCCGGATCACGCGCCGGACTTCGTGCAGCGCGTCTCCGCCACACTCATCGCCGGCCGCGGCAACGAGCTGCCCGTAAGCCTGATGCCGCCCGACGGCACCTGGCCCACCGGCACCACGCAGTACGAGAAGCGCAACATCGCCCTGGAGCTGCCGAAGTGGGAGGAGGACCTCTGCACCCAGTGCGGCAAGTGCCCGCTGGTGTGCCCGCACGCGGCCATCCGCTCCAAGATCTTCCCGGCGGACGTCGCCGACAGCGCACCGGCTGACTTCCAGCATGCCAAGGTGAAGGGCAAGGACTTCCCGGCGGACTACCGCATCACCTATCAGATTGCCCCGGACGACTGCACCGGCTGCGGGCTCTGCGTGGAGGTGTGCCCCATCCGCGACCGCAAGGACCCCAAGCGCAAGGCGCTGAACATGCTGCCCGCCGAGGAGCGGCATGACGTCGAGCAGCCGAACTGGGACTTCTTCTTAGGTCTACCCGAGTACGACCGCACCAGGCTCGATCCGCACAAGATCAAGCACGCGATGATGCTGCAGCCGCTGTTCGAGTTCTCCGGCGCCTGCGTCGGCTGCGGCGAGACGCCCTACGTGAAGCTCGCCACACAGCTGTTCGGCGACCGCATGCTGATGGGCAACGCCACCGGCTGCTCCAGCATCTATGGCGGCAACCTGCCCACCACGCCCTATACGACCGACCCCGATGGCCGCGGCCCCACCTGGAACAACTCCCTGTTCGAGGACACCGCGGAGTTCGGCCTCGGTCTGCGCCTCGCCGTGGACGCCCACAATCAGCAGGCCCGGGTGCTGGTGACTCTGCTCGCGGACAAGATCGGCACCGACCTGGCCGACGGCCTGCTCAACGCCGACCAGTCCAGCGAGGCCGGCATCCACGAGCAGCGCCAGCGGGTCGCGGCGCTCAAGGAGAAGCTCAAGTCCATCAACACGCCAGAAGCAGCCAACCTGGCCAGCGTCTGTGAGCATCTGGTGAAGCGCAGTGTATGGATCGTCGGCGGCGACGGCTGGGCCTACGACATCGGCTACGGCGGCGTCGACCACGTGCTGTCCACCGGCCGCGACGTGAACCTGCTGGTGCTGGACACCGAGGTCTACTCCAACACCGGCGGCCAGAAGTCCAAAGCGACGCCCATGGGCGCCGTGGCCAAGTTCGCCGCCGGCGGCAAGCCCACGTTCAAGAAGGACCTCGCCATGATGGCCATGGCCTACGAAAACGTCTATGTCGCCCAGGTGGCCTTCGGCGCCAAGGACGTGCAGACCATCCGCGCCTTCCTGGAGGCGGAGTCCTATCCGGGGCCGTCGGTGCTCATCTGCTACTCGCCCTGCATCGCCCACGGCGTGGACATGTCGAACAACCTGCGCCAGCAGGACATGGCCGTGAACTCCGGCCACTGGCCGCTGTTCCGCTACGATCCGCGCAAGATCGACGCCGGCGAGAACCCGCTGCACATTGACAGCAAGGCGCCGAGCATCCCCTACCGGGATTATCTGGCCAGCGAGACCCGCTTCAGCGTGCTGAACCGCACCCATCCGGACGACGCCGAGCGCTTCCTGAAGCTCGCGCAGAAGCACGTGGAGACCAAGTACTCGCTGTACGAGCAGTTGGCGCATCTGGCCTGGCAGAAGGCCGAGAAGCCGGTGGAGAAGGCGGACTAGACGCTGGGAAGTACGGCGTACGGAGTACGTGGGCGCCCCCGTACTCCGGACTTCGTACTTCGTACGCACTGCAAGCCCTTCGATTAACGCCCGCATCGCACGAACCCGGAGCCTCCCATGGACCTGACCACCAAATACCTCGGCCTCGACCTCAAGAACCCCCTCGTCCCGTCCGCGTCGCCGCTGTCGAAAAGCGTCGATCAGAGCAAGCAATTGGAGGACGCGGGTGCGTCGGCCATCATCATGTACTCCCTGTTCGAGGAGGCCATCACCGCGGATGCGGAGACGATGAACCGCTTCCTGAACCATCAGGACACGGGCTTTGCCGAGATCGGCGAAAGCATCCTGCCGGACTGGCAGGACTTCAGCACGGGCGCAGAGCCGTACCTGGAGAATCTGCGCGCCCTGAAGGAGGCGCTCGACATCCCCGTCATCGCGAGCCTGAACGGCGTCACGCCGTCCGGCTGGGTGGAGCACGGCCGGGAGCTCCAGGAGGCCGGCGCCGATGCGCTGGAGCTGAACGTCTACTACGTCGCCGCCGACATCGACCAGACCGGCAACGTGGTGGAGGAGCGCTATCTGGAGATCCTGCGCACCCTCAAGAACAGCATCTCCATCCCCATCAACATGAAGCTGTCGCCGACCTTCAGCTCCATCGGCAACATGGTGCAGCGCATGGCCGCCGCCGGCGCCGACGGCGTGGCACTGTTCAACCGCTTCTACCAGCCGGACATCAACATCGACAGCCTGCGCCTGCAGCCGAGCCTGCATCCGTCCACGTCGGCGGAGGCCCTGCTCGCCATGCGCTGGATCGCCATCCTCTACGGGCGCATCGACAACCTCTCCCTCGGTGCCACCGGCGGCATCCACACCGCCGATGACGCCATCAAGCTGCTGCTCGCCGGTGCCGACGTGGTGCACCTCTGCAGCACGCTGCTCAAGCACGGTGCCGGGCAGACGGGCGTGATCCTGAAGGGCATCGAGCAATGGATGGAAGACCAGGGCTTCGAGTCCCTGGAGGACGTGCGCGGTCGGGTCAGCGCCCTTGCCGTGCCGAACCCGGCGGAGTTCGAGCGCGCCAACTACGTCAACATCATCGACAGCTACAGCTTCGCGCCGGGTGTGATGGTCTGACGGGACGCGCGGGGCCGCGGTGAGCGGGCGGCGCCGCCTTTGGGTGCCGCGCTGCCGCCCCAAGGGCCTTGATCGCGACTGCGTCCATCAGCGGGCGCGCCGGGCGTAGTCAGGGCTTCCAGCCCTGCTTGTCTCAGGCCAGGATGGCCTGACGACGCAGTCAGCGGATCAGGTGGTCGGAGTGATGTTCAAGGCCGCCCAGGGCACGGCGCGCATGATGGGCCGCAGCCGCCCCGGTGCCACGGTGGCTCGCCCTGCTGCACCGCTGCATGCAAGGTGCAGGCGGCGCCCACGACAGCCGGCGCACCTGCTCCTCCTGCTGCTGCTGCTGGGCACCGGCGAGGCCGCGGCCATCATGGGCGGGGCGCCCGACACGGACGCTCGCTTCGCCGCTGTGGTGCTGGTGCTCACAGGCGAAGGCTTCTGCACCGCCACCAAGATCGGCCCACAGCGCCTGCTCACGGCGGCCCATTGCACCCTCGACACCGCCTCCAGCGCCCTGCACCCGCCCTTTACTGCCGGCGGCAGGCTGCACATCAGCAACGCACTGCATCCGCAGGGCAGCGCCGACCTCCGGCCGGTCAGGGTCCGGCGCACCCAAATCGCCCCAGCCTTCCGGGCCGGACTGGAGCGGTTGCAGGCGTTCAAGCGCGAGCGGATTGCGGCACTCCGGGCGCAGCTCGATGACCCGGGCCTCGTGCAGCGCCTGCGCGAGCGTGGCGGCGATCATCACTTCACGGCCCGCTTCCCGGACGCCGCGGTCATCGTGCTCGACACGCCGACGCCGGCCGTTCCGACCCTGGGAACCGACCTCGGCCCGCTCGCACCGGATGAGCCGGTCACACTGGTGGGCTTCGGCTGCACGGATGCGCAGCCAGCCCGGGAGGCCACGGGCCGCGATGCGGGACTCGGCAGCCGACGCTTCGCCGCGAGCCGGGTGATCCGCACCGACGGCGTCAACCTCTACACCTATGGCCGGCATCTGCGCAGCGGTGCACCCTCCCTGTGCCCAGGCGATTCAGGCGGACCTGTGCTGCGCGCGGGACGCATCGTGGGCGTGCACAGCAGCGTGCACGGTTTCGGCGGCCATCCGGGCCGGCGCGGTGGGCATTCCAACCGCGCCGTGCGGTTGCGTGTGCTGCGGGATTGGGCGGCGCTGGACCGGCGCGCCGACGAGGACGCCCCACGCTGACCCTACACTGACCCCACACTGACCCGGCACAGCAACCGGCCGCAGTGCTTGCGCCGGTCAGCGCTCACCGACTACGTCACTACCAGTTCCACTCATCGACACTGCCGTCGCGGCACTGCGCCGGCACGTAGGGACCGCGCTCGGCGATCTCGTTGATGGTACAGCGCACACGGATACCCCCCTGCTCGGCCTTGATCTGGAAGTGCAGGCCGATGTCGGGCTCACCGCTGGAGCGCAGCACGAAGACATAGCCGTTGGGCGGCTTGGGCTGGTACTCGACACTGGACCAGACATCGCTCTCGATGCCGAAAACGTACTGATACGAGCCTTCGTCACCGCCGTGGGCGGTACCGGTGGCCGGCGGCAGACCCATGTCCGTGAAGCTTGCCGGCAGTACGCCGTTGGCGACGTAGTACTCGGTGATGCTGGCCTTGAGGGCACCGAACTGCAGGTAGCCGTCCATCGATGCCGCCCGGCGGATGTAATTCTCGTAGGCCGGGATGCCGATTGCGGCGAGAATGCCGATGATCGCCACCGTGATCATCAGCTCCACCAAAGAAAAACCCCGGGCCCGGTGTTGCGCGAACATCCGTCACCCCGCTGTACGTCATCGTTGCTGCCGGCGGCTTCGCGCCACCGGCATGAGACATGCCGGCAACTGCGACCGCTTCTATGCCTCCAAGCATAGCCGAGCCCGCGTCCCTATACAGACGCCGATGTGCCGGCGCGTTGAACCTGTTCTCATTATTCAGGGTTACGGGGCGAGCAGGCGGCGGTAGGGCTCTGCGTCGGACTCGCTGAAACAGCAGACGATGATGCGCTCGAATGCGCCGGCCTGTGTGCGCATCTCGTCCACGGCAATGGCCGCGGCGGCATCTTTCGGGTAGGCGTAGACGCCGGTGCTGATGGCCGGGAAGGCGATGCTCACGACGCCGTGCTCCCGGGCCAGCGCGAAGCTGTGCCGGTAGGCAGCGCGCAGCAGCGCGGGCTCGTCGGCGCCGCCGCCCTGCCACACCGGGCCGACGGCGTGGATCACCCAGCGCGCCGGCAGCTGAAAGCCCGGCGTGATGCGGGCCTCGCCGGTGGGACAGCCGCCGAGCGCACGGCAGGCCGCGAGCAGCTCCGGCCCCGCCGCCCGGTGGATGGCGCCGTCAACGCCACCCCCGCCGAGCAGCGAGGTGTTGGCGGCGTTGACGATGGCGTCGACATCCAGCGTGGTGATGTCGGCGACGATGACCTCGGGCCCGGGCATGCGCGCTCAGCTCTCGTCGCAGGCGGGCACGGGCCCGGAGCAGTCGCCGCCGCGCCGGCAGAAGTCGAAACAAGTCACCAGCCGGCCCTCGAAAGTGGCGTCCACACTGAGATCCGAGCCGCCGTTGCTCACGTCGAAGCCGGGCTGGGTCACCGGCGACTGACCCACCACCTGGATGACATCGGCGGGGTATTGGATATCGAGCGTCACGCGCATGGGATAGTAACCGTCCAGAAACCGGCGCATGTAGGGGCCGTTGCGCAGGCGGTAGTGGCCGTCGCCGAGGTCGCGCAGGGCCTGACTCTCGGCGCGGATGCAGAGCACGGCATCACGGCCGACGTCTTCCAGCTGTACGCTGTGGCCCTCCACCCAGGCGCGGCCGATGTTGCGGCTGGACTCGATGGAGAGGTCCCGGATGCCGCCGGCCCGGAACAGGATCTGCGCCGCCGGTACGGCGTCCAGATTCTCATGGCACTGCTCCAGGGCGACCCAGCCGCCGTCCAGGCTGTCTTCGGTGATGCGGATGCGGTTCAGGTGGGCATGCTCGCCGTCGGTGTCGGCGGCGCTCAGGAAGCGCAGCTCGCCGTCGCTGACGGCTGCGACCTGCTCCATGAGATCGGGCTCATTGGCCCAGTCGGGCCAGTCGTCGTCGGTACCGGCATAGACCGCCACGGCGGCGGCCCACAGCAGCAGGAGCGGCAAGGTCGCGGCGCGCCGCGGCAAGGACGTGGATGGCTTGACCATGATTCCCCCCGGTTAGGAATGGACGGTTGACTCGCTGCGGCGCCCGAAGGCGCCTGTATCTGACTCTGCCGCAATGCTGTCTGCGCAGGTCGGGCCGCGCGCCCGGGCCGATGGCGCCGGGCGGCGTCAGCGGCCCTTGCGCTTCGGACAGCTCTTACAGCGCTTGTCCTTCTTGTATTTCTCGCAGCACTTGTCTTTCTTCTTGCTCATACAGAGACCTGCGCTCCTCGACGCAATGGACGGCCAAGCCCGGCGGTTACCCCATGCGGCCCACCGACGCCCACTGTGACAGTCCCCTTGGATGCCCCGCCCTCAGGCCCCGGCCTCCGGCGCCTGCGCCTGCCCCATGGTCTTGGCCGCGGTGCCCAGCTCATTGTCGATCATGAGCAGGCCCTGACCCTTGTCGCCGAAGAGCTGGAGTCGGCCGATGATGTCGTTCACCGTGGCCTCTTCCTCGATCTGCTCCGTCACGAACCACTGCAGAAAGATGTTCGTCGCGTGATCCTTCTCCGACAGGGCGAGGTCCACCAGGTCGTTGATGGCCGCCGTCACCTCGCGCTCGTGCGTGAGGGTCCCCTCGAACATCGCCATAACGCCGTCCGGGCTCACCGGCGGCGCGTCCACCGCCGCCAGCTCCACCTGCGCGTCCTGGTCCAGCAGGTAGCGGTACATCTTGAGGGCGTGTGTCATCTCCTCGGCGTGCTTGGCCATGAACCACGCCGCGGTGCCCTTGAGGTTCACCCGCTCGGCGTGGGCGGACAGGGACAGGTACAGATAGGCGGAGTACAGCTCGCGGTTGATCTGCTGGTTCATCCGCATGCGCATGGTGTCGGAGATCATGGCAACAGCTCCGTGACGGTGAGGCGATGGGGGTCGGCGGTGGAGGCTTCGGCAGCCGCATGCGGTGGGGCGTGCGGTGCGGCGTGCGGTGGGCTGGACGGCGGCTCGCCACCTCCCCCGGTGAAAGGTTGACAGTATCATGACCTATTTCAACCCATGATCGATCCCAGAATCCCCCACCTCCGCGGCCTCGTTATACTGCCCCCGCCCCGGCAGGCAGCGCCGGCGGCAGCATCCGGCCCCCATCCGCCGCCCCTGCACGGACCCCGCCATGATCGAGATCGAGTACATCGTCAAAGACCGCAACGGAGTCGAGAGATTGCGCACCGCCGACAAGAAGGCCGCCGACGCCTACGACAAGGTGCTGGAGAACGCCGACCGCCTCGGCCAGTTGCTGCGCGATGACGGCGTGCTGCCGCAGCTGCCGGACGCGGACCTCGAAGAGCTCACCATCTACCTGGCGCGCAACGCGAAGCAGGTGGAGCGCATCCTCCGGGGCAAGGCGCCGGAGCCGCGCGACGAAGCGGCGCCGGCAGAAGCCGGCGGCGAGGTCACGCCGCTCAAGGCCACGGGCTGAGGCCGGGGGCCG
>PR_CR_10_Liq_3_inCRDRAFT_1000521_pt1 | contig 10465 bp, 14 predicted proteins | sample PRCRCaboRojoPR_2_FD_10240 | JGI IMG/M metagenome (IMG submission 10240)
CAGGCCATCAGTAGTATTATTAGCCAACGCATACAACTCTCCATCGGATCTATTTCAAGTGTAGCTCATGCACGCGGATGATGTTGACTGTGCAATTGTTTTAATCGCTCGCGTGCCACATAGGTATAAATCTGTGTCGTGGATAAATCCTCGTGGCCTAGCAGCAGCTGCACCACTCGAAGGTCCGCGCCATGATTCACCAAATGAGTGGCAAAGGCATGTCTTAATGTGTGTGGGCTCAAATCCTTCTGAATGTCTGCCTTGACCGCCAACTGCTTCAGCCGATGCCAGAACGTTTGGCGTGTCATTGGCCGACCCGTCCGTCCCGGGAAAACAGCCGGTCCTGATGGATCTGCAAATTCAGGGCGCGCGTTTTTCAGATAGGCTTCAAGCCAATGTCGGGCGGCATCTCCCAGAGGCACCAAACGCTCTTTACTGCCCTTACCGATCACTCGCACTACACCCTGTTCAAGACTCAGCTGACTGCGCAATAGCCCACAGAGTTCACTCACACGCAACCCAGAGGCATACAACACCTCAAGCATGGCTCGATCTCGAAGGCCAATTATTGACTCCACATCTGGCGCATCGAGAAGGCGTGTCACCTCGGCTTCACTCAATGTCTTTGGCAGCATGTGCCCTTTAGAGGGACGTGAGACGCGCGCCATCGGGTCGTCTGCGCGCTGACCGGTCCGCACCAGGTATTTGAAGTAACCATGTAACGCCGACAGTCGTCTTTGGATTGAACTGGTTTGTCGGCCCGTCGCAAACAACTGACCGATGTATTCTTGAATATCGGCATCACTCAGATCCGACAGTTCTTGAGCACGCGCTTCAGCAAAGGCAGCAGCGCCCACGAGATCGACTCTGTAGGCGCTGAGCGTTGTCTCTGAAAGCCCTCGCTCTAAATAGAGCGCATCCAGATAGTCATCGAGCTTCGACCGCATTTCCATGATTGAAAAGCGTATCACGCTCTTTTAAAAATCCGTGCATGAGTCGGAGAAAGACCCAGATTGTCATCACAGCCAACACCACTGGAATTGCGCTCAATATCCAGTAGGTCGCGCTGAACTTTGTAACCACGCCGGCTGCGACAAATCCTTTATTGATCAGAAACTGCAGACTCACAGACAAGGCAACACCCGGACAAATCAACGAAAACACCGGTGCATTTTGGACCTCACCACGCCACACCCGCGGCAGGTACGCATGTGTCTGCATGGCAATGGCCCCAAAGACGATGACAAACAATTGTGCGGAGACCACCAGCAGCAGAGGCATCAGCCAATCACCCGTGGATGCGAGACCCAATGTATGCGTCACACCGTGATCTTGACGCATGAAGGTGATGCTCAAGACCGTCAATACGGGTACCCAGATCCAAAGTGTCGGTAAGGCCGACTCATCCAAACCTTCACTGAGCATTTTAGACAGTGCGATCGATGTTTTGATCACTGCAATCACGATGGCACTGACTGCAAAAAAAGTCGACAGCGTCAAACTGAGAGCCACAACCCAGGGAGTGTTTGATAAGGCAGCAGGCGCTGCCAAACCAACCGCCACCATGGAGAATGTAAAGGCAGGTAACACCTGCGCAAAGCTCGCCGCTCCACCTAAGTTCACCTGCCCTTGTGTGGCCTGATGGAATGTCCGCGCGTACAGCCGGACGGCCCACACACCGAGTGCAAAAAAGGCGACCATCGCCAATGGAAACAAATACTCAACAATCGACCACAGTTTGGGCACAAACAGTGCACCCACGATCAACGCGGCATTGACAGTCATCGCTGTTGCCAAGGGCATCGCCAATTCTTGGGTTTGCTGCGGACTGTTCAGAAACGCTTGATAGTCTGATGTTTTCCGATACTCAGCCATCAGGCGATAGTTCAGCACAAGTAAGCGGACATGTTGCACAACGAAAAAAGCAACCCCGGATAGTGCAACAATAATCAGCGCCTGCGTGGCCAAGTCACCTGTCTGAAACGCCAACACCCAGTCTTCAAAGACAGGAATCGGTTGGCCTGGATGTGGGATCCAGAACATCAACATCAGAAAAAATGTGACCGATAATCCGCCGGCACCGAGTGCTGCGAGAAAATAAAGCGGTGAATACATGACATAACCTCCATCCATTGATGGGCGCATTATCGCAAGCAGAGCACATTATTCTGTGACAAAGTCACACTCAAGTTCGAGCGAGCAACTTCGCTAAATCTGTAATCTCAATCTGGCCACGTTTGAGCCTACACAGTCCGGCCATGGCCAACGCTTTTAACTGTCGACTGATTACTTCTCGTGTTGAGCCGAGGTATGCAGCCAGTTGCTGGTGTGACAGATACACGCAACCATCTTGGCCTGCATGCTGTATCAGACATTCTGCGAGTCGTGATTCAATCGATCGGAAACACAGATCATGGATATCACGCACGAAATGGAAACAACGCTCAGACAGCGATGCCACGATGAGCCGTTGCAGCGCATGCGAGGCCTGATAGTGTGCACGGAAGCTCGTCGCATCCATCCATCCAACCTGTGTGTCCTTTTGCGCGATGGCCGTAGCTTGGTACTCACGATCATTGAGCAGGTTGGTCAGGGTATGGACACACAATTGACCGGGTTCAACGGTGTACAACACTTTTTCCCGAAGCCCATCAATCAAATTGACTGAAACTGCGCCCTCGACCACCACGGCAAAGCGTTCACAGGAGACCCCTGGGCGAAATAGAACATCCCCCTCAGGGACATGATGGCGATGCATCAACGCAAAAAGACCGGCAATTTCAGTCCGGTCTTCTGCGTCAAGTGAAGTAAAGAGCTTCGATAGAGTGTGAGCAGAGTCCGCGCCCACCCGAGTGGAATCGATCTCCATCTCTGTTTACTTGGTGTCGAGCTTTTCCTTGATTCGAGCCGCTTTTCCAGAGAGCTCACGCAAGTGATACAGCTTGGCTTTGCGGACGTCACCACGACGCTTCACTGTGATCGAATCAATCAGTGGCGAATGCAACTGGAAGGTCCGCTCCACTCCGACACCATGCGAGATTTTGCGGACAATGAAGTTTGAGTGCAGGCCGCGGTTTGACTTTGAAATCACAACCCCTTCAAACGCCTGCAAACGCTCACGCGTGCCCTCTTTAACCTTCACCTGAATCACGACCGTGTCACCGGGCGCGAACGCAGGAACATCTTGCTTCATTTGCTCNTTGTTGAGCGCTTCAATGATTGGATTCATGCTCACGGCTTTGACTCCTTTTTAAATTCTTCCAACAGCGCCTTGTCGTCAGACGACAACTCCAACTGCGCCAATAAATCAGGCCGACGTTGCCACGTGCGCCCTAAAGCTTGTTTTCTCCGCCACTGCGCAATGCGCTCGTGGTGGCCACTGAGCAAGACCTCTGGTACGTCATGCCCATCGACTCGCTCTGGACGCGTGTAGTGCGGATGGTCAAGTAAGCCCGCACTGAACGAATCCTGATTCGCACTCTCGTGCGAACCCAATACACCTGGAACCAAACGCCCGACCGCATCCAACACTGCGATCGCCGCGGGCTCTCCACCTGAGAGGACAAAATCGCCAAGCGATATTTCACGATCGACATCCAGCGCAATCACGCGCTCATCAATCCCCTCATAGCGTCCCGCAATCAAAATCAATTCCGGACCACTTGCCAACTCTGTCACCAGCGACTGCTCTAGCGGCTCACCCTGCGGGCTTAAATACACCACCGGCGCGCTTGGCAATTGCCGCTTCGCCTCGGCGATCGCTGCACGTAATGTCTCAACCTGCATCAGCATTCCGGGACCGCCACCATAGGGCCGGTCATCCACCGACTGATGCACGTCGGTTGCGTGATCACGTGGATTGAAGGTTGCCAACTCAAGCAATCCATCTCGCAATCCGCGCCCGATCACGCCATGGGAGAGCGCACTCTCGACCATGTCAGGAAACAGGGTGACCACACCCCATTTCATCTCAAAACTCCGGGTCCCAGTCGACGCAAATCCGTCGGCCTTGCACATCGACCTCGGTCGCCACCGAATCGATGAAGGGAATCAATCGCTCCCGTTCGTCGAGACTCTGTGCGTCACCCTGAACCACCAACACATCGTTGGCGCCTGTTGCCATGACTGCACTGACAGCACCCAATTGCTGTCCCGTCGACGTGACCACTCGACATCCCGTCAGATCACGCCAATAAAATGTATCTGCGTCCAATGCAGGCAAATGAGCCGCATCGACTGTAATCAAGCAGTTCACCAACGGCTCAACCGCGGTTCGATCGGTGCGATTATCCAATCGCACCACCCAGCCTTTCTGTCGCGCCGCCCACTCAGACGGCACCACTTCAATGCCTTCAACTGCATCACGCCCACTGACAGGGTCTGCCTGCCGGGACAGTGTCCAAGGTGTCCATTCAAACACCGAAGCTGGGTCATCGGTGAAACTGTCCATCCACACCCAGCCTTTCACGCCATAGGGAGACCGAATGCGCCCTACGACAATCGCCTCAGCCATCAGCCTTGGCGCGCGTCCTTGATCAAGCGCTGCACGCGATCTGAGGCTTTTGCGCCGAGGCCAATCCAATGATCAACACGCTCGAGATCAACCCGAAGACGCTCCGCCTGACCCTGAGCCACTGGGTTAAAAAAGCCCACGCGCTCAATGAAGCGACCGTCGCGTGCGTTGCGGCTGTCTGTCACTGTCAAGTGATAGAACGGACGCTTTTTAGAACCGCCGCGTGAGAGACGAATCGTTACCATGTGTTTCTATCCTGTGTTTTGCTCTATCTAAAAGAGCCTCAAATTCAAAGGCGCGCAATCATAATGAGTTTGGGGCCAACTTACAACCTTGGCATCCCGCCTGGCGGTTGCATACCGCCCAAACCGCGCATCATGTTCGCCATGCCTCCCTTTTTACCGACCTTCTTCATCATCTTGGCCATCTGCTTATGCTGCTTGATGACTTTATTGACTTCTTGAACGTCGGTTCCAGAGCCCTTCGCAATTCGCTGCTTGCGCGAGCCATTGATGACATCCGGTGTTCGCCGCTCACCGGGCGTCATGGAATTGATCACAGCTTCCATGCGGCCAAACTGCTTCTCGTCCACCGCATTTTGGACCTGCTGCCCCATCTGACCCATGCCAGGCATTTTTTCAAGCAACGCCTGCATCCCACCCATATTGCGCATTTGCTGCAATTGGTCACGAAAATCCTCGAGATCAAAGCCTTTGCCTTTCATGACTTTTTTCGCCACTTTCTCGGCTTTGGCGCGATCGAGTTTCTGCTCTGCTTCCTCGATCAGGCTCATCATGTCGCCCATACCCAGAATACGGGACGCCAGGCGATCCGGATGGAAGGCTTCAAGCCCATCCACGGTTTCTCCAACACCCATAAACTTGATGGGCTGGCCCGTGATGGTCTTCACAGANAGAGCGGCACCACCGCGGGCATCGCCATCGGCTTTGGTCAAGATCACACCGGTGAGCGGCAGGACATCGGCAAAGGCTTTTGCGGTATTGGCTGCGTCTTGACCGGTCATCGAATCAACCACAAACAGGGTTTCAATTGGATCAAGTGCCTGATTCAGTGCTGAGATCTCAGCCATCATGGCCTCATCGACCCCGAGTCGACCGGCGGTGTCGACGATCAGTACATCATACGCCGAGACATCCGCTTTGGCCTTGGCCTCCCGCGCCAGATCGATCGGTTGCCGATCCGGCGTGGATGGAAACACGTCCACCTCGATTTGCGCACCCAAGGTGGCAAGCTGCTCCATGGCGGCAGGCCGATAGACATCGACGCTAACCAACAACACCTTTTTCTTCTCACGCGTGGTCAAAAACTTAGCCAGCTTGGCTGCTGTTGTGGTTTTACCTGCACCCTGCAGTCCAGCAAGCAAAACCACCGCAGGCGGCCGCGCTGCCAAATTCAACTGTTCAGAAGGGCCACCTAAGACAGCCTCCAGCTCACTTTGCACCACTTTCAAAAATTGCTGACCTGGCGTCAGACTCGCCCGGACCTCGCGACCCAGTGCACGGGTTCGGACCTGCGATACAAACTGCTTGACTACGGGCAGGGCTACGTCGGCCTCGAGCAAAGCTTTTCGGACTTCTTTGAGCGTCTGTGCAATATTGTCTTCAGTCAGCCGAGCCTTTTTACCCATTGACTGAAGCGTCTGCGAAAGACGTTCACTTAACGAATTAAACATGTGATCCCTTTTGAGTGGGCTTCGAACACACTATGATAACGAAAAACCACCACGAAGTTCGATGATGTCTGTATTGGTTCCGGGGTTACTGGCCACCTCCGTGTTAATAGTGACCGGGTTTAAACAGTTCACAGCCTTTCAAAAAGGCGAGATGCGCGACATGCAAGCCATGTTATTCGGTGCGCTTGGGCTCGTGTTGTCTGTTGTTGTTGTGATCATCGGATTGGCCGAGAACGGTGGGCGGCCCACAACCGGTCTCATGGGAACCCTGCTCGGTGCGTTGTTGATGCTGGTTGTCATGGCCACCAGCTTGAAACAACCGGTGAATATTCTTCTGATCGGAGTCGCCCCTTTTACCGGCCTCTTTACAGCCATTGCGGCGACCTTTAATACGCCCTCTGATTTGGCGCTGATTGATTCAAAAACACTGTTCCATGTGATCACCTCAATCGTTGCCTACGGAGCTGTGGCCTTCGCTGGCACGCTGTCGATCCTTGTGACCTGGCATCATCAGAAACTCAAAGAGCGTCCAATGACACCACTTTTGACCAACTTACCGCCTTTGGACGCCATGGAGGTCCTGTTTCTGCGCGCGGTGCAGACCGCCTGGCTGACGCTCACGGTCGCGCTGATTTCGGGGATTCTCTATGTCGATAATTTTTGGGCGCAAAATCTAGCGCACAAAACGGTACTTTCTGGATTGGCGTGGCTCGGAATGAGTCTTGCGCTGTGGCAACACTTTCAAGACGGTGGGGTGACACGCATCATGCGTAAAACAGCGGTGATCGCAGCCGGCCTGTTGTGTGTCGGATACCTTGGCAGCAAAGCGATTTTGGAATTCCTCCTGTGATGGACGTCGGCATTGAGTGAAATCTCCAACGAAGCCCTGGGCCTGACACTCTGTGTTCTGATTCTGTTATCGGGTTTTTTCTCCAGTTCAGAGACCGGATTGATGTCGATCAACCGAGTGCGCTTGCAACACCAAGCTGAAGAGGGATCGAAGACAGCCGCCCGCATCCTTGCACTCCTCGAGCGCCCAGATCGTCTCATTGGCCTGATTCTGATTGGCAATAATTTTGTCAATATCCTGGCCTCAGCGATTGCCACCGTATTAGCTGTGCGCATCTTCGGCGATGCCGGCGTTGCCATTGCCACCGGCATACTCACCTTTGTCATTTTGATCTTTGCAGAGGTGACACCGAAAACCTTTGCCGCGCTCTACCCAGAGCGGATTGCAGGACCCGCCAGTTTCGTTTTGACGCCACTACTGAAGATCACCTATCCGCTCGTCTGGGGAGCCAACCTGATCTCAAACGGCCTGCTTCGCCTGCTCGGAATTCATCCTGAAAGCTCGAATCGAGACCGTCTGACCAAAGAAGAGCTCAGAACGCTGATGACACAAAGCGGCCATCGGATCCCAGCGAGACGCCATGGGATGCTGCTGTCGATTCTGGATCTCGAGCGCGTCCAGCTCGATGAAATCATGGTGCCACGTGGGGAAATCACGGGCTTGGATTTGGAGGACGAGGTCGAGGATCTCATTGATCAACTGCGCTCAACTCAACATACGCGGCTGCCTGTTTTTACTGGTGACATCGAGCAACTGAAGGGTGTGTTACACGCACGCACCGCCCTCAAACTCTTGGACGATGCCGATGTGATTACGGATGAGGAGACCTTCAAGGCACGACTCCTCGATCTCTGTGAACCGCCCTATTTCGTGCCACAGAGCGCTGCATTGCATACCCAGCTCTACAACTTCCAAAAAGAACGTGAACGGATGGCGGTCGTGGTGGATGAATATGGGGAAATCCAAGGACTGGTGACCATCGATGACATCTTGGAAGAAATTGTCGGTGAGTTCACAACCGACCACATCCAAGACACATCTCCAGATGTGCATCCACAGGATGACGGCACCTATATCATTGACGGATCAGCGACTGTCCGCGATCTCAATCGCGCACTGGACTGGGAATTGCCAACCGAAGGTCCACGCACATTAAGCGGACTGTTGATTGAGTTTCTGGAATTTATTCCCGACACGACACTCGGCGTGCGATTTGACTCATATCGACTCGAGATTCTGGCGATTCAGGATAACCGCATCCGCTCAGTCAAAGCTTGGCAGGTCCCTGAGCCAACACCGCCAGCAGATCCTCAATAAATAGTGCAGTCAGGCCCCATACAACAACATCACTGAAGCACCAACGCGGCATCCGGATTCGGTGATCGGTGCGGTGCGTGGATAACTCAATCGTCGGCACTTGATCTTGAAACGCGCGGATCGGCTTTTGGAGAACCTGCGCGATTTCAAGCTCACAGGGCGTGCCTTCAAGTCGCTCTTCTGAAAAAAACACCCAAGGCCGCACGCGCAACCCATGCAAACTCTGAAGATCTCCAAGGCGTCCAACAGCCGATGATCGATCGAGTCGAAGCCCGGTTTCTTCATACAGCTCCCGACACGCGGTATCGAGAAGATCACCATCGAGCGGATCACGTCGCCCACCTGGAAATGAAACCTCACCGGCATGAGTCCTGAGATGCGAGGCTTTGACACAGAGCGTCAGCTCTGGCGCGTGTGCGCCTGAAATCACAATCGCAATCGCGGCATCCCCTGCGTCGGTGGGGTCGAGCTCCCGAGGTGGCGAGTGATTCAGTGTTTGCGTCAGCCACTGTTTCGTCATGCACATTTCAGTAGTATAGGAAAAAATCAGGAGGCATCATGAATTACTGCTCCAATTGCGGACAGACCACCATCCGCCGCGTTCCCGAAGGCGACAACCGCCCGCGTGATCTCTGTGAATCCTGTGGGACGATCCATTATCAAAATCCGAAGATCATTGCCGGTTGCGTGGTGCTCTATGACCATAAGGTGTTGCTCTGTCGCCGAGCGATCGAGCCCCGCCATGGCCTGTGGACCCTGCCTGCTGGTTTTATGGAAAACGGTGAAACAGTCGCTCAAGCAGCTTTGCGGGAAACCTGGGAAGAGGCCCGCGCCACGCCAGATCTCGATCAACTGTATGTGATGACATCGATTCCCACCATCAGCCAGGTGTACATGCTCTATCTGGCGTTTCTTCAAACTCCTGAATACGGCATCGGGCCGGAGAGCCTTGAAACGGAGCTGTTTTCGCTTGATGAAATCCCCTGGGACGAACTGGCATTTCAAACCGTGCGTGACACGCTGATGCACCTGAAAGAGGATCTGACANCCGGGACCTTCAGCCTGCATTGCATTGATCGTGACGCGGTACCCGAGTCTGCCCGCGTTTAGGTCCGGGGNGTCACATCTAAAACCTGAATCAAATCAAAGGCGGGCTCTTCATAGGGATGNGATTGATACAATGCGGCTTTCACATCCGGCCAGACCGACTCATTCACCAGTGTCTCTACACGCCATTCGGCGGCGCGCTCAAGCTTTCCAGCCACGCCTAGAAAGGGTGTGGCCTCCGTTGAAGGACAAAACTGACCAGTCCCAAGTGTCTCCCATGCGCACTGTGTATAAGCACCCAGTTGACCTGCACCGGCGCTGAAGAGCGCCTCTTTGACTGTGTCTTTGTGAGACTCGGGCACATAGACGATTAATTTGAACATCCACTTCACCTCTTGATCATCATGCGCATTGCACCACGCATTGTTGCAGAGCAACACCCCCGAACAATCTGTCCAGTATTCATGCGATAACCTCGGACAAAAATAAGACAGATTCCATTTTGGAATAAATCAACGTCGTAATTTTCTTCAATAAATGATGGATCTCATCATTTTTGTATTGACTCACTCATTTTTTACATCCAATGTTTAGGACACAAGTTGGACAAACGACTATGGACAGATCAAAGAGGTGAACCATGCTTGTACTAACCCGTAAGATTGGCGAAAAGGTGATGATTGGAGATGACGTCACTGTGACGATCCTCGGATTGTTTGGAAATCACGTCCGCCTCGGCATCAATGCGCCCAAATCGGTCGACATCCATCGCGAAGAGATCTATGTCAAGATCCAGGGCGAAAGTGATGAGGGATCGAACGAAAAGGTGGCCGTCTAACCACAAACACCTTTTGCGTTGAAGAGACCGCGTGTACGGTTAGCACCTCATCACGCGAGTAGGAACGCATGCGACACGCCCGAATCAAAGCTTTTGTTATTGGACTTGTGATCCTCGGGGTTGGGGTGGGCGGATTCATGGCGCTCACCGCCACCAAACCCTCAGCCGAAGTACGCGATGAAACTGCAGCGTCGTGGCGGGTGAGCA
>PR_CR_10_Liq_3_inCRDRAFT_1000522_pt1 | contig 10464 bp, 5 predicted proteins | sample PRCRCaboRojoPR_2_FD_10240 | JGI IMG/M metagenome (IMG submission 10240)
GGGCGACCGATTGGCAAAGCTCGTCCCTTATGCAGGGCAAATCTGCCAGGGCGTACTTCAGCCCAATGGGAAGTGCATCCGGGGCAAAACGGGAATATGCTAGTTGATTGTGATGGCACCAAAGTAGTGCGGCAATTACGAAAATTAAACAAAGATAAAATGAAGCTAAATACTAAAAAATATGACTACTCATCAGCTTTAGCCATCGCCGAGCGCGTAAAAGCCGCTTTGGAGCCCCACTGCGAACGCATAGCCATAGCTGGGAGCATCCGCCGCCTGCGCCCCCAGGTAAGCGACATCGAGATCGTTGCCATCCCCAAGCCTTACCAGACCGGCTTGTTTGCCAGGGGTATTGCTACGGTGGTGAATGAGTGGCAAAAGGTAAAAGGCGAACTGCCCTGCAAGTACACCCAGCGTATTTTGCCGGAAGGCATCAAGCTCGACCTGTTCTTTGCGGAGCCGGGCAACTGGGGCTACATCATGGCTATTCGTACCGGTAGTGCCGCCTTTAGCAAGATGCTGGCACAAAGCTGGAAACAGCGAGGCTACAAAGGTGAAGACGGCTATCTGACGCACAAGGGCCGGCGCATCAACATTAAAACGGAGGAAGACCTCTTTTGCTATGCGGGCGTGAAGTATGCCGAACCGGAAAAACGAGAGCTATGATCAAGGAAGTCAAAATGTACACCTTAGCCTGCTACCGCTGCGAAGCAGAAGCTTATAAAGGGCTCATGCACCACTGCCTCTACACCCAAACCAATTTCCCCTCATTCAGCTCCCGCTCCCCATCAAACCGGTAAGCAGTGAGCACCCCGCCCTTTGCCACGCTATAGTCGAGGCAGCAGGCATTGGGCGTCAAAAGCTGAGGCGTGCCCTTGAGCCAGTAGTGCCCGAAGAAAACCGGCCGGGCTTCGGCGGCATAGTGGGCGGTATCCGCGCCCCGGAAATCAAGGTGGTCGAGCCCCAGGCCCGGGATGACGCTCATATCCTGAAAGGACTGCCCCTCCGGATCTTGCCACCACTTGATGCGTATTTCCCGCCGCTCGTGCCCGTCTTTGTCGTGAAAGCTATAGCCCTCCGGCAGGTCGGCTTCCCTGCCTTTGCAGGTGACTTCCACCCAATGGTATAAATCGGTGCCCTTTTCTGCGGCTTCGGGCAGTAAGCGATCGGGAAGGGCCGCCCCGCCCAGTGCCTTGTGCAGCTTGCTGATCACCGCTTCATCCCAACAGGCATGTACAGCACGTAAGTCTTCTGTTTCCAGGAAGAGCGGGAGCGTCCTGAACCAGGCAATGGCCGAGTTGTAGTTGCCCGGCTTCCCACGGTACTGCTCCAGCGTAGCGGCATGCTGATGCGTGTTTTTTGCCGTATGCGGCCGCAGGTACCCGCCTCCTTCCTTTGGCGTATTGTAGCAGATCGCATTAAACTCGTGGTTGCCGCACAAGGCAACCGCACTCTCGGCATCCACCATCGCCCGGACGATATCCACCACCTCCGGGCTGTCCGGCCCACGGTCGATATAGTCGCCAACAAAGATGATTTTACGGTCGGGGTGACGGTACGCACCGTTTTTACGCTCGTAGCCGAGCTTGCGGAGCAGGGCTTTCAGTCGGTCGGCGTGGCCGTGGATGTCGCCGATGAGGTCGGTTGGGGTGGTCATGTTTAAATCCGTTTGATCGAAAAAGCTATTGTGGTGCCCGGTTGGCTTTTTTTAAATTTAAACCAGGTTGATGTCTTTACTAGCCCAACAACGGAGGTAATCCGTCCAGCAGCGGGACACCCATCATTCATCCTGTGGGTGCGTTTGCACATACTGCTTCTACGCTTTTGGCAGGCTCAGCTGCTCATACGATTTGAGGTGTTGATAGGCGACTTTGAGATAAGCCGGCTTGAACATCTTCACCTTTCGCTCTGACCAGTCCTTCAGGCGTTTCTCTATATCTGTAATATCCAGGCCAGGATTCTCTTCCATCATGAAAGCTACTGTGGCCAATAATTCCATAGAGAAAGCAGATTCAAAGCCCTGAATGAAGCCCAGCAAGTTGTCTAGCCGCTTTTTCTGAGTAGTATCAAGGTTAGAATCAATATAGGCTTGCACCTCTGCTTGTTTCTCATAGCTGAGCAAGAGTGGCTCAAAGGGTCGGGCGTCTTTTTGTTCCAGCCCATTCAGGTAGGTGCCATTTAAAGCATACAATACATGGCGTATCTGAACGGAGTAAGGACCATAATGATGGGCGACAAATTTCAATCTCAGCGGCTCTCCCATCCGCTGCAAGAAATAGGCTAGTTTATTGGCAACAAACAGGTTGGCATGTTCTCCCAGCCCTTCGTACTGGTAGAGGGCGGAGAGCAACATAGCTCTTGCCGATGTCAGGTGGGCTTTTTTATGCTTATCTTCTTTTTGTAAGACCTTTTTGATGGCTTCATTAGGTTCGTAGACATACACCTCAGCATTTAGTTTACCTAGTTGCTGCTCTATCATTGTCTTAACTTTTTCCCACTTCAATCCACCGTTCCCACAGCCCAGGGGCGGGATGGCAATACTTTTGATATTTCTTAATGCTATCTCTTTTGCCAGTGCGGTCAGACCGTCTTTTATATAATCATATTTAGATTTCAGCCACCACTGTGTCTTGGTGGGAAAGTTAATAATGGTACGCGGCCCCATAAGATCCTGATCTTCTACTATCAGCAACTGACCTGGCTTCAGAGCACCCTTTTTGCAAGCTGCACGGTATTGCCGGTAGTTCTCGGGATAGGCTTCTTTGAACTGCAATGCTATACCCTTACCCATCACCCCCATGGTGTTGACGGTATTGACCAGTGCCTGAGCATCTGAATTGAGGAGGTTTCCTGTGGTGTAGTGTAACATGATCAGTAGTAGAATTTACCTTTTGGGTTAACATAAATATCCAGATTTAAGCCCAGTTTTTCAAGTATTGGGCTGACTGCCTGTTTCGATTCGTCATCAAATACAACCAACCGATCTATGCAGCTAACAGGTACGTGTCCCTTGACCAACAGCTCTGCCTGCTTACGGCGCATACGGTCGCGGTCTTCTTCATCGTTTCGCCAGTATTTTTGATAGACAATGTCCCAGTCTACTTGTTCCAGGTCAGATTTGTCCTTATAAAACTGCGTAATTCGCTGTTTGGCATGACCATCTGTAAAAAGATAGTTGCAATTAGCCGCTTCTATTGTACCCAATGTGCAGCAAATATATACAATATCGCTCTGTGGGCGTTGCACAATACCTCTATAACCCGTGTGAATATTGTACAACATCGGAGAAAGGTGCCCGAAGTAAAAAGCTACATACTCTCCAATATGGCCACGCCCCTCCAGCGGAATTGGATAATGCCTGCGCTGTTCAGTGAGCTTTGTGTCCCCTATGAAGACATAGTCCGGGTCTTTATCCGGATGTGTACTTGCGAACATTCCTCGCTCCAACAGGAAAGGGAGGTTGTCGATGTGCACAATACGAAACAGCCATATCTCATCGGGTATGTTGCCGGGCATAGGCTATACTTATATTACCAAGGAGGCAATATACAATAGAGTTTCTACTCTGCCAACCCTTTCACTCTTCCCCAACAACTCCGCCACCCCCAGCGCGCCCGCCAGATTCTAGACTGCAATATTTTGGTCGCACCGCTCTATAAAGCTCAAGTAGGCGCGGTTAGCGCCACCAATTTACCTTTCCTCTCGATTACGCACTTTTTTATCCGGTACGTGGTGCATTTTTAATACCGTTTAAACAAGCCAAGTAACCGCCTCATTTCCGCAACCTCAAATGCCTCCACCTCGTCCAGGTATTCGTCCATCAGTACACCCGCACAGTCGCCACTCGCCAGTTGATGGATGGCTTCGCCATTAGAATAGTAAGTGATTGTAAAAAAGCTTTCGGCAATCAAATCTTTGCTGATTCCGTAGCTGGGGTAATCCCAAATATCGGGTAGCTTTTGCCATGGAATATCTTCTGAATAGTGATCAGCGTGGCTCGTGGAAGCAACTAATTGCTTGCCTTTCGGGTAATAGGTGTCAATAAAGTATCGGCGCTTACCTGTATGGTAATATTCAATATATTTAATTTCATCTTCAAGGATGAAATAGCGTGCCACAGTAGGCCCAAGCGAGTCTGCTCCGGTGATGGTTCGGATATCATCCCAATCACGTATGTCATCAATTAAGGATCGGTATTCATCGACCGGGTTAACGACTTCTTCAAAAGGGCCCCAATAGGAGTATTCCTCTTCAGGCGCCTGCCCGCACAAGCTCAAGGTTGAGGATAGCAGACCTAACAGGATAATTGCTTTTTTCATTTGGTTGGATTCTGATGTTTTGCTGTCCAGTTAAAAACTATAACAGAGGTTTAGGTTACCCGTCTTAAAATGACTTGAGATTAGAATAATATTGCTAGGCAAATATCGTGCTTTATAAACGTCTATTGTGCCTAGTTTAGTGCAAATTCTTTAAAATCTAAAGCTTGTCTACTTTGGTAAATTTGCATTTTACTATGATGTAGCAGTAAGACTATACGATTAACTAAAGGGTAAGACCATGTTTAGAGCTCGGCCCTGTTGTAAACTAAACACTTATGAACTTGGTGGAATCTTTTTTAGCATATTTGATGAGCCAAATACACCAAAACAGATTTCAACAGGATCACTGTTTCTTGATTATCAGTACGAGTATCTCTACAGCAATTACTTTGAAAGTTGACTTTGATTTTGAAATCATTGAACGGACTTCTAGGTTAGCTTATACTACTTTTGACTAAAATGAGGTTGATTTGCATGCGCCCCCTTTTGTGAATGGAGTGAAGGTAGGGTTTCGGGGAGAGGGGGAAGTGAACACTGCTGCAGGATATAGGTGCAAATTTCAATTCAATACTTACTGCTTTTTGAAACGAATTCTAATTTCTTTCGTAAAAAAGGCAATCACCCTACCGTTTTTTAACCTCACGGATTTCGAATTCATGTTTTTACGAAAACATAATATCATGATTTTAAAGAGAATATTGGTGAATAGCTCTTTAGTATTTTGAGTTTTTGAGGATCATTCACTTTCTCTCCTTAATCCGTTTAGAGTTCATTTTTTAAATAGCTCCTATGTTATACTTTCATATTTGTCAGCAGTTTGATTCCGAATTCCAACAAGAGGACAACGCCACAATTCGTATAGTAAAGAAAAAACTTGAACATCTTCAAGCAAGGAATGCATTTATCCCAAATAAAACGCTCAAAGTATACGATCGAGCCGGTCTCTATGTACAACGGTTTATGGGGCAAAGGATGAATATGCGGATTCTCATACAGGAATATAAATTTGAGCATTTAGGACAAGAGCATGTAATCTACTTTCTAAGAGAATATGTACCGCAGTCTAAATACGAACCGCGATGGAGAAACTACATTTTGCCTGAAATCGAAGATGGGATTTACAAAGAACGCCACCCGATTCCTCCTGAAGAAATAGAAAAGGCAAAAGAGGAGTACCTTGATCAAATTCAGAATGGTTTAGATAAAGAAATGCCTCCTCATGCTCTAGTTAGTTGGTTCCAGGAAGAAGGTTTTGGAATAGAACCAGAGTTTAGGATATACGAAACTCAGAACTGGGTCACATTTTCAGCAGAGTATGGGAGTACCTATTTAGGGGATTTCTTTCTCATCCTTGATTCGGTTTACCATCAAACGAATCATCATGGAATAACACATGAGCCAGTTGCAGAATTAGAGGGTAAACGAAATTTATTAGTTTCTCAATATCAAGAAGTGTATCTTATACACGAGGCTTATCTGCAGGAGCATGGAGAGCAATTAGAGCAATTTATGCTAGTACATGATGGAGGTATATTGGGCCAGGAGTTTAGCGAAGAAGAACGCATTAGAAAAATTCAAGGAGCCATTGAGTTTTCACCTCTGAAAAACATTGAAAATGAACTATATAGTGAGAACGATTTTGCAAAAGGAGCAGTACGTGCCTATCCAGCTAATCTACTAAAAGACAGGAAGTCCTGGCGCGCTGTTCAAATGTACAATAACAAATCTAATCTTGCACTTTCACCGGAACAGCTTACACTTCTCAAAAATTATGATTTCCCAAAATTCATTAACGGGCAAGCTGGAAGTGGTAAGTCTGAAATGCTGTATTACCTTATTGCGGAAGTTATCTTCCGGCAGCAGGTTTATGAATTTGAGGATAAGATTATATTCTTAACAGAGAATGAAGAGCTGTTAAAAAAAGCACTGCAGGATACTAGAAGTAAGTTGGTTTATAATTCTCAGTATAAGGATATTGACTTACAAAATGTCGATCTACAAAAGTACTTTTCTCCTTTTCGTCGTTTTTTGCTTGACAACTTTGTAGACGACTCAAGCATTTTTCCTGAGGATAAGTTTGTAAATTTTTCGCGTTTTCGAAAATTGTATCAAAATAGCAATTTACCAGATTACACCAAAAAGCGGTATTCTGCCGAAATTGCTTGGTACGTTATTTATACTTTTATAAAAGGACAAAGAGCTGATATAGAAGCTCTTGACACAGATGGCTTTGAAAATCTATACAAAAAAGATAAAGGAAGGCTGGATAAAGGGACTTTCCGCGAAGTTTATGAAAAAATTTGGAAGCCATTTTATTCTAATTTGCGCAGGAAAGGGTACTGGGATCAGCTCGACTTAGTGAGAGACGTGCTCAATCGATACCATAAGATTCCGTCTTCTGAAAAGCTAACAGTGATCCTGTGTGATGAATCTCAGGACTTTACCCGGATTGAACTACAGCTAATTATTAGATTATCCCGCTTTTCGGATTTTGATCTTTCTGGCTTAAATCAAGTACCTATTTCATTTGCCGGTGACCCTTTTCAAACTGTTAATCCAACTGGTTTTAGCTTAGAAAAACTCAAAAGATTATTTGGAAAAGAACTGGAAGAAGAACTCAAATTCGAGCTTTCTCACGATCGGCTCATATCAGAACTAAGCTACAATTATAGGTCAAGCAGCCCTATTGTTGATTTGGCTAATGTTGTGCAATATTTCAGGCGCCGATTTTTGAATACACCAGACCTTGATAGCCCTCAAGAAGCAAAGAGATTGGGCAAGTCGCCATCTCCCCAGCTATTCTGTTTAAATGAAAACGCTAGAGGATTGTTTAATCGTTTAGGTAAAGGTGTTGTATACTTGGTAAGCTGTAACGACGGAGAAGAGAATGACCTTGTAAATAATGATCCTTGGCTTGGAGAAGAATACATTGTTAAAAGTGCAGCCAGAGCGAAGGGATCAGAGTACCCTAATGTGGCTATTTATGGGTTTGGGCAGCATTTTATAGACACCTACGGAGATGATATGATCAAGGGATTACTTTCCCTAGAGCAGAATTACGACAACCTGAGTTCTAGTCAGCAATTTGAAATTTCATTCTTTTTCAACAAGCTATATGTTGCCATTACTCGCGCTCAGGAAGACTGTTACGTTATCGATACGGCTGAAGGAATAGCTGGTTTTTGGGAACCAATACGCCAGATTAGCGCTCTGTCGGATATTGATGAAAAATGGAATGATGCTATCAAGCCTGGTTTCTTGGTAGAAGGCAACATTGAAATGGTTAATAATACAGACCTGGAAAGCCTCCTGAAAATTGCAAAAGAGGAGAAAGAAAACGGATTAGCTTTTGAAGACCCTGATCGCTTAAGAGATGCTGCGAAGGCCTTTTCTCAAGTACCGGATATACAATACAAAAAAGATGCAGACTACTGCAGCGCCAAAGCCTTAGAATTTGAGCATAAATTCGAAGAAGCAGGTGATGTTTTGATTCAATACTACAACAGCTTCGCTTACGAAGCTAATTTAGCTTATCTATTAGGAGAAGCTTGGGAGAAAATATTAGACCAAGAAGAGACTAATTCTGAAAAAGTTAATTCCCTACGATTTATCGCTAAGATAATGAGCGATGTGCCTGTGGATATAAATGAGGCGCTTAAATACATAACTAAAGCAGAAAAAATCTTTAATGACCGAAGCTGCCGGGGTCGACTATTTTGGAAGAATGAGTTCCTTGTAAAATTGGAATCAGCGTCAGCCGATTGGATTCATCATGAAGATAAGGATGCCGTTGAGCAATTAGCAGGGCTTATGTCTTCTATAAAGTGGTCTGGTGATACCTACTACAATAGTATTGCTAAGCTATATGCTTTTGCAGGCAATCATGCCAAAGCTGTTGAATTTTGGGAATTATGTGAAGAATATAATCATGAAGATTACTACAGGGCTAAGCTTCAAACACCAATTGATACAGGAGAAAAGATATTCTACCTATTTCAATTAGAAAAATATGAAGATATTCTTAGCGCTTATGAAAAAGATGCAGCTCAGGAATGGCAGGAGACCGACCTCAGAGTGGTAGCTGACGCCTATCTAGAAATGCAACGTTATGAAGAAGTAGTGAAACTTGGTGCTTCAGGAACAGATCTATGGGCTTATCTTGAAGAAAAAATATTTAAAAAGCGTACTCATAAGAAGCAGGTGGAGTTATTTCTATTATCTACGCTGTCTGTAGTAGACGACAACCCTGCCTTACGAAATACTATTTTAACTCAAGGTTTCATTATTTCCATAGCTAACTTTATCCTTACTCCATATTATAAGGAGGAAAATGAACTTAACAAGCTAAAACGTATTGCTGGACGTTTGAAAGATGCAGAGGGCGTATCTGAATTGACCAGGCTTTTTATCAAGTTATTAGCTCGCTCAAAAAACAGCCCCAAAGATTTTACAGAATCTCCAGCAGTATATGCGCTTGTAAGGATGGCTCTGGTAAAAGGGAATATTGCACCAACCAATTCTATATCAGCAATTGAAAAGGTATGTGCAATTGAGCGCACTCATGATAAATTCTTAGATGCAATTAAAGCAATTAGGAAACTTAATATCTCAGGTACAGAAAGCTCTACCTTTATATCCAATCGCATTCAGAAGTTACAGTTCAAAAAAGTCATGATTGATGTTGGTGCACAAGGCAACACAAGACTTCAGAACTTGGAGCAAGAAAAAGAAAAATACTTTAAGAGACTCTTCGAACTTGAGCAACAACAAAATAAAGATACAGGTTTTAACATCACCTCGTTAGGTATTGAAGACGTGGATAAAGAACCATTGTTTCCTGATTTTTACTCTCTGGCAGATAACAAAATTAGCGAGGAGGAATCGCCCATTCTCGATGAATCTGATACAGATCAAAGTCCAAAAAAAGAGGAGGAAAACAACATTGATAAAGACAAAGAAAACGACTCCAATAAGAAACAGGATGACCCTCGAGATGATACAACCACTTCTCTTGATAAACCAGAAGAACAGACCAAAACAAACGAAAAACCGAAGGGCAAATCTACAGATGATGAAAAACCTGATAATGCAGGAGCTAAGGGTCAAAGCCTAGATACGTCGGGCTCAAGAGCCCTCAAAGAAATACAGGAATTAAAAGAACAATTTCAGGGTTTCTCTGACTCGCATAAGTCTCTCACCAATAAAATACAGAGTAATGAGCAGGCAATCAATGAACTGAAAAAGATCTATTTAGAATTAGAAGATTTGAAAAACTCTAATTCCAAGCTAGAAAGGGAAAATATTGAACTTTACCGCGAATTAGCAGAGGTTCAGCGAAAGTACATAGCATTGCGTGATAAAAACTGAGCCACTGGCTAGAATTTGGGGGGTAAGCATAGCTCTTATCAGGAAAACGGATGGCATAGAAGAGTGTGACAATCATGCCGCCTCTATCAACCGTAAACCTTGCTGATAGGCTTTGGCAGAGGCTTCATCCCAAAACATTAACCTCTTTCTTTCCATTTTTGATAGCACATCGTATACATAGTCCGGGGTATCCTCAAACAGAGCAATAATGAGTACGGAACATGTCCGGGTCAAAATGGTATAGATGTAGTAGTATGCATCATCTTCATTGCCCACATCAGATCGGGTTGACCAAACAATACAATCTTTTTCCATACCTTTTAGCTTAAGAATCGTATCGGTTTCGGCTATTTCCGGTAGCCGGTCATTTAAGGCTTTTGTAAGTTGTTGATCCTTTTCAAGGATCGTGATTTTCTTACGGCGCGGCAACTCAGAATCGAATAAATCAAATACCTGGAAATACCAAAAGATCCACAAAAGCTTGTTTTTCATGTCTTCTGAACTCTGACCGTGTACAACGATGGGCCTTGCGCCGGGAGGAGCTCCCTTGTATGGCGAAATCTCATCTACCTCTTGTCCATTGCCTGTTTTTATATGTTTAGAAAAAGGGCGGATGCACTCACTAATCCTGAACGGAAGCCTGAAAGATCCATTTAGCTTTTTCGTTTCTCTATTGCCCATTCTTTCCTTGCCCTGAAATACTCTATCCTCTCTTGGAATATCTGCTGTCTTTCCGAGGTGCACGGCCTGGGCATAATCACCAGCTATTACGAGATTG
>PR_CR_10_Liq_3_inCRDRAFT_1000524_pt1 | contig 10459 bp, 8 predicted proteins | sample PRCRCaboRojoPR_2_FD_10240 | JGI IMG/M metagenome (IMG submission 10240)
GCGCCTGTTCCTCAGGCGGAGCCGCAGCCGGTTCGGCGGGCGCCGCAGCCTTCTTGGCGGCCTCCTCGGCTTCACGCTTCTTGCGCTCTTCTTCTTCCTGCTTGGCCTTCAACGCCTCTTCGCGTTCGCGCTCTTCGCGCTCCTTGGCCTCGGCCTCGGCGCGGCGGCGTTCGCGTTCGGCTGCACGGGCCTTTTCCTCTTCTTCGCGCTTCTTGGCCTCTTCGGCCTCGCGGGACTTGGCGGCCGCAAGAGCCTTCATCCGGCGCTCCAGCTCGGCGTCCGAGATGCCTGCGGGCCGCTTCGAGGGATCGCCCCCGGTCGGTGCCGCGCCACCAGCCCCGCCGGACTTGGCGCCAGACGCACCGGGCTTTGGAACGACAACGCGCTTGCGCTTCGTCTCGACCACGACATTCTTGGTCCGGCCGTGGCTGAAGCTTTGCTTCACATTGCCCGAACGCGGGCCGCCACGCAGACCAAGGGGTTTCTTGCCGTCACTATCGCTCATTTAGCTTCTGTATCCTTTCCGGCAGCGCCCTCGCCACCGACATTTACCCGCAATCCTTTAAGTCTCGCGGCTTCCTCTACAACACGGTCACTGAGTCCACCAGAGGCGAGCGCCCCGTGTATCACAGATTGACGCCCAAATGCCAAACCCAATTCGGTTGACGTCAGGCAGTCGAAATATCGCGCCCCGGTCGGGGTCCACAGCTTGCCCTTGCCGCGTTCGGATCCGTCCGAGGCCTGGAGCAGCACGCGTACGACCTCACCGCCGGCCAGCCAACCCTTGACCTTTTCGAAGCCGCAAACGGCCTTTCCAGCCTTTCGTGCCAGCGAGATCGTCTCGATCACGCGGCGCACCAGCTGGCGCTCGATCTCATCGGCCAGGCCATCGGGAACAGTGACCTTGCCTTTGGCCGCCCGCGCGAATTGCGCAGGTTTGACCGCCTCGATCACTGCCCGGTCCGCCGTTACATACATGCCGCGGCCGGGCAGCTTGCCCAGTATGTCGGGCACAACAGCCCCATCCGGCCCGACGACGAACCGGATCAGCCCGGGCTTGGGTGCCGTTTCACCGGTGACGACGCACCGGCGTTCCGACACTTCCCGATCCTTGGCGCGACCTCCGCGACCCATGTGACCCCAGAAGGCCTGAAATCAGGCCTCCTGCTCCTCTTCGAGTTCGGCGTCTTCTTCAGCATCGGCTTCCAGCTCAGCCGGGTCGACCCAGCCGAGCATGACGCGGGCGGTCATGATCATGTTCTGGGCTTCTTCAAGGCTGACGTCGAAGGGTTCCAGCACACCGTCATCCTTGGTGCGCTCTCCATCGACTGTCGTCCAACCGCCGGCCAGTTCCCAATCAGCGCAGGTCGCGAAATCCTCCAGCGACTTCACGCCATCTTCGGCCAATGCCTCGATCATCTGGGGTGTCAGGCCTTCGAATTCAACCAGGCTGTCCTGCACACCCAGTTCACGGGCGCGCTCCATGGCCCTGGCGTTCTGGGCTTCCAGGTANTCGCGGGCCCGCGCTTGCAGCTCGTTGGCGGTATCCTCGTCCACCCCGTCGATGACAAGCAGTTCGTCCAGCTCGACATAGGCGACTTCCTCGAGGTTGGTGAACCCTTCGGAAACCAGCAGCTGGGCAAAGAATTCGTCCAGGTCCAGCGTGTCCATGAACAGCTTGGTGCGTTCCTCGAACTCGGCCTGGCGGCGCTTGGATTCCTCNTCCTCGGTCAGAATGTCGATATCGAGGCCCGTCAGCTGAGAGGCAAGGCGCACGTTCTGGCCACGGCGGCCGATGGCCAGGCTCAGCTGATCCTCGGGCACCACGACCTCGATGCGTTCGGCATCCTCGTCAAAGACGACCTTGGACACCTCGGCCGGTTGCAAGGCATTGACCAGGAAGGTCGGCATGTCCTCGTTCCAGGGGATGATGTCGATCTTTTCACCCTGAAGCTCGTTCACAACGGCCTGCACGCGGCTGCCGCGCATACCCACGCAGGCACCGACCGGGTCGATCGAGCCGTCATAGGAGATGACCGCAATCTTGGCGCGGCTGCCCGGGTCGCGGGCCACGGCCTTGATCTCGATGATGCCCTCGTAGATTTCGGGCACTTCCATCTTGAACAATTCGGCCATGAATTCCGGCGCGGTGCGCGACAGGAAGACCTGCGGCCCGCGCTGCTCGCGGCGCACGTCCTTGATGTAGACCCGGATCCGGTCATTCGGACGATAGCTTTCGCGACCGATCTTCTCGTTGCGCCGCAGCACACCTTCGCCCGGGTTCAAATCGACGATGACGTTGCCGTATTCCTCACGCTTGACCTGCACGTTGAGAATTTGGCCAACGCGGTCCTTGAACTCTTCGTATTGCTTGTCGCGCTCGGCTTCGCGGACCTTCTGCAGGATCACCTGCTTGGCCGACTGTGCAGCGATCCGGCCCATTTCCACCGGCGGCACTTCTTCGACGAAGGTATCCCCGACTTTGGGATCGTCGAGATATTGCTTGGCCTGATCGACGGTCATCTCGGCCTGGTAGTTTTCCAGCTCGTCATCTTCGACCACCGTGCGGACGCGGGTAAAGGTCGCGCGGCCCGTCTTGCGGTCGATGCTGACGCGAATATCCATTTCGGCGCCGTAGCGAGACTTCGCGGCACGGGCGAGCGACTCTTCCATCGCCTCGATCACCAGGGCCGGGTCGATCATCTTCTCGCGCGCGACCGCCTCGGCGGTTTGCAGCAATTCAAGCTGGTTGGCAGAGGTAATCGCCATCAGTCTTTCTCCTCATCAGGACCGTCCAGCACGGTCTCCACTTCGTCAAATTGTGTCTCGTCGATCTGGCCGGCATCCTTGCGGCCTTTCAGAACATCGCGGATCAGTTCATCCGTCAGCACCAGCTTGGCATCGCTCAACCAGTCGAACTTCAGGCCGATTGTCACCGGCTCGCCGTGTTCCTCGATCTCGATCAAAACCTCGTCGCCTTCGGTGCCTTGCAGCACCCCCTTGAAGCGACGGCGGCCGTCGATCATCTGCTCGGTCTCGATCTTGGCCACATACCCTTCCCAAAGATCGAAATCCTTGAGACGTGTCAGCGGCCGGTCGATGCCCGGGCTGGACACCTCCAGCGTGTAGGCGTCAAGGATCGGATCCTCGACATCCAGAACCGCGCTGATGGCCGTGCTGATCTGGGCGCAATCATCCACTTCGATGCTGCCATCGGGCTTTTGGGCCATGACCTGCAAGGTGCTTTCCTTGCCTGTCATCAGCCGCACGCGGACGACCTCGTACCCCATGTCCTCGACAGTGGGGGCGATGATCTCGTTGATCCGGCGATCCATCGCCGAGCGGGCAATCAGGTCAGACATATCATCCAGCCACAAAAAAACGGGCGCGCGGCCCGTTCGAAATTCCGGTGGAGCCTCGGGGGTGGAAGCCGAAGCGCCGCTGTTGACTTGCATATAGAGCCAGACTCGTCTGGACGCAAGGGCCGGGTTACAGGCCCAGCATCCGGTGAAGCGCCGCCAGATCGGAATCGCTGATCGGGCGCCCTCCCGTCAGCTGCATGAGACTGTCCTGTTGCCGTGTCAGCGCGCCCTGGGCCCGGGCCGTCAGAGTCTGATAGTTCTCCATGGCCGCGGCAAGCGCCGACTCATATCCGCCATCGGGAAATTCGGCCGTTATCTGCGCTTCGCTGAGCGCCTGGAGCCTCACAAGTGTCTGAGCCGCGGCATTCTGTTGCCGTATGATCTGAGCGGAGACGATGACCGTGTCGCGATAGATGGCGAGGCGGGCGGGCGTGCTGTTGGGCGCGGCATTCACACTCCCGGCGTTCGCGGAACGCAGTCCGCTACGTTCTTCGCCGCGTCCATTATTGCCATTGTCCCGGTTGCTGCGATCCTTGTCACGATTGCTGTTTCCGTTCCCATTGCCGTTGCCATTCCCGTTGCCGTTCCCCGCAAATGCCTCAGCGGGAGTCAGACTTGCCAAAAGGCACAGGACCGCCATGAGCTTGGCAAAACTCTTGGCGGCATTGCGAATCGAAAACAGTGGCGCGGTGGTCATTACTACCTGCAAACTCAGACGTCCCCACTCGATGTCTTAGGTATGTATGCAGGCCTGTTTCGGTCCGAATTGTGACAATTTTGGGCAAGTAGAAAAAACGCCCCGGCAAGTCCTGCCGGGGCGTGCTTTCTAACTGAGATTCGGAAACAGGTGGCCGATCAGGCGGCCCACCAGCGTTCCGCCATGCGGGCATTATCCATCTGCCAGAGGTTGCCCACGGTTTCGGGCGTGGCGATGCGGTTGTTGAGGGCCTGCACGTAATTGGCGAACATCGGCACCAGAACACCGCCATCATCACGCAGGATCTGCTGCATTTCGTAATACTGCTCACGCCGCTTGTCGCTGTCCAGCTCGGCCCTCGCCATGATCAGCAATTCCTGGAAGCGGGCGCTGTCCTCGCTGCCCCACTGGCTGTCGTTCCACGGCACGCCCTCTTCATAGGCGGTCGAGAACATCCAGTCCTCGGTGGCCCGGCCCGACCAGTAGGAGGCGCAGAACGGCTTCTTCAGCCAGACATTCGACCAGTAGCCGTCGGCAGGTTCCTGGATCACATTGATGTTGATCCCGCCGGCAGAGGCCGAGGCCTGGAACAACTGCGCGGCATCAACTGCGCCCTCGAAGGCCGCCGACGAAGCCGAAAGGTCGATGTTCAGGCTGTCCATTCCGGCCTGCTGCAACCAGTACTTGGCCTGATCCGGATCGTATTCCAACTGTTGCATATCGGCGTTGTAGTACTGGTTCGCCGGTCCGATGGGGGAATCGTTACCCACCTTGCCGTGACCCAGCAGGATCTTGTCCACCAGTTCCTGACGGTTGATGCCATACTTCAGCGCGCGGCGCACATTCACATCGTTGAACGGGGCCACGTTGGTCAGCATCGGGAAGATGTAGTGCTGGTTGCCGGTCACTTCCTGGATCGAAAGCTGCGGATTGGCCCGCAGAAGCGATTCGGTCTTGAAGTCGATCCGGTTCACCGCGTCGACCTGACCGGTCATCAACGCGTTCATCCGCGCCGTGTTGTCGTTGATCGCGATGTATTCGATCTCGTCAAAGAACCCGGCATCATCGCCCTTGTAGTGGTCGGGATAGCGGGTCGCGACCATGCGCACGCCCGGATCAAAGGACTGCACCTGGTAAAGCCCGGTGCCGATACCATTGGCGATCGCTTCGTCGATCTGGCCCGCCGGATACATCAGGATGTGATAATCCGACAGAAGATAGGGCAAGTCCGCATTGCCTGCATTCAGGGTCAGTTGAACCTGATGATCGCCCATCTTGGTCATCTCGACGATGTTCTCGACGATCGGCTTCGCGGCCGATTTCGATTCCTCGCCCAGGTGCATTTGCAGCGAGGCGATCACGTCATCGGCGCCGAAAGGCTTGCCGTTGTGGAAAGTCACGCCCTGGCGCAGGTTGAACGTCCAGGTCTTGGCGTCGGGCGTGGCTTCCCAGTTCTCGGCCAGTTCGCCAACAAGCGAACCATCGGCGCGAATCTCGGTCAGGCTGTCGAACACCGCGCCCTGTGCACAGGCGATCATGAACAGGTCGGAATGGGTCCGGCTATCCCAGCTGTCCGAGGTATTCGCACCGGACAAACCAGCGGTCAGTTTGCCGCCACGGGTCTGGGCCCGGATCGGCAGGCCGGTCGCGGCCAGAACACCGGCGGCCACACCGGTTTTCAGTAGGCCGCGTCTGTTGAGTCTCGTCATCTTGGTCTCCCTGTTATCGATTGGTTCTTAGCTTAGCGCGATTCGGTCACATCTTATCAACTGCCGCATCGCCGATGTTATCGACGCCCCGTTCCGCCAGAAGATTGTCCAGCCAGTCAGGATCCATCTCGGGAACCGAACTGAGAAGCAAATCGGTATAGGCATGATGCGGCGGGCGGAACATTTCTGTCTTGGGTCCGCGGTCGACGACCTTGCCGTCCTTCATCACCACAACCTCGTCCGAGATCGCACGCACGGTCGCGAGATCATGAGTGATGAACATGTAGGACAGGCCAAGCTCGTCCTGCAACCTGGCAAGTAGCCGCAGAATGCCTTCGGCGACCAGCTGGTCCAGAGCGCTCGTCACCTCGTCGCAGATGATGAAACGTGGCTCGGCGGCCAGTGCCCGGGCGATCCCGATCCGTTGTTTCTGGCCGCCGGACAGCTCTGAAGGAAGGCGGTTTCGGAATTGCGCGGGGTCCAGCTCGATCTGGTCGAGCAACTGGTCCACCCTGTCACGCAAGGCGGAGCCCTTGAGCCCCATATAGAATTCCACGGGCCGGCCGATGATCTGGGCGATGGTCTTGCGCGGGTTCAGGGCCGTGTCGGCCATCTGGTAGATCATCTGGACCTGGCGCAGCTGTTCCTTGGACCGGGCCTTGTAATCGAGGGGCAAGGCTTCGCCCTCGAATTCCACATGGCCCTCGCGCGGTGGCAACAGACCAGTGATGCACCGCGCCGCGGTGGACTTGCCAGAGCCGGACTCGCCGACGACCGCCACGGTGCGACCGGCATGAATATCAAAGGACACGTCATGCAGCACGTCGACCTTGCCATAGGCTGCCGTGACCCCCTTGACCGAAACCACCGGCACGGCATCCGGTTCCGCGGGCGGTTTCTCGGGGCGCTCGAAACTGCGCACGGCCCAAAGCGACTTGGTGTAGTCCTCTTTCGGGCTCGACAGCATGGTGCGGGTATCTGCCTCTTCCACCTCGTCCCCGCGCAGCAGGACCTTGATCTTGTCTGCCATCTGGGCAACCACGGCCAGGTCATGGGTGATGTAGATGGCCGCGGTGTCGAACTCCTCGACAATTTCGCGGATCGCGGCGAGCACCTCGATCTGGGTGGTGACGTCCAGCGCCGTGGTGGGTTCGTCGAAAATGATCAGGTCAGGGCGGCAGGACATCGCCATCGCCGTCATCGCGCGCTGCAATTGTCCGCCGGACACCTGGTGCGGATAACGAAACCCGATCTGGTCGGGGTTCGGCAGGCGCAGCTTGCGATAAAGCTCGATCCCGTCCTCCTGGCTTTGCGCCCGGCTGGCGACACCGTGCTGGACCGGCCCCTCGGTATGCTGGTCGATCAGGCGATGCGCCGGATTGAAGGAGGCCGCCGCCGATTGCGCCACATAGGCGATGCGCTTGCCCAGAAGTGCGCGCTTCTTGGCGGCCGATGCATTGACCATGTCTATGCCGTCGAATTCCACTGTCCCGTCGGAAATCCGCACCCCGTCGCGGGTGAACCCCATGGCAGCCAGCCCGATGGTGGACTTGCCCGCGCCGGATTCACCGATCAGGCCAAGCACCTCGCCCTTGTTGAGGTCCAGATCGACGCCGTTGATGATCGGGGACCAGCTTTCGTCGCTGCGCCCTTCGATATGCAGGTTGCGGATTTTCACCAATGGGTCGGGCATGGTCACTCCTTCAGCCCCGAGGACTTGTGCAGCATCCAGTCGACCACGAAGTTGACCCCCACGGTCAGCAAGGCGATCGCACCAGCTGCCAACAACGGCGTCACGGCAGCCATGGGCGAGAAAGCGGCGAAATTGATGAACTGCGCCAGGTCGCGCACCATCGTGCCCCAGTCGGCCAGCGGCGGCTGGATGCCGACGCCAAGGAAGGACAGTGCCGCGATGGTCAGGAAGACAAAGCAGAACCGGAGACCGAACTCGGCCAGTAGCGGCGCGGTGGCGTTGGGCAGGATCTCCTTGAAAACGAGGTATCCGAGGCCCTCGCCGCGCAGCTTTGCGGCCTCGATGTAGTCCATGACCACAATGTTCAGCCCGACGGCGCGGGCAAGGCGATAGACCCGTGTGCTGTCGATCACCGCGATGATGACGATCATGAACCATGTCAGCGGAATACCCAGCTTCGGCGCCCAGACCGTTGCGATGGTCATGAGCAACAGAGCGAAGATCAGTGACGGGATCGCCATCAGGACATCGACCGCGCGGCTGAGCAACTGGTCGAGCCAGCCACCCAGCGTTGCAGCCAGAAACCCGAAGGTGCCGCCCAGCAAGAACGCCAGAATCGTCGTTATGAAGGCAATCCCGACGGTATTCTGGGCGCCGTAGATCAGCCGGGACAGGATATCGCGCCCGATCTGATCGGTGCCCAGCGGATAGGCAGGGTCGCCACCAAGCGCCGGATCGCCTCCGGCAATCACGTTGGCCGCACCAAGAATCTCCTCCTGACCGTGGGGCGCGATCGCCCCGGCAAAAATGGCGACAAAGGCGTAGATCAGGATGACGAGGATGCCGAAAGACGCCGTCAAAGGCATCTGGCGGAACAGCTTGCGCGTCCACGCAGTTCCCACATTTCGCCCCAGAAGGCGGAACAGCCAGGCGGCGGCCGCGAAGATCAGGAACCCCTGCACAGCCCAACGGAAAAAGACGACACCGGCATTGGCCATGCCGGCCTCGGTCACCTTGGGCTGGAAATAATACCAGACCGCGAGGATCAGAAGGGTCGCCGCCAGCATGTAGCCGAAAGCCTCGCCATAGGACATGTCGCGGAACTTGGGCGCGTCCCCAGTGGCCTTCTGCCCGGCAAGGCGGAACAGGAACGCCATGGCCGCAATGCCAGCAAGGCCAAGCAGGAAAATCATCCAGCCGCTCATTTCGGGTGCCTCAGGCGTGGGTTGGACAGGATCGACAGGATATCGGCCGTCAGATTCAACAGGATATAGGCGGCGGCAAAGATCAGGCAGCAGGCCTGCACCACCGGAATGTCGCGGATCTTCACACTATCGACGAAAAGCTGCCCGATACCCGGATAGACGAAGACCACCTCGACGACGACCACGCCGGTGATCAGGTAGGCAAGGTTCAGCGCGATAACATTGATGATCGGCGCCAGCGCATTGGGCAACGCGTGTTTCACGATCACCCGCATGGGCGAAAGGCCCTTGAGCCGGGCCATCTCGATATAGGGTGACGCCAGAAGATTGATGATCGCGGCCCGCGTCATCCGCATCATGTGCGCCGTGACCACAAGCGTCAGCGTCAACGCGGGCAGAAGCGATTTCTCGACCCGTTCCCAGAACGGCATGCCCTGGTAGATGTTGGACAGGCTGGGCAGGATCGGGTTGAGAACCGCCAGGAACAGGATCAGCACATAGGCCATGAAGAATTCCGGGCTGGAGATCGAGCTGAGCGTGAAGATATTGGCCGACCGGTCGAACGCCGTGTTGCGGTAGAGCGCAGCCAGAACCCCCAGCGTGATCGAGAACGGCACCGCAATCGAGGCGGTGACGGCCGCAAGGAACAGCGTGTTCGACAGACGCGGCGCAATCTGCTCGACCACGGTCGTCGTATCGGACCCGCCGCCCAGGTTGCTGACCCGGTTGAGCTGCGAAAAGCTGGTGCCGAGATCCAGCGTCAACATCCCGCGCAACCAGTCGAAGTAGCGCAGCACCAGCGGCTGGTCCAAGCCCAGATCACGCCTGATGGTGGCGACCGTCTCGGGCGTGGCGCCCTGGCCCAGGATCAATTCGGCAAAGTCCCCCGGCAAGAGGTTGACCGCCACGAAGATCACGATGGACACGACAAACAGCGTCAACAAGCCGAGGCCGAGGCGCTGGAGGATAATCCTCAGGATTGAGTTCACGTATTCCGTCCCTGTTTTGCCAACAGGTTACCGGAAGCCCCCCAGCATTCAACCCCCTGCTTGGCGACGCTGCGCGATGCGGTCGGTGGCGCGCACGAGTTCCGCGCTGATTCCGGGTTCCGACAGGGCATGGCCGGCCTTGGGCACCATGACCAGGCGGCCGGCCGGCCAGGCTTGCGACAAGCGATGCGCCGAGGCGGGTGGGCAGATCATGTCGAACCGGCCTTGCACGATGACGCCGGGGATATGGGCGATCCGGTCCATCCGGTTCAGAATCCGCGTGTTGTCGTCCAGAAAGGCGCCGTTGTGAAAATAGTGACATTCCAGCCGGGCGAAGGCACGGGCGTAGTCCCCCGGCCCGTCCATTCCCGCGCCGTTGCTGTCGATCGAGGCCAGCGCGTTTTCCCAGCCCGCCCAGGCGCGCGCATAGCGCGTCTGAACAAGACGGTCATCGGAAAACAGCCGCTTGTGATAGGCGGCGATCATGGCGTGGCGTTCCTCTTCGGGGACAAGGTTCGCAAACCGGTCCCACAGCTCGGGCCAGAACTTGCCCGCGCCACCTTCGTAGAACCAGTCAAGCTCTGCCTGGGTGGCCAGGAACACGCCGCGCAGGATCAGCTCCCGCACGCGGTCGGGGTGTTCCTGGGCGTAGACCAGGGCCAGGGTGGCCCCCCAACTGCCGCCGAAGGCGACCCAGGTGTCGATGCTCAGCTCCTGCCGGATTTGTTCGATATCCGCGATAAGGTGCCAGGTGGTGTTCGCCTCGACACTGGCATGGGGACGCGAGCGGCCGCAGCCACGCTG
>PR_CR_10_Liq_3_inCRDRAFT_1000525_pt1 | contig 10455 bp, 9 predicted proteins | sample PRCRCaboRojoPR_2_FD_10240 | JGI IMG/M metagenome (IMG submission 10240)
CGGCGTATTGACAACCAGTTGCGCGGCCGCGCGGGTCGTCAGGGTGATCCGGGGGTTTCTCGCTTCTATTTGTCCCTTGAGGACAATCTCATGCGCATTTTTGCCTCGGAGCGCGTCAAAAGCTTTATGCAGGCTTTGGGCATGGAGAAAGGCGAGGCCATCGAACACCGTATGGTTACCAATGCCATTGAAAAAGCACAGCGAAAGGTTGAGGGGCGTAACTTCGATATTCGCAAGCAATTGCTTGAATACGATGATGTGGCAAACGATCAACGTCGAATCATCTACCGTCAGCGTGATGACTTGCTGGCCGAGGGCGACATCTCCGATACCATTCGACAGATCCGTGAGGACGTGGTCAACAAAGCGATCGATAGTTTTATTCCACCTATGAGTGTCGAGGAGCAATGGGATGTTCCGGGTCTAGAGCGTCAGTTAGAGGCGGAATTTGCGGTTGCCTTACCCCTGACCCAGTGGCTCGAAGACGACAAGGGTCTCCATGAAGAGAGCCTGCGACAACGTATTGTCGACAGTGTGCAAAGCGCCTACGACGCCAAAGCGGCTGAAGTGGGAGAGGGTATGCGCCAGCTCGAGAAGCAAATCATGCTTCAAGTGCTCGATACTTTGTGGAAAGAGCATTTGGCTACCATGGATCAGTTGCGCCAGGGCATCCATCTTCGTGCCTATGCCAACAAGAATCCGAAGCAAGAGTACAAGCGCGAATCCTTTGAGCTATTTCAAAATCTGCTTGAGCGACTCAAATATGAAGTTGTCCGCTTCCTCAGCCATGTTCAAGTTCAGCGACGTGATGAAGCTGAAGCCATCGAGCGTCAGCGTCGAGAAGAGGCTGCCCGCCAACAGCTGGCCTTCGAGCATGCGCAGGCTTCGGCGGTTCCAAGCAGTGATCAACCCGATGCGGCCGATGAAGCGGCAGATAAACCAGAAACGGTTGTGCGAGATGCGCCGAAAGTGGGACGCAATGATCCCTGCCCTTGCGGCAGCGGCAAAAAGTACAAGCAGTGCCACGGTAAACTCGTGTGAGTAGTGCGCCTTTGGTTGTGCCAGGGGTTCGTCTTGGGGTTGCTCAGGCGGGCATTAAACGCGCAGGTAAAGACGATTTAACGATCATTGAACTGGCGCCGGATTCCGTGTGTGCCGCAGCTTTTACGCGCAATGCCTTCTGTGCTGCGCCCGTGCATGTTGCCCGTAGCCATTGGCGTGCATGTGAATATCGTCCGCGCTACTGGGTGGTTAACACCGGAAACGCCAATGCCGGGACCGGTGCGCACGGTATGGCGGCGGCAGAGGCCACTTGCGCGGAACTAGCGGCTCTCTGCGGCTGCGCTACCACCGCCGTGATGCCATTCTCGACCGGTGTCATAGGCGAGCCGTTGCCAGTTGAAAAGCTGACCCAAGCGTTACCGGCTGCCATTGAGGACCTCGATGCGAATGGTTGGTCGCGGGCAGCATCGGCGATATTAACCACGGATACCCGACCCAAGTGGGTGTCTCGTACGGTGACCATCGGTGATGTCGCAGTCACCTTGACAGGTATGTCCAAGGGTTCGGGTATGATCTGTCCCGATATGGCCACTATGCTCGGTTTCATCGCGACAGACGCGGCCGTTGATTTTAAGTTGCTCGATGAGATATTCCGTCGGGCGGTTGATGCGAGTTTTAATCGGATTACCGTCGATGGCGATACCTCCACCAATGATGTCGCTGTTGTCGCGGCGACAGGAGCCAGCGGTGTGCGTATCGATGCCCACGATACTGTCGCCGTCGATGCCTTTTCCGAGGCGCTATCAGAAGTGTGTATTGCGTTGGCACAGGCGATTGTGCGTGACGGTGAAGGGGCCACTAAGTTTGTTGAGATCCATGTTGAGGGTGGTATCGACGAGCAAGAATGCGAAGCCGTCGCTCGTACCATTGCCCACTCGCCTCTGGTTAAAACCGCATTGTTTGCCAGCGACCCTAATTGGGGGCGCTTGTTAGCTGCGATTGGACGCGCGGGGCTAGAAAATTTGCTTGTGGACGACGTGTCTCTTTACTTGAACGGTGTGCTCATTGCAGAGCAGGGGGCTCGTGCCGCTTCTTACACGGAAGAGCAGGGACAACAGGCTATGTCCGCTACCGATCTTGTCATCAACGTGCGCTTGGGTAGGGGGTGTGCTGCGGCTACTCTATGGACAACCGATTTGTCCTACGACTACGTACGCATAAACGCTGAATACCGAACCTAGCAGAGGTCCAGGGATGACACCACCGGTGCTGCATGTGGTTGTGGGTGTGCTAACCGATGCCAGTGGTCGCGTGCTTATCCAGCGGCGCGCCAAGCAGGCCCATCAAGGTGGGCTTTGGGAATTTCCTGGCGGAAAGCGTGAGCCCGGCGAGTCGGTGCTAGACGCCTTGCAACGTGAGCTTCAGGAGGAGCTGTGCATTGCCATCGACACAGCCTCCGCTCAGCCTCTTATTCAAATTCAGCACGATTATGGTGACCGACAGGTATTACTCGACACCTGGCATGTGGTTGATTGGTCCGGCGAGCCTATTGGGGCCGAGGGCCAACCGATCGCGTGGTGGTTGCCCGGTCAGCTATATCAGTTTCGTTTTCCTGAGGCGAACCAGGGTATTGTCACGGCGCTTCAGGATTTAGCGCGAGTTTAAGTAGTTTCTGATGCAGCAAGTCCACTTGCTGTTCTAAGAATGGCAACGTACCGCTGTTGTCGATAACGTCGTCGGCGCCCAAAAGCCGTTTATCCCGCGATAATTGTGCAGCCATAATGCGCTCGATCTGCTCCCGGCTGTTTTGATCTCGTTGACTTGCGCGCTCTATCTGAAGTTCTGGGGGTACATCGACGACGACCACATAATCAACCAGTGCCCGCTGTTCAGATTCCAACAGCAGTGGTGACACCAGTACCGCATAGGGACCACGGGCACTCTCTAGCTGGGCCTTCATGCGCGTTCGTATCGCCGGGTGTGTAACGTCCTCGAGCCAGTGTCGTTGAGCAGGGTCTTGAAACACGATCTGTCTCAAGGCTGCGCGATCAAGGCTGCCATCGGCCTGAAGTATGTGGTCGCCGAAATGTGCGACGATGGCTGACAGTGTGTCCTCTCCAGGTGCGACGACCTCGCGGGCAACGACGTCGGCATCAACAATGTCGATACCTCGGCTGGCCAACCGATCGGTCACTGCCGATTTACCACTGCCAATGCCGCCTGTTATGCCAACCACATACTGCATTAAGTTAAGCCTGTAAGCGCCAGATACAGTCCGGTGAGCTCAGTTTGGAAGAACAGACACAGTAGTCCGGCGCCGGCTAGATAAGGACCAAACGGTATAGGCTCGTCGCGTCCACGTTGTTTTACAACCATGAGGAAAATACCAACCGCGGCCCCCACAAAGGATGACAAGATGATGATTAGCGGCAGAGCTTGCCAACCAAACCAAGCCCCAAGGGCAGCTAAAAGTTTGAAATCACCATAGCCCATACCCTCTTTTCCGGTTGTGATCTTGAATAGCCAATACACGCTCCACAATATCAGGTAGCCCGCCATCGCCCCTATGACCGCCTGTTCGAGGGATACAAACGCGCCTCCAATATTAAACAGGAGCCCGATCCACAGCAGAGGCAGTGTGATGCTGTCGGGGAGAAGCTGGGTATCCAAATCGATGCTCGTGAGGGTGATTAACGCCGCAATCAATAACAGAGCACCCAATAGCATGGCTGTGGGACCGAAACTCACAGCCGCCGCCACCCAGAGTATGGCGGTGACGGCTTCAACCAATGGATAGCGCAAGCTGATGGGGGTTCTGCAGTGCGCGCATTTGCCGCCTAAAACCGCGTAGCTCACGAGCGGTATATTGTGCCAAGGTTTCAGTGCCTCCCCGCAGCTTGGACAGTGGGACCCTGGAAAGGCTAGGTTTAGCTGGGCATCACTGGGTATCGGTTGCTCTAGGAACTCGCAGCACTCCTGGCGCCAAGCCTGTGTCATCATTTTCGGTAGGCGCAAGATGACGACATTCAGGAAACTGCCAAGAACCAGGCCACCTAGCCCAGTACATAGATAGAGAAACCACGGGATATCAAAGGCACTTTGCACAAAAAGGCTCACTAGTCGTGGTGTTGTAGGTAGATTAGACGACCGATCCCAGCATAAAGATAGGCAGGTACATGGCAACCATTAAGCCGCCAACCAGTACTCCAAGTACGGACATAATAATCGGCTCCATGAGGGAACTGAGACTATCAACCGCGTTGTCGACTTGGGCCTCATACTGGTCCGCCACTTTGCCAAGCATCTCATCGAGGGAGCCTGACTCTTCACCGATAGATGTCATTTGCAGCAACATGCTGGGGAATAGACCCGTCGATCGAATAGATTGATAGAGAGACGTGCCTGAGGTTACGTCATCCCGTATTTGCCGAATGGCGGTGGCATAAATCGCGTTACCTGCGGCGCCGGCAGTCGATTCAAGGGCCTCAACCAGTGGCACCCCAGCGGCAAAGGTAGTGGATAGGGTGCGCGAAAAACGCGCAATGACCGAGTCGTGGACGATACCGCCAACAACCGGAATGCGGAGTGACAGCGCATCAACTTTGTCTTTGAACGCTTTAGAGCGTTGTAACGCTTGGGTGTAGCCCCAGCCGGCAGCGATAAATCCAATGAGAAAAATGAACCACCAATCCTGCGCAAAATTGGAGAGCCCCAGAACGAACAACGTGAAGCCCGGTAGGTCGGCACCAAAGGATTGAAAAGTCTCGGCAAACTGAGGAACGACTTTGACCAGCAGAATGCCCGTTACAATGATGGCAACGATGACCACCGCGATGGGGTAGGTCATGGCCTTTTTAATTTTGGCTTTTAATGCCTCGGTTTTTTCTTTGTAGGTGGCAATGCGATCTAGCATGACCTCAAGGGTGCCTGAGCTCTCCCCCGATGCCACCAAGCTACAGAACAATTCATCGAAGTATTTTGGGTGCTTGGCCAGTGAGGCGGCGAAACCTCCACCGGCAGCCACCTCGTTTTTGATGGCGGTAACGAGCGCGCGCATTTTCTCATTGTCCAAGCCGTCAGCTACGATATCGAAACTCTGCACAAGGGGCACGCCTGCTTTCATCATGGTGGCCATCTGCCGGGTAAAAATCGCGATATCGGCGGGCTTGATCGATTTATTACCCAGTGAGAATAATGGCTTTGGTTTCTTCTTGACGCGTTTGGGTACAACTCCTTGCTTGCGTAGCTGAGCTTTGGCAAGGGCCACGCTGGTCGCCACGATTTCGCCCTGGCTTTTTCGGCCGTTCTTATCGAGCCCGTTCCAAACGTAGGTACTGTCAGTTGCCATGGCTGATGCTATCTCTACCTATTAATCGGTGGTGACTCGGTTCACTTCTTCAAGACTAATAGCTCCCTCTGCCGCTTTACGCAAAGCCGATGTTCGCAAGTCCGGGAAACCCTCGGCGCGCGCTAAGCGATCGAGCTCAAGGGAGTTTCCGCCATCCATAATAGCGTTGGCAATGGGCTTGGTCAGTTTCACTACCTCATAAATTCCCACACGTCCCTTGTAGCCATCTTTACAGGCATCACAGCCGACGGCGCGTTTAAGGGTTGCGGTTGCCAACATGTCTTTGGTGAAGCCCAGTTGCATAAGCGCGTCGGTAGGGATTTCCGTTTCCGGGATGGCACATTGCTTACACAGCCGGCGCGCCAAGCGCTGAGCGATAATAAGCGAGACCGAGGCGGCGATATTAAAGGCTGGCACACCCATATTAAGAAGGCGAGTGATGGTTTCAGCTGCGCTATTGGTGTGCAGTGTCGACAATACCAAGTGGCCTGTTTGCGCCGCTTTGATAGCGATCTCGGCGGTTTCCAGGTCGCGAATCTCCCCCACCATAATGACGTCCGGGTCTTGGCGCAGGAAAGAGCGTAATGCCTCGGCGAAATCGAGCCCGACCTTGTTGTTTACTAAGACCTGATTGACCCCTTGCATGTTGATTTCAACAGGATCTTCTGCAGTGGAGATATTGCGCTCGGGTGTGTTGAGGATGCCCAAGCCCGTGTAAAGCGATACGGTTTTACCTGAGCCGGTGGGACCCGTTACCAAAATCATACCCTGCGGCTTCGACAGCGCGTCCATGTACAGAGCTTTCTGGTCTTCGTCATAGCCTAATGCATCGATGCCCATTTGAGCCGACGTGGGGTCGAGAATACGAAGCACAATCTTCTCACCGAACATGGTGGGAAGCGTGTTGACACGGAAGTCGATGGCGCGGGTTTTTGATATCTTCATTTGGATGCGGCCATCCTGTGGCACACGTCGCTCGGAGATATCCATGTTTGACATGACTTTTAAACGCGCAGACAAACGTGGAGCCAGGTTTTTAGGTGGCTTTACCACCTCGCGCAGCATGCCATCTGTCCGAAAGCGAACCCGGTAATCTTTCTCGTAGGGTTCGAAGTGGATATCTGAGGCGCCCTGTTTGATTGCGTCCAGCAATACTTTGTTGATGAAGCGTACGATCGGGGTGTCATCAACGGCGCTGCTGTCAGCCTCTTCATCGTCAGGCTGGGTACCATCGACCGTTTCAATGTCGTATTCCCCGTCGCCCTCAAGTCCGTCCATGTCGCCCGATAAGGAGTTTTCCTCATCGACGAGGCCGGCAAGTAATTTCGAGAGGGACTTCTCATCAACTAAAACTGCATCTGTACTGACGCCGGTGGCAAACTTTATCTCGTCGAGAGCGGCGAGATTGGTTGGGTCCGAAAGACCTACGAACAACCGGTTACCGCGACGGAACAAGGGCACCGCGTGGTGCTTGGTCATTAAGTCTACCGAGACCAGTTTGTCGGGGAGTGCGTGCCGATCGATAGCGCCAGCGTCGAGTAATGGGACACCGAATTCTTGTGCCGATGCCTCTGCGACAGCGACAGCATCAATACCGAATGTGTCGACTAAGTAGCGGGTGAGGCCGATTTTATTCTTCGCCGATTCGCGATTAGCTTGCTGTGCCTGCTCCGCCGTGATGAGGCCATCGGCCACAAGGCGACCGGCAAGTCCGGTAATTCTGGTGGTAGCCACGTTAGCGCTGATGTTCATAGGTATTCATGGTTTCAACGAATACCGCAGACTAGCAAACCCTAGGGAACTGTGCATCGGGATTTGGTGGTCGTTAGTCATCGTCTAGGGGGAAGTCAAATGACTCGAAAGGAAACAGGTACTCTGCCTCCTGTTGTATCCGTGATGATTCGGGGCGGTCCTCAAGCCAATAATTTGCCCAGACCAACCCCTGATACAGTTGTGCGGTGGGATATCTATAGCGTGCTTGATTCGCCCAGGAGCGAAACATGGCAAGTGCTGTGGTATTACCGGTTTCAACACCGGCATTAAACAGTTGGCGATGGAACTCAAAGTCGTAGTTCGTTTTTAACAGCAGTGGATGCCCAACCCATGTCAGTAGGTTGCTATGCTCATAGGGGTCTTGTCGGTAATGCCACAGAACTGTGTTGGTAAAGAGACCGTGTGCGCTCAGTCCGATACAGAGAATACCTGCGGTCAAGAGAGTGGATCTTTTGACTGTGTGCATTACGAGGCTATCGGTATTGAAAACAATCAGGCGCGCGTTTCTGGCAAGTAATCCGGCTGCGATGGCTAGCAGTAGGCAGTGAACTAAGGATTGCCAAAGTGGCAGTTCGGTATTGCTGTGCATGAGTAGTGGTAAGGCAATAACGAGTGCGGGGTAGCGATAGGCGTTACTGCGGTCTCTAAGGTAAAAGGCATAGATGAGTACAACGAGGATGGCAGACATCGGCAGTAACCAGCCTGTTTGCACCCACCAGAACAACAACTCATTGTGGGGATGCGCCACTCTGTTGGCAGGCAAATAGCTGATGCTCTCCGGGTTGGCTTGGTAAAGCTCGGCGGCTTTTTCACGATATGAGCGCTCAAATGAACCCGCTCCATGGCCTGCATGAGGTTGCTCTGAAATTAACGACAGGGATACGCGATAGATTTCCCATCGCGCAGTTTCAGTGTTGAGTTTGTCGTGTACGCGGGTTGTGACTGGGCTATTCAGTACGATGATGAAGACGCCGACAATGACCCCCAGAGTAGTTGCTGCTATCCAGTACCGCTTTTTTGCAGGCGTTCTCTTTGCACTCAAGCTCAGCCAAACGGTAACGATAGTGAAGACACAAGCTGTGCTGATCCACCCAATTCTTGATCCTGCCGCCGTGAGAACGGCAACCATCACGACAACGGCGATATGAATCCAATAGCCTGTTATTGACGGCGGTTTTTGATTGACAGGCTCTTGCGCAATGAGACTGCCGGCTGCGCCATAACTAGCCGCCAAAAATGAACAGAGTACATTGACTTGCTGGAATACGCCGGTTGGTACACGCTGCGAGTCCAATTCAGCATTTTTGTAGAGACCTGCATCGAGGTTAATGCCGAATAGCTGCACAATACCGGCGCTTGCTTGCACAGCACCACAGATGGTTATGCATGTCAGAAGTAATGTGGCGGACTGATCGTCAACTCTCGCGACTCGGTCGGTGACGAGTGCACAAATCAACAAAACCCCAAGAGCGTCAAGGATCACGCTTGACCAACCCGACCAAAAGACGGTGATCAAAAGGACCACTGCTAAGGCTAAAACAGGAAGTGTGGCGGGAGCGATAGAGATCCCCCGTCTGCTCACTGCGCTGGCAGTGTGCAGAGCTAGGGCGCCCACAATGGCTAATGTTATGAGGTTGAAGGGCAGTACTGTGCCCCAGCCGCCCAGGTTTGGAAATGGCAATTGCCAGCAGAGAGCCGCGACGGCAACCGCTCCGGGGAAGCGATGGGGATTATTTGTATCTCTTTGAACAGCTAACACAAGGGTTAACTACCAATCAGCGCACAAGTCTTGGTCCTGCGCACTGATTGGAGCTATGTCGCCTTGAATGATCTTTGGTTTACGAGTCGCAAGCTCCGGCGTTGACACAAGTGCCAGCAACGGTCCACGAAAGGGATCCGCTGCCAAGACTGGGTGTGAGTTGTATCGTTAGCGATCCAGCGTCGGCCGACGCGGTCGCATCAATTACGCCTGCTGCGCTCACGGTGAGTGTGTCGATGTATGAATTCGAAGTGTCTGCTGCCGGCACGCCAGAACCCGCAGCTCCGGCGCTGCAGTCGGTCTCACCTTTTTGTAAACATAGTGCAACCGCTGTTTTATAACCCTGAACTACACTTACAACGTTCGCGAACTTCGCTCTCTCAGTGTAATCCTGATAAGCCGGCAACGCCACTGCCGCCAAAATGCCAATGATCGCAATAACGATCATGAGTTCGATAAGTGTGAAGCCTTGTTGTTTAGTCTGAATCATGACACTACTCCTGGTCGTGAGGGTGCTGCGGGTTTAATCAATGCGCTGACTATGTACGACGCGGTTTGCGCGCAATAAACTCGTAGTGGAGCGCGCCTGTGATCTAGCAATGTTCGTGCCAAAGGTTTGCTTACGGCCACGAAGCGCGGCACGTGCGCGCTCTGCCGCCACCTCCACCAAAAATAACCTTCGTTTATTACCCTCGGTCCCGTGCCATACAAGGCACCAAGCTGACAATAAATGTCACCTTGCTTTGCGAGGTGTGTCACAAAACGTCAGTCCCGGCCGCGGACATTACCCCAAGACCACCTCCATCACCGGATAACTCGTGCTCTCTTGAACCCCCGGCAGCTGCATGAGGCTACCCCCCAAGAACTCTCGGTACTCGTTCATGTCTTTGACTCGAGCTTTAATCAGGTAATCGAAATTACCCGCGACTAAGTGACACTCTTCAATGGCGGGGATATCGCGCACGGCCTCGGTGAACTCCTTAAATGCGTCACCCGCGGTGCGTTGTAGTGAGATTTGCACGAATACCACCAGCCCCCGCCCCAGTTTTTCGGGGTCAAGCTGTGCGTGGTAGCCGGTAATGAAGCCCTCACGCTCCAGTCGTTTTACCCGCTCTTTGCAGGGGGTGGTCGTTAACCCTACCTGCCGAGCCAGCTCTGCATAGGAAAGCCGTCCGTCCTGCTCGAGTAGGCGAAGCAGCCGCAAATCGATTCGGCTGAGTGGAACTGGGTCTGAGGCGTGCATGTAATCGGTCCTCTCTATCGGCTATAAGCGATGAATATTTTTAGCGACTGCTGGCCGTATGATAGTCGATACAGCTAATAATTATTAAAAATTCCCTCTAGTCGACTCTAAGCAAGACAAAATTATGGTCATTACGCCTTTTTTAATCGGCTACAGTCGGTGAGGTCGGTAGCACTGCGAACCCGCTCTATCACGTCTTGAAAGATCGCATGTGTGAATACTCGTTCTTTACCCAGCTTGCCCTAGTCAGGAGACGTTTATGCGTATAGGTATCCCGAAAGAGATCAAGAACCATGAATACCGTATTGGCATGACACCTGCGGGTGTTCG
>PR_CR_10_Liq_3_inCRDRAFT_1000528_pt1 | contig 10411 bp, 8 predicted proteins | sample PRCRCaboRojoPR_2_FD_10240 | JGI IMG/M metagenome (IMG submission 10240)
GGAGATGCCCTTCGTCGTCATCACGCCGGACACCGAAGAAGAAGTCGCCCCCATTGTCGCCGCCTGCATCGACTGCGGCCTGCCCATCATTCCCCGCGGCGGCGGCACCGGCTACACGGGCTCCGCGGTGCCGCTGGACGCCCGCAGCGCCGTCATCAACACCGAGAAGCTGGAATCCCTGTCGGGCGTCGAGCGCATGGACCTGCCCGCGAGCGACGGCCGGGCAAGCCCCGAGAACGTGCCCACGGTGCGCGCCGGCGCCGGCGTGGTCACCAAGCGCGTCTCGGAACTGGCGGACGCCAATGGGCTTGCCTTCGCGGTGGACCCCACCTCCCAGGACGCCTCCTGCATCGGCGGCAATGTCGCCATGAACGCCGGCGGCAAGAAGGCCGTGCTTTGGGGCACGGCGCTGGACAATCTGGTGTCCTGGCGCATGGTGACGCCGGACGCCGACTGGCTGACGGTAGAGCGCCTGGACCACAACCTCGGCAAGATCCATGACGCCGAGACCGTGCGCTTTCGCATCAGCCGCTTCGCCCCCGACGGCCAAACGCCCAAGGGCAGGCCGGAAGTCCTGGAAATGCCAGGCCAGGCCTTCCGCAAGCTGGGGCTCGGCAAAGACGTGACGGACAAGTTCCTGTCCGGCCTGCCCGGTGTGCAGAAGGAGGGCTGCGACGGGCTCATCACCTCCGCCCGCTTCGTGCTGCACCGCATGCCGAGCCAGGTGCGCACCCTGTGCCTGGAGTTCTTCGGCACCGACCTGGATCGGGCCGTGCCCGCCATCGTCGAGGTGAAGGACTTCGTGGACCATCATCCGCAAGTCCAGATTGCGGGCCTGGAGCACCTGGACGAGCGCTATGTGCGCGCGGTGAATTACTCCACCAAGGCCAACCGCCGCGAGCTGCCGAAGATGGTGCTCATCGCGGACCTGGTGGCCGACGACGAAGACGCCGTCGCGCAGGTGGCCAACCAAGTCGTCCGCCTCGCCAATGCCCGCGACGGCGAGGGCTTCATCGCCGTGAGTCCGGAGGCGCGCAAGCGCTTCTGGCTGGACCGCGCCCGCACCGCGGCCATCAGCCGGCACACCAACGCCTTCAAGATCAATGAAGACGTCGTCATTCCGCTCGACAAGCTCGCCGCCTACAGCCGCGGCATCGAGCGCATCAACATCGAGCAGTCCATCAAGAACAAGGACGCCATCATGGCGGCGGTGCTGGACTACCTGAGCGGTCCGCTGGAGGAGGCCCGCCCCGTCGGCACCTACGCGTCCGAGTCTTCCGAGGAGGCGCGCAAAATCCTGACCGCCAAGCGCGAGGCGGCCATCGAGGTGGTCGAGCAGGCGCGCAACCGCTGGCATTCCATCCTGGAGCTGCTGGACGAGTCCGCCATCGAGCACATGGACCTGCTGCGCGAGCCGGAGCGGCAACTGGTGCACGCGAAGGACAGGCTGCTGGACCTGATGCTGCGCCGGGACCTGCGCCAGACCTATCGCAAGGAGGTCGCCAAGCGCCTGGACGAGATCTTCGCCGGCCAGGACCTGGCCCCGGTTCGCGCCAAGCTCGCGGAAATCCACAAACAGGTGCGCGACGCGCGGCTGTTCGTCGCGCTGCACATGCACGCCGGCGACGGCAATGTGCACACCAACATCCCGGTGCACTCGGACAACTACGCGATGCTCAAGGAAGCCGACCGCATCGTGGACCAGGTGATGACACTGGCCACGTCGCTCGGCGGCGTCATCTCCGGCGAGCACGGCATCGGCCTGACCAAAATCGGCTACCTGGAGCCCGAGAAGCTGGACGCCTTCGCGCGCTACAAGCAGCAGGTGGACCCGAAGCAGCGCTTCAACCCCGGCAAGCTCGCCAGGGACTCGGGGCTGGACGGCGCCTACACGCCGTCACTGCGCCTGGTGCAGCAGGAGGCCATCCTGCTGGAGGAGACCGAGCTCGGCGCGCTCAATGACGACGTCAAGAACTGCCTGCGCTGCGGCAAGTGCAAGCCCAAGTGCATGACCCATGTGCCCCGGGCCAACCTGGACTATTCCCCGCGTAACAAGATCCTCGGCACCGGGCTGATCATCGAGGCCTTCCTGTACGAGGAGCAGACCCGCCGCGGGCTGTCGGAGCGCCACTTCGAAGAAATGAACGACGTGGCGGACCACTGCACCATCTGCCACAAGTGCCTGAACCCCTGCCCCGTGGACATCGACTACGGCGATGTCACCATGCGCATGCGCCGCATCCTGGTGGACCGCGGCAAGAAGCGCACCAGCCCCGGCGCCGCCGCGGCCATGGCCTTCCTGAACACCCAGAACCCCCAGGCCATCAATCTCATGCGCAAGGGGCTCGCCGAGTGGGGCTTCCAGGGGCTGAACCTCGCCAACAGCCTCGCCAAGGGCCTCAAGCTCACCAGCCCCGCCAACGACAAGCCCGGCACCACCACCGGCAGCCCGAGCCCGGTGGGGCAGGCGGTGAACCTGGTGAGCCGCTCCATCCGTGTGGAGGTCCCCAAGCGCACCTTCCGCCACGAGCTGGGGCTGGAGGGTCGCTCGCGCGTGCCCATCCTGCGCGACCCGCAGGTGGCCGAGGACGCCGAGGCCGTCTTCTACTTCCCGGGCTGCGGCTCCGAGCGGCTGTTCTCCGACATCGGCCTCGCCACGCTCGCCATGCTCTTCGACGAGGGCGTGCAGACCGTGCTGCCGCCGGGGTATCTGTGCTGCGGCTACCCGCAACGGGCCGCCGGCCTGGAGGACAGCGGCAGGCAGATCACCATGGAGAACCGGGTGCTCTTCCACCGGGTGGCCAACACGCTCAATTATCTCGACATCCGCACCGTCATCGTCTCCTGCGGCACCTGCATGGATCAGCTGCTCAAATACGAGTTCGAGCGGATCTTCCCGGGCTGCCGGCTGCTGGACATCCATGAATTCCTGCTGGAAAAAGGCAAGCGTTTGGACAACGTCACCGGCGTTCAGTACCTGTACCACGACCCCTGCCACACGCCCATGAAGACCTACGAGCCAACGTCGGTCGCAAGCCAGCTCATGGGCCAGCAGGTGCAGCTGTCGGAGCGCTGCTGCGGCGAGGCCGGCACGCTCGGCACCGCCCGCCCGGACATCGCCAACCAGGTTCGCTTCCGCAAGTCCGAGGAGATCACCCAGGGCGTGCGCGACCTGACGGGCCGCGACAAGGCCGAGCCGGGCAAGGTCAAGATGCTCACCGCCTGTCCCGCCTGCCACCAGGGCCTCGCCAAGTACGCCGACGAGACCGGTGTGACCACCGACTACATCGTCGTCGAGATGGCCAAGCACCTGCTCGGCGAGGGCTGGCAGCAGCGGTTCATGGAGCGGGTGAAGGCGGGGGGGGTCGAGAAGGTCTTGCTCTAACCGCTTGACCCGGTAGGGGCGTGGCGTAGCATGGCCAGATAGGGTGCTTGTCGCACTTGATGATCAATCGGTCCGCGTCGTCGGAGTGCTGTCCTCGGCGCGATCCGCAGGTCATCGCCGCGAAGACGCCGCTCCCAAGGCAGGCAGCCCTGGCCCAGACGTATTTGGAGTAAGCCCATCATGGACATGCAAGTGATCAAGCAACTCGTCATCCACACAGACCAAAACGGCGCGATTGTCGACCCACCCCGGCTTCCGGCGAACGCGAGCATCGAGGCAATCTTTCGGGTTGTTGGCGACACCGAGCCCAGCCACAAGGCGCGGCATCGCCGACCTTCGCCGCGCATTGCAGGCCAGGGTGGGATCTTTGGGGACTTGATCCATCCGGTGAGCGAGGCCGAAGACTGGGACGCCAATCGTTGATCCTGCTCGACACACACATCTGGGTGCGATGGTTCCGGGGTCGAGGTTTCGCCTCTCGACTGCGTACCGGCGCACGCCGCCGCAGCGCTGCCGGAGCACCATCGGGATCCGGCGGATCGGCTCATCATCGCGACCGCGATTCACGTTGAAGCAACGCTGATCAGTTTTGATGAGCGGTTTCCGGCCTACTTCAACACATCTCTCGGTAAGGCGCATCCAGTCCAGGCATAACCAGCAAATCGTCACCTGGCTCAGCACCGTGACGGTTGCCACGACTGTCGGCTCGATCCATCCAACGAGCAGCACCAGCGCGAATATGTGCTCCATGCGTGGAAGCAGCGATGAGCAATGATCTCCAGCTCACCATGGACTGGGAACAGCTCGAGGCAGTTCCTGCCGAGGAACGCGCTTGTTTTGGGAGGCTTCAAATCCGGCTCGGGAGCATTATGCTCAGCGAAGGACAGGCCACAAGCTCCGGAGCGCGTTTGCCGCCGAGCTGTTCTGCCAGTTCGAGGCCCTGGACGCATTTCCCGGCGGTGACTATGCGGGGTCGGCGCAGGATGATGCGGCTCAACACTTAGCCGTGTCGGAGCGGATCGTCGAAAGACAGCTGGAGAACCATGCCCTCCAGCAGGGCGTTCGGCATCGGCGCCGCGACTCTGCTTCAAACTCAAGCAGAACGGTGGCGGTGACATAGGCCGGCTCGGACAGCGCAATCACGGCGGCGGGGCGTTGCCGGAGGGCTTGGGCATCGTCCGGATCGTCGATGAAGGAGCGGGCGAGGACATTGGTATCAAGCGACTTCATGACTCTGGATCGCGCTCGCGTGCCAGCAGCGATGCGGGATCGAAGTCATCCAATCGGCGTGGCTTCCCGCGAGCAGGGGCCGTAACCAAACCTGCGAGGTCTGTGACAGCGGATTCGGGAACAGCGCGGGTGATGCGAAGCCGCAGCCCATCCGGCTCCTCAGACAGATCGAGCTTGGTGCCGGCACCGAGTCCAAGCCGTCGGCGAAGCGCAGCCGGTAGGACGATCTGGCCTTTGGAGGAGACGACGACGGTGGTCAAGCAGAACGCTCCCGGTGGTGAACCGGAAATCGCCGTCGAGCGTAGATAGGCTTACGCGGTAAGTCAAACGACGGCGGAAATAGGGGACGGGAAGTAAGCGGGACACTCAGGGACGGACCACGAAATCGCCTTGTTTAAACTGCTCCAGGAGCTGGGCCACCGGGTCGTGGTGCAGACGGCAGCTTTGCTGCGGGCGCAGGGATTTGGCCTGAAGTCTAGGTCAACAGCGGCAGGCTCGCCCCAAAGACACAGGTCTCCGGCCCCGCCTGGACAGGCTGTCTCGTGGTCATCACCGCGGCCGCGCCCGTCGAGCAGATTCCTACCCATATCGGTGAGCCGCCGCGTCCACCCCCGATCTCGCCCGCACGCGGACCGCCCGCCTGGGACGAGACACCCGAGCCGATGCCGGACTGGGACCTCCTCAAACAGCCCGAGTCCGACTTCGAGCCCGATCAGCGCGTCTCCTGGTCGCCGCCTTCTCTCGCGCAGGGCACGTTGCAACCCCTCTCGTCCGCCGGTGGCACCCTGCCCCGCAGATGCACGCGCCAGCACCCCGGAACGCGCGCGCCTGCACCGTCCCGACGTCCGTCAGCCCCGCAGTTGGGCGTTGACCGCGCACCCCACCCCCGCTGAGTGACGGTACAGAAACAAGGTGAGCACCGTAGCTCAAGACCGCCCGCCCCGGTGCGATCAAGCACAAACAGGTCATCGAGCTGATGCGCAAGGTCGCCAAAGCCTTCTGGCCCCACGCCAACGGCCACCCGTTCGACGCCGAGCGTCTGGTCAACCTCAACGCCCTGCCCGAGGCCTGAGCCGCCTCGCAGGTCATCGATCGCCGCCACCGCCGAGGAGCGCGTCATGAGCAGCTGATCACAGCCCGTGCGAGACCGGTTTCGTCCCGGCGCCGACCTCCGATCCACCCTCGGACCCATGCAGGCCCCGACGTGGTCTTGAGGCGGCGCTCGGGATGTCCCCCGGACCCGATGCCCGATGAAACCGATTCGATGCCGCCGCAGCGGACATCCCATGCGGGAGGTTCGGTCGACCCCGGGCGGTGCACATCCGGACGCGACCGATCGCACCAACGGAAAACACGCGCCGATGCCGGACAGACATGGATGATAGAGCCAATTTATCACCGTGTTTGACGCTTCGTTGCGCGAGACCGCGGAGATGAAGATAAAAATATTCCATTTGGCTTTTCAATGGGAGGGCGGATCAGCGCAGCGCATCCGCCGTCCGGGTCTTCGGGTGGGCGGAGGCGGTGGGGGCGCCGGGGGCGGTGGAGGGGCCGCTGCTGGCGTTGCGGCTCAGGCGCTGACTCTAGGTCGCATCCAAGCAATCAGGTCCGCTTGATCTCCAGGTTCAGCCCGACGCGCTCGCGCACCAAGTCGGCGTAGGCCGCCCACTGCGAATCGTCCAGCCCCGCCGCCATCCCGAGGCGCGACAGATTCGCCTGCAAATCCGCTGCCGCGCCGATGAACGCCGCCTGGCCGCGCTCGCCCGCGGCCGTCACCGGCACGGCCAGCACGCCACCGTCCGGCGTCAGGTGCAGCTCGGCGATGGCCGGCTCGGTGAAGGTCTCGTCGAGCACGAAGCCGACGATGGCCGCCATCTGCTCGCTCATGTTCGGGAAGCGGCGCGGGTCGAGCTTGTTGTGGAGGGGGTTGGGCATGGCCTCAGCCTAGCGCATCAAGGCGGATCAATCCGGGCCGACATCGCGGGCATACTCCGCCAGCGCTCGCTGCGCCGCCGCGTCGTCCCACTCGGGGTGCTCAGCGCACCATGCCTGCCATAGCGCCCACTCCTGCTGCAGCGCCCCTTCCCAACCCCAGAGCGACCGGACCACCACCACCCGCCCGTTCACCGGTGCCCCCTCCCAACCGTAGTCGCCGAAGCGGAACGGTCCCTTCACCGCATGAAACGGAAACGAACTGTCCTGTACCGGCCAGCCGCTGTCCGCGAACACCAGCCCGCTGCCGTGCCGGCGGAAAGCGGCCATGAGCCGCTCCGAACCTTGCGGATGCTCGATCACCAGCGGGTCGCCGCTGCGGTACTGGTCGAAGAGGTCGGTCATAGCTGAACACGGGATTCCGCCGAGAGCGGTGTGGAGAAAGCGCGGCTGCGCGCCATTACTCGCTTGAGCTGCTCCGCGCTCAGAGGGCCTTCGTAGGACATCAGCTGAATGTGGATCGGGTTCTTGTGGGTCTCTTCGTCGGCGCAGTCGCTGACAGCTCGGTCGCAGTCCACGGCTGGTTGCTTGGTCACGGAGGAAGCTCCGTTGTCATTCCGGGCGGGGTGGTCAGAACAGGCCCGAGAAGACAAAGTTGGCAAAGACCCCGGTCAATATGGCGACCAAGATGCCGGCAAAGCCGATAATCCGCTGCCGCTGCTTGCGTAGGCGGAAATGCTCCAACTCCCTTCGGGATTCATCCGTCAGGAGGAAGAAGCTGCGCTGGCGTTGATACCGAACCCAGGAATAAAACGAGATGACGAGACTAGCAGCCAAGACCAGGGCCGCGGTCGCCCACGACACGATGGACCGGTTGCGCTCGCGCCGCTGCTCGGCCCTTTGAATATCCTGACGCTTGCTTTCGGCGAGCTGCTCTTCTAAGTCGGCGATCTTCTGCTGGCGCTGTTCCTCGAACTGCTGGTTCTGCTGCTCTAGCTGGCGAGCCTGCTCCCCAAGCTCGCGCAGACGCAGCGTCGCGTACTCACTCAGCGGTTCGCTGGGTAGACCCCTGTCCGCAAGACGGTTTAGAATGGCGGGGTCGTTGCGAGCCTTCCCATCCGCGAGGAGCGTCGCCGCGATAATCAGGTCGCGTTCTGAGATCTCACCTGAATAGAGGGCTTGACGTAGCAGGTGGTCTGATCCGGCAGTCGCTTCAGCGATCACTGTGGGACGCGGCCTTTCCGACTTGTAACGGTCAATTGTCGCGGCGATTTCGCGAGTTTCATAACTCGCGCCAGCACGGCCCCAACGATCAAAGACAGCTTCCGTAAACTGGCTGATACCTATATAAACAGCCAAAAGTGTCGGTATGATAGCAAATACCAATGTGAACCCAAGAAAAAGGCGATCATTTCGGTAGTCCTTCCGCAACCAGGTTAGCAACGAGGAAGGAAACTCAAGCTTCTTCCGAACCTGATTCGACAATAGGCTCAGCACCTCAACGCCCCAAACCGCATTCGTATGCTCGACGGTCAACTCCACCTGGCCATCCATAAAACCATCGATAATGACAAAGGACAGGTTGATCTTCTGCGTCTCGACGGTCGCCGCATTGGGGAAACGGAACACGTAATGCCAGGTCAGCGTGACGCCGGTGGGAATGATGTTGCGCGTCTCGTGGTAGCTGTCGAGGCTCGCCAACGAGGTCAGGGTTCGAGTCGTGTCGTCGTCGTAGGTGATCGCGACCTGGAAGAACTCCAGGCGCATGTTCACCTCTTTGCTGACCTTGGCATCCAGCAGCAGATGGAATTGCCGGAGATCGTTGAGATCAAGGACGAAGTAGGCCTCCTTGCGAAAGGACAGCCGTTCCCGCTGTCCGAGGAAATTGACAATGATGTCGGCGAGGACATCCTTGGTGACGGCGACCTTGAATTCTTCCTCGGTCGTGCCATCAGTCAGCTCATGCATCTGGAACACTCCTCGCGCGATGATTGGTCAGCACACCCCTGATCCGGCTCAGTAATACTGCCGAATATACCCATAAGCCTTGTCGAACAACTCCTGGTCGCTGTGCAGCTTGTACTTGAACAGGGTGCTGCGCAGGGCCTTCTTGACCTCGCGCTCGCCGGCGCTGGTCTGCTGCCAGCCGGGGAAGCGGACCATGCGCACGATCTCGTCGATGTCGGCGACCACGCGCTCGACGATGACCGGGGTGTCGGGGTTGCGGACCTCCTCGAACAGGGCGGTCAGGGCCGCCTTGCCGCGGTCCTCGTCCTCTTCGGGCGGGGTCTCCTTCTCCGCGGCGACCAGGTCGCCGGCCAGGGCGAGCAGCTCCTTCAGGAACTGGACGCTGTGCAGTTGGCCGGCATCAAAGCGCTCGCGCAGCCGCTCCAGGCGCTCGGACAGGGGCTTGGAGCGCGGGTTGCCGAGGTGCTTGCGCAGGCGCGCGGCGACCTTGATCTCGATCTCTTTGGTCTTCTTCTTGCGGTCCGGCGCGTCCAGGATGGCCTCCACCACATCGGCGTCGAACACCAGCTCGTCGAGGTCGTCGCGGATGGTGCTGATCGTCACGTTGTCGTGGATCAGCGCAACCGTTTTGGCGCCGAGCACATGCCAGAGCAGCGCGCCGTGGCCGGTGGAGGGCTTGAGGCTCTCGTACACCTGCGCCAGCCAGCGGTAGTCGGCCTCGAAGGGTTGCAGCAGCGGGTCCGGCGAGATCGCCTCCCAGAGCCGGCCGAGCACGCTCATGTCGGCGGCGAAGGCGTCGCGGGCGCTGTTGTCCGGCAGGCACTCCTGTGCGGCGATGAGGCCGTCGTAGCCGCTCAGGCTGCGGTCCACCCCGGCGAAGTAGGCCAGGCACTTCTGCATGGCCCCGGGCAACTGCGCCTTGAGCGCGGCGATGTTGCCGGCCACCTGCTGGAAGGTCGCCTCGTCGAAGGCCAGCGCCTTGGCCATGTCGTCGAACACCCCGAGGTAGTCCACGATCAGGCCGTGGCTCTTGGTGGCGGTCTGGCTGCCGCTGTAGGTGCGGTTGGTGCGGGTGATGGCCTGCAGCAGGGTGTGGTCGCGCAGGGGCTTGTCCAGGTACATGGCCTGGAGGATGGGCGCGTCGAAGCCGGTCAGCAGCTTGGCGGTGACGATGAGGATCGCGAGTGGGTCGTTCGCGTCGCGGTAGCGGTCCAGCAGGGCCTCTTCGGCGTCGCGGTCGCGCTTGTACGGGGCGTAGCGGGCGTCGGACTGGTCCTTGCCCTGCACCGAGATGACGACGTCGGTCTCGATGCCGTCCGGCAGCAGCCGGTCCAGCTCGGCCTTGTAGAGCAGGCAGCACTCCTGATCGAAGGTGACCGCCATCGCCTTGAAGCCGTTCGGCGCCACCTTGGCCTGAAAGTGCTTGGCGATGTCGGCGCAGATGCCGGCGATGCGCCCGGGCGTCTTCACCAGCACGGCCATGTTGGCGGCGGTCTTGGCGAGGTTGTCCCGGTCCAGGTCGGACAGGCCGCCGGTCAGGTTGGCGTAGGCCTGGTCGATGGCCGCCTTGTCGATGTGCAGGTTGACCAGCCGCGGCTCGAAGTGCAGCGGCAGCGTGGCGCCGTCGCGGATGCTGTCCTCGAAGCCGTAGTGGCTGAGATAGCCGTTGGCGTCCTCCGGCGCGCCGAAGGCATAGAAGGTGTTGCGGTCGCGCTTGTTGATGGGCGTGCCGGTGAGGCCGAACAGGAAGGCGTTCGGCAGCGCCGCGCGCATCTTCATGCCGAGGTCGCCCTCCTGGGTGCGGTGCGCCTCGTCCACCAGGGCGATGATGTTGTGGCGGTCGTTGAGTACAGGCGAGTCTTGTCCGGCGGCGTCGTCGTCCGCGTCGTCCGGCGC
>PR_CR_10_Liq_3_inCRDRAFT_1000529_pt1 | contig 10403 bp, 10 predicted proteins | sample PRCRCaboRojoPR_2_FD_10240 | JGI IMG/M metagenome (IMG submission 10240)
CTTTCGCGGACCTGTTTGATCTGTGCCGCCGTACCGACCCCCGTAAAGTGAATCGCCGTGCCCTGGAAGCCTTAATCAAGAGCGGTGCGCTCGATGCCTTTGGGGTCGATCGCTGGGTCCAAATGAGCGCACTCGATGACGCATTGCGCGCCGCGGAACAGTCCGCTGCCAATGAAGCGGCCGGCATGACGGATTTATTCGGTGAGGTGGTAGCGAGTACTGCCGCCACTGATCCTTACAGCAGCCACCGACAGGTGCGACCCTGGACACCGAAAGAGGTACTCGCAGGGGAGAAGGAGAGTATCGGCAGTTTCTTAAGCGGTCACCCGATCGAAGAGTACGAGCGAGAGATTCGCAAGTTTGCGCCCCGGAGAATACGAGAGCTGCAAGCCGACAACGCCACCACTGTTGCCGGTTTGATTGTGGATGTCAGGACCATTAAAACCCAGCGCGGCGTGATGGCTGTTGTCCGTCTCGATGATAACTCCGGGCAAATCGAGAGTACGGTTTACGCGGAGACCTTTAGCGATAACCGTGAACTGCTCGTTAAAGATCGCATCGTTCTTATCGAGGGGCGGGTGCAACAGGATGATTTCTCTGGCGGTTTAACCCTGCGTGCGAAAGCTATTCGCTCGCTAGAGGCAGCCCGCGAGTCACGGGTCAGTGAAATTCGGTTGACCGTTGAGAGCGGTCGTTACACCCAGGCGTTTCAGCAGCAGCTTAAAGAATCGCTGGCCGCCGCGAGCGGGGGCAGTTGCTCGGTCAGTGTCGAGTATCATCAGCCCCGAGCTCAGGCCTGTATTCAGCTGGGGGAACAATGGTGTGTGGTGCCGAGCGATGCGCTACTTGATCAGTTGCGTGGTGTCGTCGGAGGGTCGGGGGTTGCCCTAATCTACGAGAATTGAGTCAATGCACCCGTTGAACGGGGCTAGGTTACCTATCTTGAGCAGTAAAAGGATGAAGCTTCATGAATAACGACGCGGTAGAGGCGGCAGTATTTCGGCGCCTACTTGAGCATTTGGATAGCCGCAAAGATGTCCAAAATATTGATTTAATGAATCTGGCCGGGTTCTGCAGAAATTGCTTATCGAAATGGTACGCGTCTGCAGCACAGGAGCAGGGGGTTGAGCTGACTAAAGAGCAGGCCAGAGAGCGGGTTTACGGCATGGCCTACGACGAATGGAAAGCCCTGTACCAAACCGAGGCTACCCCCGAGCAGCAGGCCGCCTTTACCAAAGCCCAATCAGAGCAAAATCAGCACTAGGGTTTGAGCGTTGGCGTTGTTGGTCAGTGGGTGGTGCGTTTAGTCCGAACGCCCTTCCCTTACTAAAAAACGCAACAAACCCTTATTCAGACAGGGATTCCAACAGCGCCAGTGCCTCGTCAAGGGGTAATACGTCTGAGTATTTTGCGTTTAGATCGAACAAGTTCGCCTCGTGAGCGGCGGTGCTTCTGTCGCCGACGGCCTCTCGGGGCACAACTACACGGTAGTTGTATTGCAGCGCATCGACGGCTGTTGCGCGAACACAGCCGCTGGTCGTGAGCCCTGTGACGACCACAGAATCAACCTCAGCTATTTGCAGCATCTCGTCGAGATTGGTGCCGTGAAATGCGCTGGCGTGGTGTTTTTCAATCCGCCAGTCACTACTGGTCACCGGTAATCGGTCATCAAATTGAATCCACGGCTGATCGGGTGTTAGTAAATTGAGTGCGGGAAGTCGCGCTCTGAACACAGTCGCCTCGTGATCATGGCGGTAAACGACCGAGGTCAATGCCACCGGCCAGCCACGCTCATGAAACAGCTCCATCAGCGTGCAATTGGCCGCTACGACCTCAGTAGCCTCAGACCCCAGGGGGCAGTTGATATCGGTAAATCCCTTAATCACATCAACCACGATGAGGGCGGGCTTCTTACCCATACCCTGGGAGGCTCTTTCTAAGGTACGATCGGCACTCATTTAAATGTCCTGACATTTGATGAATGCCGCGAACCGTGGCACCGTTGAGCGTAAATTGCAAGACCTGAGAGGTATTTGTTAATGCCCGACTACCCGCAATCAGAGCCGGATTTGCTGGCATCATTGGCTGCAGATCGCGCCGAATGGCGATTGGCGTTGTCCGATATTGTGCGCGAGCATGGCCCCGAGGCCGCACGATTACTACTGCGTGATTTACAAAACTACAGTCTTGATTTAGGTGTGGTGCTGTCGGAAGCCACCTTAAACACACCCTATATCAACACCATTCCCTTGGCAGAGCAGCCCTCTTACCCGGGGGACATCACCCTGGAGAAACGTATCGAGAATATCGTGCGCTGGAATGCAGCTGCCATGGTGTTGCAGGCACAAGATGCGGGTGAGGGACTCGGTGGTCATATCGCCACCTACGCATCGGCGGCTACGGCCCTTGAGACTGGCTTTAACCATGTGTTCCGCGCCGATGTGGATATTTTATTGCCGCAGCCCCACGCGGCGCCGGGGATTTATGCGCGCGCTTTCTTAGAGGGGCGTCTGAGTGCTCAACAGCTGTCGAATTACCGACGTGAGTTGGGTGAGGGTGGCGGCTTGTCATCCTATCCCCATCCACGCTCAATGCCCGAGTTTTGGCAGGTACCCAATGCCTCTATGGGGCTGTCTGTGCCCATGTCTATCTACATTGCCCGCTTTGCAAAGTATCTCGAGAGCCGCGGCTTAAAGGCTAAAGATGGCGGGCGTATCTGGTGTTTTATCGGCGATGGGGAGGCGGATGAACCCGAAGTCCTGGGAACCATCAATATCGCGGCCCGCGAGCGGCTGGATAATTTGGTGCTTGTGATTAACTGTAATTTACAGCGTCTCGATGGNCCGGTCAGGGGCAACGGTAAAATTATTCAGGAATTGGAGCGTACCTTTAGGGGTGCTGACTGGCAGGTGCTAAAGGTTATTTGGGGTAGCGGCTGGGATGCACTGCTGGCGAATGATCGCGCGGGTGTTTTGCGGCGCCGAATGGAAGCCTGCCTCGACGGGGATTACCAGCGTTATTCGGTTTTGCCCGGTAATCAGCAACGGGAACATTGGGTACACGGTGATCCTCAACTTGAGCAGATGATGAATGCGCTGACCGACGAGGAGGTGGCAGAAATCAAGCGGGGAGGGCAGGACCCCAAGAAAATTTATGCCGCTTTCCGTCGTGCCATGGATACCCCCGAGCGCCCCAGCGTGGTGTTGGTAAAAACCGTGAAAGGGGACGGCTTGGGTCCTGCGGCCCAGGGTCGCAACACCGCGCACCAGAAGAAGGATTTCAGTCCAGAAGAGCGCCGTGCCTGTGCGCAGGCCTGGGGTATTCCACTGTCAGATAGCGAGGTCGAACAGGCGGCCTTTTACTGCCCCGATGCCGACAGCCCAGAGATGCGTTACTTACGAGCTAGACGCGAGGCGTTGGGGGGCTATCTGCCCGCTCGCACCGTCAAATGTGAGCCATTACCCGCACCTGCACCAGAGCAGTTTGCCCTGTTCGATGGGGGAACCGAGCGACCCATGTCGACCACGACCGGTCTTGTGCGTTTGTTAACCAAGTTGCTGCGGGACGCCAATGTCGGCAAGTACATTGTGCCTATTGTGCCTGACGAGGCCAGAACCTTTGGCATGGACGCCCTGTTCCGTGTGGCGGGTATTTACTCGCCCGATGGTCAGCGCTATACCCCCGTTGATGCGGACTCGCTCAATACCTACCGAGAAGCAGAAGACGGGCAAATCTTACAGGAAGGCATATGCGAGGCCGGTGCAATCGCGTCGTTTATAGCGGCGGGTACCGCTTACGCAACCTTCGGTGTGCCCACCATTCCGTTTTACATTTTCTATTCGATGTTTGGTTTTCAGCGGGTCGGTGACATGATCTGGGCCGCCGCCGATATGATGACCCGCGGTTTCCTGCTCGGCGGTACCGCGGGACGCACGACGCTTAATGGAGAGGGTTTACAACACCAAGACGGCCACTCACCTATTCTTGCAAGCACGGTGCCCTCTATTCGAAGCTACGACCCGGCCTTCCCCTACGAGGTCTCAGCCCTCGTGGGCTACGGCATTCGTCGCATGTTCGTCGAGCAGCACGACGAGCTGTATTATCTGATGCTGTACAACCAAAACCAAGGGGTTCCCCCGCGTCCAACAGCGGCCACGGACGACGCAATTGTTCGGGGCGGCTATTGTTTAGAGCCAATGGCTGGTACCGGACCTGCGGTCAATTTGTTGGGCTCTGGCGCTATTTTGAGTGAAGTGTTGCAAGCGGCCGCTCAGCTTCGCAGTGACGGCTATGCAGTGGCTGTTTACAGTATCACTAGCTATATCGAACTTGCCCGGGAAGCGGAGCGTTGGGAGCGCCGATCGCCTGGTGAGACATTATCTGAAGAAGCCCCAGTCCCTTGGATCCAAGCACTTTTGGGCACCGAGCCCATTCCCACGGTTGCCGCCAGTGACTACGTCTGCGGTCTGCCACGGATGATTGCTAGCTGGGTACAGGGCCCCTACGCTGTACTCGGCACTGATGGTTTTGGCCTGAGCGAGACCCGCAGTCGCCTGCGAGAGCACTTCGGGGTGGATGCGGCCACGATCGTGCGCACGGCGAAACGTCTAACGGCCGAGCAAGGTGTCTCCTAATGACCCCCAAAGAGATCACCCCGGTCACGGGCATTCATCACATTAATCTACTTGTGGCAGATCTGGATCATGCCATGGCATTGTGGCGGCAACAGCTGGGTATTTCAGACTTTATCGAGGATAGCCTCGAGGGCCGCGGGGTTCGCACTGCTCGGGTTCGTTTGGGTCACACTTGGCTGGTGTTGGTACAGCCAGTGTCTGAGGGTGAGCCTATGCGTCAGTTGCGCGAGCGGGGTGAGGGGCTGTTCCTGCTGTCACTGGGTGTATCCAATCTCGACGACGCGGTGGCAACAGTGAAAAAGGGTGGTGGCGACACCACTAGCACAGAGCCCCGGCAGGGGCTCGAGAATTGGCGAGTGATTGATCTCGATCCGTCCTTGCTCGCCGGTGCGCCGATACAGCTAACGGAAGAGCAGTGAGGTCGACGGTCTGTCGGTCATCGAAGCAGCCACCATCGGCCTCGGGGGTGTCAGTCCTCGAGGGCAGCCAGACCCGCTTGTGCGACCTCCATATCATCGGTGTAGTGGCCACCGCTGACGCCGATGCCCCCCACGACTTGACCGTCAATCATGATGGGGTAACCACCGCCGAAAACAACCAGTCGGTCGGTTTTGACAATACCATCGGCCAGCGGTGGGTCGTTTTTGATGAACTCATGCCAGGTATGGGTGGGCATGCCAAAGGAAATGGCGGTGTAGGCTTTGTCCTGAGCAATTTGTACGCTGAGCAGGGGCGCGCCATCCATGCGCTCATAACTTTTGAGAGCCCCTGACTCATCGCAAATCGCGATGATCATGGGTTTGCCCATTGCTTCTGCTTTCGCGCGCGCGGCGGCGATAACTTTTGCTGCCGCCGCAGCGGTAATCGACAATTTAGTGTGAGTGTGGGACATAACAAAGCTCCTCGGTGGTGGATGACAACTAAAATGCTAGCATCTAGGTATAACAGAAAATGACCGGACAAAGGATACGCACAATGGCAGTCGATGTAATCATTAAGGAAGTGGCACCTCGGGACGGGCTGCAGGCACAACCCAAGCACTTAACCCTGGAGCAGCGCCAGCGGTTGATTGAGGAGCTGGCGGTAACAGGTCTGACTGAGCTCGAAATTGGCAGCTTTGTATCGCCGAAAGCGGTGCCTCAGATGGCCGGTACCGATGTATTGGCATCACAGCTGCCAGCGCAACCCCTGGACTACTCGGCACTGGTGCCGAATCTTAAGGGGTACCAGTTGGCCCGTGCCACGGGCATCAATACCGTGGCCATTGCAGTTGCGGCCACTGAGCAGATGAACCAGGCCAATATCCGAATGAGCCTCGAGCAGACCTTCGCCATGGCCGATGAGTTGTTGGCGAGTGCCCGTGCTGACGGTAGCGCTGTACATGCCTACTTGGCCGTGGCCTTTGAGTGCCCCTTTGAGGGCAAGGTGGATCCTGCTGTTGTGCTATCCCAGGCTCGTCACCTGATGGCACAGGAGCCCGCGCGCTTGGTCATCGCCGATACCATCGGCGCCGCTAATCCCCGTGACGTCAAAACACTGATGTCCGCGCTGGTCGCTGAGTTTGGCCCCGAACGTTTGGGCTGCCATTTCCACGATACCCGCGCGATGGGTTTGGCCAACGTTTACGCCGCCCTTGAAGCCGGCATTGTACAGTTCGATAGTGCGGCCGGTGGTCTTGGGGGTTGCCCATTTGCTCCGGGTGCTAAAGGGAATGTGGCCACGGAAGACGTGGTGTTGTTGTGTGAGTCGATGGGCCTGAACACTGGCGTGTCAATGCCGGCGCTGCTATCTGCCGTTGCAAGCTTAAGCGACATGATCGGTGCGCCCCAAGGTGGACGGGCCCATTACTGGCTCAGTAATAACTCAAATCGCTGCGCATCATGATGGATGTATGGACAGCGATTGAAGGCCGTCAAAGTATTCGCGCGTTCGATACTGAGCGCCCCGTCACCGATGACACCCTTCGCGACCTATTAAACGTGGCAGCCCGGGCGCCCTCGGGTTCCAATATTCAACCCTGGCGGGTATGGGTCGTAAAGGGTGACCTAAAAGCGCGTATTAGCAGTGCCTGTGAAGCTCGGTATTTGGCCGGTGATGAAGGGCAGGGGGAATACCATTATTACCCTCAACACTGGCGCCAACCCTATTTGGGGCGACGACGAGAAACCGGCTTCGGCCTTTACGGATTGCTCGGCATCGACCGTAAGGACAGTGAGGCGGTGATGGCCTACAGGGTACGTAATTACCGTTTTTTTGATGCCCCGGTCGGTTTGTTTTTCACCATTGATCGGGATATGGAGTTGGGTAGCTGGCTCGATTACGGCATGTTTCTACAGAGCATTATGCTTGCCGCTCGGGGCGTTGGACTCGAAACCTGCCCTCAAGCCGCGTTTTGCCCCTATTACGACAGTATTATGCCGCTGCTTGGCGCGCCTGAGGAGCAGATGTTGGTGTGTGGAATGGCTGTGGGGTACGCCCTAGCGGGCGCCCCCGTGAATCGTTATAGAACATCGCGCCTTGATGCGGATGAGTTCACGCATTTTCTGGGCTCCGGGAGCTAGGGTCTCAGCTGGCCCTTGCCACCATCTGCTTGGCGATAATCATTCGTTGGATTTCATTGGTGCCCTCGCCAATACAGAGTAGCGGTGCGTCCCGGTAAAAACGTTCAATTTCATACTCGGGAGAATAGCTATAGCCACCGAAAATGCGCATGGCATCGAGGCTATTTTGTACCGCCGATTCCGATGCGAAGAACTTGGCTTGTCCCGCTTCTAAGTCACAGCGCTCGGCACGGTCGTACTTGTTGGCGGCCTGTTCGACGAGTAGGGCAGAAGCCGCTGCTCGGGTCGACATTTCAGCAAGCTTGAGCTGAATGGCCTGGTGTTCGGCAATGGCTTTGCCGAAGGTTTTGCGCTCCATAGCATAGGTTAAAGCCATATCGGTAGCGCCTTTTGCCATACCTGCCCCCCGCGCCGCGATGTTGATGCGGCCCAGTTCCAGGCCACCGGCCACTTGCTGAAAGCCCTGTCCTTCGCTGCCCCCAATCAGGTTATCGGCGGGTACGCTGAAATTGTCGAAAATGAGTTCAGCGGAATCGATCGCGCGATAACCGAGTTTCTTGAGCTTTTTGCCAACACTGAAGCCGTCACCTTTCTCACACAGGAACAGGCTCATGCCCCGGTGTCGGGGTTCGGCAGTAGGATCGGTTTTTGTTAGAACCGCTAGGCAATTGCCATTGATACCGTTAGAGATCCAGGTTTTGGTTCCGTTGATAATGTAGTTATCGCCATCCCGTTTGGCGACGGTGCGAATGGCTTGTAAGTCTGAGCCGGCATCGGGCTCTGTTAAGCCAATACCACCGCGCAGTTCACCGGTGGCGAAACGGGGAAGAAAACGTGCTTTTTGTTCTTCAGTGCCCGCCCGCTGTACACAGCTCGCCATGATCAAATGGGAATTAAAAATCCCCGACGGTGCCATCCACACTTCACAAATTCTCGACACAACCTTGGCGTAGGTAGTCGCGCTCAAACCTAGCCCCCCATACTCTTCGTTGATCGTTGCGCCGAAAAGTCCCAGCTCCTTCATTTGCTCCACAAGGTCGATTGGATAGGCATCGGCTTGGTCGTATTCTCGAGCGATGGGCTTGAGTTCTTTGTCGACCCACTTGTCGATGGTGGCCAGAATTTGTTGCTCGAGTGCACGGTCGCTTGTCATGTAGCCTCCAGGATGGCAGTGAATGAAGAAAACGAGGGCATTTTAGTTGTCGCGTTTGGGCACCAAAATTTGGCGCTCGAATACGCAGACCTCGGTGTTGTGCTGATTCAGACCGCGGGTTTTGACACTAACAACACCCGCGTTGGGTCGCGATTTGGACTCTCGCTTGTCGAGAACTTCGGTATCGGCGTACAGGGTGTCGCCGGGAAAGACCGGGTGGGTAAGACGAATCTCTTTCCAGCCCAAATTGGCTATCGCCTTAGCGCTGACATCGCTAACACTCATCCCCACAATAATGGCAACCGTTAGGGGGCTGGCGACTAGGGGTTTCCCGAACTCGGTGGTTGCGGCGTATTCCTCATCGAAATGGAGTGGGTGGGTGTTCATGGTTAGCAGGGTAAACCACGCATTGTCTTGCTGCGTGACGGTGCGACCGGGCTGGTGGTGGTAAATATCGCCCACAACAAAGTCGTCGTAGTAACGGCCCGGCATGTGTTGGTAGCGATCTAATATGAGGTTTGTCTCCACGGTGTCGGCTCCTATCGGGCTGGGCGGCGGGGGGCACACAATCGCTGGCAGCCACCCGTAGCGTTTAATGATAAAATGTTCGGACAATTGAGTTTGGGTGAATAATGAAAAGGATGCAACCAGAGGACGAGCAACCTGCTGACGCCATCAAAGGTGCCACGCGACCCATGTATCGGCGCATTGCGGATGACTTGCTGGAAGCCATCCGTGATGGGCGTTTTCCTGTGGGCACTCTGCTACCCGGCGAGTTGGAGCTAATTGATCGCTACAGCAGTAGTCGCCACACGGTCAGAGAAGCGTTGCGGGTGCTGGAAGATATGGGCATCGTGAGGCGCGAGCGAGGTCGCGGCACCCTAGTCATCTCGCCCGTGGCACGGCCTGCATTTGTACAGATGGTGCGCTCCCCCAGCGAGCTATTGAGCTACCCCACTGACAGCTCCTTTAGGGTGATCTCAGAAAGTGCTATCTCCCTCGACCAGTCATTGGCGAAGCGTCTAAAGAGTAAGGCGGGTTCCGAGTGGGCACTTATTTCCGGCTTGCGAACCTTTGATAACGGTAATCCCGTTTGTTGGAGCGATATCTATGTCTTGCCCCAATACGCCGGTATTGCCCGTGCTCTGGGCGCCAGCAGTCGTCCCGTCTACGACCTGATCGCGACAACTTTTGGGGAAGAGGTTGAGAGGATCAACGTCGAAATCTATGCCAGCGTGTTATCGGGGCACAGGGCAAAGGCATTGGGTACCCCGGATGGCACCCCTTCTCTCTGTTTGTGCAGGCGTTATGTGGGTAATGCCGGTCGGGTATTTGAGATATCCGTGTCAGAACACCCCGCCGAGAACTTCAGTTACTCGCTGGAGTTCAACCGCGGCTGGCAGGCAGCAGAACACTGGTCTTGGAGTAAGTAGTTATCATGATCTATCCCTTTGATGTGTGCCGGAGCTTTTTGTTTACCCCCGGCAATCATCCTCGCCGCGTTGAAAAAGTGTTTGAGGTCGGTGCTGACGCCGTCATTCTTGACCTTGAAGACGCGGTTGCGGTCGCCGAAAAAGAAGCCACCCGCGATTTGGTCGTGCAAGCATTTTCCCATCGAGTACAGCAGCAGCGCTGCCGTCATTACGTGCGTGTTAACAGTATCGATACTCGCTGGTGTGCCGACGATATCCGTGCCACCGTGGGGCCTTGGTTAAATGGCATCGTTGTTCCCAAGGTGGAAGAGGTCGATGCCCTGTTACAAGTGGACGGCTGGCTTTCCGAAGCTGAGTCGGCAGCGGGTATCGCAGCGGGCACCCTTGATCTACTGCCTATTATCGAGACTGCGAAGGGCATTGAACACGCCAATGCCCTTGCGACCGCAGGCTCACGGGTGCGCCGATTCGCATTCGGTGGTGGCGATTACACCCTCGATCTCAATTACACCTGGAACGCCGATGAAGAGGTCTTGCAGTACGCCAGAGCTCGTTTGTCCCATGCATCCCGGCTTGGGGACCTCGCGCCCGCCATTGACACGGTGGTATTGCAGATAAACGA
>PR_CR_10_Liq_3_inCRDRAFT_1000531_pt1 | contig 10346 bp, 7 predicted proteins | sample PRCRCaboRojoPR_2_FD_10240 | JGI IMG/M metagenome (IMG submission 10240)
AAGGGATCGCGCCGGTGCATGGTGCAGGCGTTATCCCACAGCAGCGCGTCCCCGTCTTGCCATTGATGGCTGTAAACGAATTGGGGCTGCACACACCAATCGAATAACTCTTCGAGCATGGCGCGACTCTCCTCCGCTTCCCAGCCCACAATGTGCGTGGTCATTCCCGGGCATAGATAGAGAGCGGGTTTTCCGGTGATGGGGTGCCGACGCACCAGGGGGTGGTCGATATCCGGTGATTTTTTCTTCTGCTCGTCATTGGTCGGCACACTGTACGCGCGATTAAACGCTTCGTAGGATTGTACGGCGCGGCAATGCATGAGCTTTTGGCGGGTTTCCTCGGGTAGCGCCTCAAATGCTGTGCCCATATCGGCGAATTCCGTGTTACCACCAGACGGGGGGAGGGTGTGTGCTGCTAACAGCGAGCCCACGGCCGGTCGAGGCAGATAAATTTGGTCGTAGTGCCAGCCGACCTCGGTATCCGATAAAATCCCGATGCTGCGACCGTCCTGTTTCATGTTGGAAATATAGAGTACTTCAGGGTGACTGGGAGACAGGTACTCTGTTCTAACATGAATTTCCAGCTCGCCGAATTTACGACTGAAGGCCACGAGCTTGTCTTCATCCAGGTCTTGATGCCGGAATAGTAGTAGCTTGTGCTCCGCCCACAGGGCTTTGATGGCCTGCATGACCTCATCGGGTGCATGGGCATCGATTTGGAAGTCAAGCACTTCGGCGCCAAAGGTTTCGCTTAGCTTGCGAACATGAAACATACAACTAGACTCCACACTTTTTCCTAATTGTACGGACATTTGTGCGGTGCGCAAGTCGGCGTCGTCTATCCTTTCTTGTGTCCCCTCAGCTCGAGTAGCGCAACGGCCAATACCACCATGCAGGTGCCCAGCAGCTGACTGGCGCTCAATGTCTCGCGGTAGAGCACATAAGCCATCGCTGCAGTGGCGGGCGGGCCCAGTGTGCTCACTAACGCCGCTCTGGAGGCGCCAATTCGGCGTACACCCTCGGCCATACAGAAAAGGGGCAAGATGGTTGCGAATACCACTAGCCCGATCATAGTGGCGGCCGAGGCCGCGGCGAATTCGGTTAAATCAACCGTATCTACTTCCATCAGGAAATGAATTAAGAACAGGGCGCCAGCGGTCGTCATAGCAATAACAGTGAAGTTCGCTGCGCCCATGGTGGTGGTTAAACGACCGCTCACCATGAAGTAGATGGCTATGGTCATTGAGCAAAATAGCACCCATGCCACACCCTCAAGCTCTTGGGGGGTGAGTGCTTGATCCAGTGCCCCTGTGACCAGAACCACACCCGCGGTGGTTGCGCACAGCGACATTAAAATGCCGAGGCTTGGCCATCGACCCTGAGCAAAGGCCTGCATCGCCACGACCATCGCAGGATAGGAAAACAGTAATGCCCGCTCAACATTGGCTTGTATGAGCGTTAGAGCATAAAAATTGGCAAGTGACCCCAGGTAGTAACAGAGGCTGCCTGCGGCCATAGCCACCACGATAGAACGGCTTGTGAATACCGTTTGAGCGCGGTGCTGGCGCTGATGTTGTAACAGTGCAATCAGCAAAAAACCGGGCACGGCGAGTACCGAGCGAATGGCTGCCACATCGAGATGACTTAGCCCTTGGCTGTAGAGCGCCTTGGCAAAGAGGCCCTTACTCGCCAGCAGGACCGCGCCGGTTGCGATAAGGAGTGCACCAGTGACGCCCGCGGGCTGTACAGGCTTCAGAGCGATGTCAGCCGCTTGTTCGAGAGCTCGGTGAGTAACTCGTCGGTGCTCATTACCCGCGCCCACAAACGGCGCAACATAGTGAGTGTGCTCTCCTGCATGGCGTCGCTATCGGTACCGGTGCCGTCACTGACAACCACAACACGGTACTGTAACTCGCAGGCCTCCATCGCCGTCATGGCCACACAGTTATTGGTCGATACACCCGTCACAACAAGGGTCGTTATACCCAAAGCCCGAAGGGTGCTCTCGAGGGCCGTCGAGCGGAAAGCGCCCTGGGTAATTTTGTTCAGCACCAGTTCGTTGGCATTCGGTTTTAGTGCCTCGACAATCTCGTGTTCGGCCTGTCCAGCAATATTGTTGGTTGCGACGATGATGGGTTTCATGTGGGCGGGTGCGTCGCTGGCGTCGGCCATTTGTGCACCATAGGTGATGTAGATCACCGTCGCGTCGTTGGCTCTGAAATCGGAGAGTAAGCGCTGAATATTAGGAACAAGCACCGACTCGATACGATCGAAGCGATAGTGAGCACTCTCTGCTCGGCCCTGGGATGCGAGCAATTTACCCAGTCCCATGTGCCGGTTACCCGTGGCGTTTTGCATATCGATGACAATGAGTGCTGTACAGCTTGGATCAATCTCGAAGGACTGGCTAAAAGCATCAATAAAACTGGGTTGGGTCATGGCTTCAGTCCTCCTTTGGGTGCTTTGCTGGTCGGCGCTTGAAATGTTCGTACATTTTGCGTCATATTGCCCGTTCACCCACAGGCAGGCAATGGTCATGGATAAATTTGAGCAAGCCGGTTATGGACAACGGGACATTGGCTTTGGTGAGCGCCCGGCGCTGATCATGGTTGATTTTCAACTCGGATTCACCGATGGCGTAAGCCCCATCGGGCGAAGCGAGCACATTCAATCGGCGGTGGACAATACGGCTAAGCTGTTGGCGGCCTGCAAGCAGTACGGTGTATCCGCAGCCTCTTGCCGGGTATCCTGGGGTGGCCCCGACGAGATGACCTATTGGAAGATCGATACCCTATACGACGGTAGCTTCTATCACGGGCACCCTTGTACCGAATTCGACCCTCGCATTGCCGACCCCGATTACGTGTTCCAGTTTACTAAGACGGCACCTTCCATCTTTTATGAAACGCCGCTCAAACCTTGGCTCGTGACCCACCGCATCGATACCACCATTATCACCGGTTGCACCACATCAGGTTGTGTTCGGGCCTCGGTGGTCGATAGTTTTTCGGCGGGTTATCGCACCATTGTTCCCGCGGACTGTTGTGGCGACCAAGATCTAGAGGCCCATGAAAGCAATTTACGTGACGTGGGCAGACGCTATGCCGACGTTGTGACCCTAGAGCACGTCTTGGAAGAATTAGCGCGACGCGCTTGATTTCTACCCTCTAACTCAAAACACCCAGCACAGGAGAGCTCCATGCCGGTAGCACACATCAACGGCCACGATATGTATTACGAAGTCCACGGCGAGGGTCCACCAGCCATCTACATCGGGGGCTGGGATACCTTTTGTCACGGCCGACACGGCTATTTGGCGCGGGGTATGACCGACAAATATCAGACGGTCATTATCGACTACCGAGGTATCGGCGAGTCGACCGACGATTTATCGATGACCCCATCGACCGAATTATTTGCCGATGATATCGCCGGCTTGCTCGATCATCTCAACATGAAGTCTGTGTACTTTGTCGGTCTGGTGGGGATGGGTGCCTGTATTGGACAGTGGGTGGCCCTCAAGCGGCCTGACTTGGTCCGCTGCATGGTGAATATGGGTTGCTGGACCTGGGCAGACCCTATGCTGGCCGATCAGTTACGTGCCTTTGGGGATATCCACCAGGGTTCTGGCTTTGCAGCGTTCCAGTCCATGGTGGCTTCGTTCTCATTTCGGCCCGATTACTACAATGCCAATCGCGACAAGCTGTTGGGGCCAGGCGGTGTCTGGGGCATTCTTGAGGGGCGGCCGACCGCTCACTTGCGCTTTATTGAGGCCTGTTTGGGCCACGACATTCGACCTCACCTAAAAGATATCGCCGCCCCCACCCTCGTGGTGCATGCGGGACAGGATGTGATCACAGGGCCTCGCACCACCATGCCCCTCGAGGAGGGCTTACCCAACGGTGTCGGTGTCATGATGGAAGAGGTTGCCCATGTGGTGGCCGGTAAAGAAGAGAAAATCGCCTTTTGCCAGCTGCTATTCGATTTCCTTGAGCGCCATTAATTTATATCTAGTTTAGGGTTTTTCCGGGGGTCAGATGACCCCCGCGTCCCTTAGGGCGTCCAAGTTATCTATCCCTAACTCCTCGCCCAATATAGCGTCATTGTCAGCGCCCAATCCGTTGCCGCAAGCAGCAGACAGTCGCTGGTTGTCGAGCTTGATCGGGTTGCTGAGTGCGCGGTAATCCCCAAAGCTGCGGTGCTGCAGTGACTGAATCATACCTGTGGCTACGGGGAACCCACTGTCGAGGGCCTTTGGTAAGTCATTGACGGGCGCGACGGGAATATAGGTTTGCAGGTGTTCGAACCAATGCTGGGTGGTGTTGGTCGATAGAATGCCGTCGAGGACGTCGGTGAGGATGTCGCGGTTTTGTGCCCTGTCTGCCATGGTGGCAAAGCGCGGATCCTCGGCGAGGGATGGATGATCAATTCTGTCTACCAGCAGCTCCCAGAATTTCTGGGTCATACACATGAGAAAAATCCAACCGTCCTTCGTGCGGTAGAGCTGCACAGGCGTGTTGTAGGGGTGCGCCGATCGACTTTGGCGGCCCGTTTTAATCTGGTGGTTCATGTACCAGGTGCCCGGGTAGGACAGCTGATGTAGCGCAACATCGAACAAGCTAATATCGATATCTCGGCCACCCTGGGTAGCACGACCAAGTAGTGCAGAGACGCAACCTAGTGCAGCGACGACACCGGTCATAAAATCGATCATCGACAAACCAAAGCGGGTGGGCGGCGAGTCTGGCTCACCGGTCATTTCCAGGAAGCCACATTCGGCTTGCATCAGGTAGTCGTAGCCTGGCCAATCGGCGCGCTCGTTATCCCGACCGTAGGCGGAGATGTGTGTACAGATTATGTCCGGCTTAACGTGTTTTAGGCTGTCGTAGTCGAGTCCTAATTTTGCCGGTTGACTGCCTCTAAGATTATTCCAGACCACATCGGCCGTCTCGACCAATTGTTCGAACAATTCCCGTCCCTTGGGATCTTTTAAGTTCAGGGTGACACTGCGCTTCGACAGATTAAAGGCCTGGAAGTAAGCGCTGTCGTCCTCTGTGAGTGTCACTGAGCCACTTTGCCGCGATGGATCGCCACCTGAGGCGCGGTTCTCGATTTTGATGACCTCGGCACCGAGCTCGGCTAAGTACATAGAGCCATAGGGCCCTGCGCCGAACTGTTCAATGGCTAAAATTCGAATACCCGAAAGGGGTTTGTTCATGTGTGTCTCCGGTGAGCCTGCTACTAAAGTGAAACGTGTCTTGCGCACCTGCGCTGATTGGTGCAATGTTGGAGCTTAACGGTATCTCGCAACAAATGTCCGGTCAATTAAGTAAGGCAGCATTCGCCGCGACATAGCCGTGTAGAGCCGTCCACTACGATAAGTTCATCACAAGGAGGCTTAACATGCCCTACCGACTTGGCGTTGACGTCGGCGGGACTTTCACCGACCTAATTCTGGTTGATGAGTCCTCAGGCGATATTCATACCGCAAAAGTGCCCAGTACACCCTCAGACTCATCGATCGGCGTCATGAACGGCATTGAGCGGGTCTGTGCAAATGCAGGGGTTGATCCTTCGGAGATTAGCCAAGTCATGCACGGGACCACCGTAGCGACGAATACCGTGTTGACCGAAAGCGGCGCCAAGGTCGGTCTGGTTACTACGAAAGGCTATCGACAGGTCTTACAGATTGCTCGCTCCTATGTGCCGGGTGGTCTGGGTGGATGGGTGATCTACAACAAGAGCGCACCACTGGCGCCCTTGTCATGCACTATTGAAGCCGATGAGCGGATGGGGGCCGATGGCAAGATGGTGCGCCCCCTGGATGAAAAGGCCTTGGAAAAAGCCCTTGAGTGCCTGAAAGCAGAGAACATTGAAGCGCTGACCGTGTCGCTCATCAATTCCTACGCTAACGGCGCCCATGAGAAAGCGGTAGAGAAAATAGCTAAACGCGTGTTGCCGGGTATCCCCATTTCCCTGTCATCGGCGGTCGTGCCTGAAATGCAGGAGTACGAGCGCACGATTACTACGGTGGCTAACTCATACGTGCGCCCCAAGGTTGCCGAGTACGTCAAGAATTTGGAAGCCAAGCTCAAGCGTAAGAGCAAAGGTGTTCAGCTGAATATTTTGCGCTCTGACGGCGGCATGGCAACCGCGAAGGTAGCCCAATCGCTCCCCGTTAACCTGCTTATGAGCGGCCCCGCCGGCGGTGTCTCGGGGGCGGTCTGGGTAGCCAAGCAAGCGGGCTTTGACAATCTACTTACCTTCGATATGGGCGGTACCTCAACCGACGTGGCCTTGGTGGAAAATGGTCAAGCGCAACTGCGCCGTGAGACGACCGTAGGCGATGTCACGGTTCGCGCATCTTCTGTTGATGTACGCACGGTGGGTGCGGGTGGCGGCTCGATTGCACATGTTCCCGAGTTGACCGGTGCGCTTCGAGTCGGACCTGAAAGCGCCGGCGCCGAGCCTGGCCCTGCGGCCTACAATAAAGGCGGCACGCTGCCCACGGTTACCGATGCCAACGTGGTTCTGGGTTATCTGCCCAGTGAAGTGCGTTTAGGCGGTGACATGGAGATCCGTAAAGATCTGGCCGAGCAGGCTATTAAACCCGTCGCTGATGCTTTGGGTATTTCCATTAAACGGGCTGCCGCGGGCATCATCGATATCGTAAATGAAAATATGTACGGTGCGCTGCGTTTGGTATCGGTGGAGCAGGGTCACGATCCTCGGGACTTTGCTTTGATTGGCTTTGGCGGTGCGGGTCCGCTACATGCGAATGCCTTGGGTCGACTCATGAATAGTTGGCCCGTGATCATTCCGCCGGGCCCAGGAGTATTGTGTGCCTATGGCGATGCCACCACCCGCGTGCGTGATGAAGCATCCCGAACTTTTATCCGAAAGTTCGGCAATACCAGTACTGCAGAGCTCACCAAAATTTACACCAAGCTGGCTGCCCAGGCCCTGAAAACCCTGGAAAAGCAGGGTGTTGCCGCCGAAGAGTGCACGGTGTCCTGCCAAGCGGACATCCGCTATCACGGCCAGGGTTTGCAGTTGACCGTCGACTTCGAACTGGACGCCCTCAAAGATGGGGACCTATCGGTGATTGGTCAGCCCTTTGATGACATGCATAAACAGTTGTTTACCTTTGCTCTCGATGCGGACAAAGAGATTGTCAACTTACGTGCGGTTGCCCAGGGTCGCAGTGCTGAAATTGAAGCCCGTCGTTTGCCGAAATCGGGATCTCGTACACCGGTGGCTGCGGCGAAAATCGGGGTTTCAAAAGTGTTTATGGATGGCAAAGATATGGACGCCACCCTCTATCGTCGCGACAAACTCAAGGCCGGCAATAAGGTTGACGGACCCGCCATCGTACTTGAGATGGACTCCACGACCGTGATTCTTGCGGGTCATACCGGAAACATTGACGAGTTCGGCAATATTCTTATTGCGCCGTCTGCTTGAGAGGGGAGAAGGAACATGCCAGCAACAATTGTTGAGACCAACCCAGCTAAATTTGAGCGGTTAGACATCGACCCTATTACGCTCGATATTATTGAAAATGCCATGATGAATGCCCGATACGAGATGGATGCGGTGTTGTTCCGCACGGCCATGTCACCGGGTATCCGTGAGCAGCATGACGAATTCCCCATGATCGCCAACCTCGAGGGCAAAATGGTTGTGGGTCAGTTCGGAAGCTTCATTCACGGCTTCAAGGAAGCCTACGACGGTACCATTGAAGAGGGTGATTTATTCCTTACTACTGACCCCTATTCCTGTAACGGCGCCATCAGCCACATTAACGACTGGTTGTTACTGCGACCTATCTTCAAAGATGGTCGGTTGATTGCCTACGCGGCCATGTTCGGCCACATGACCGATGTCGGCGGCAAGGTGCCCGGTAGTTTGCCCACCGATGCTCGAGAGATTTTCGAGGAAGGCATTCGGATTCCCCCCACCAAGATCTACAAAGGTGATGAGCTACAAACCGACATCCTCGACTTGATTTTGCATAACTGTCGTATGCCCACCTGGAACCGCAGCGATTTCAACGCGCTGGTGGCCGCTATTCGCACGGCGGAGAAGCGAGTCATTGAAATGGCCGATCGTTTTGGTGACGACGTGTTCTATTCGGCACTGGATGAACTGCTCGATCGTAACAAGCGCGCCATGGCCAAGTTGATCAAGACCACCGTGCCAGAAAAGAAGCAGTACTTCGANGACTACATCTGTGACGACGGTCTGGGCATGGGGCCATACAAGATCAAGTGCGCCATGTGGCGGGACAAAAATAAGGTCATTTTTGACTTTGAAGGTACCGATCCGCAGTCCATCAGTTCGATCAATTTCTATTTGAACGAAGAGATGTTCAAGATGTTCTGTGGCGTCTACATGATCATGGTGTTTGATCCCCAGATCATGTTTAACGACGGCTTCTACGACCTGATGGAAGTGCGTATCCCAGAAGGCACCTTACTCAAGCCCAGGGCACCCGCGGCCTTGTCTTGTCGTACCCACGCCCTTGGCCGAATTTTTGACGTCTTGGGTGGTCTATTGGGGCAGGGTGATCCAGACTTCCTAGCAGGGGCCGGCTTCTCTGACAGTCCCCACTTCATGTACTCGGGCTATGACAAAAACGGCGAGTGGTATCAGTTGTACTCCATTGGGTTTGGGGGTATTCCCGGCAAGCCTTCTGGCGATGGTCCCGATGGACACTCCCTGTGGCCAAGCTTCACCAACGTGCCCAACGAGTTCCTGGAGAGCTACTTCCCGCTGCGCATTGAAACCTACGAGACTATTCAGGACAGCGGCGGTGCGGGCTATAACCGCGGTGGTAACGGACTGCGTATGGGGTATTGCTTCCTCGAGCCCGGGACCATTTCGATCCACGATGATCGTTGGTTGACTTACCCCTGGGGTGTGAATGGTGGCTTGCCCGGTCGACGCTCTGAGAAGATTCTAGTGCGCACCGATGGCTCTCAAGAGAGATTACCCAGCAAGTGCGACCGCATTGAGGTGTCTTCAGGGGATATTTTGTACTTCAACACCTGGGGTGGTGGTGGCTGCGGTGATCCCTTGAAGCGCGAAGTAGAGCGGGTCGAGTTTGACGTGCGCGCAGGTCTTGTCTCGGTAGAGGGTGCCAAGCGTTACGGCGTGGTCATGAAGGACGATTTGACCGTTGATCTGAAGAAAACCGAGGCCCTTCGAGCACGCATGGCCAAGAAGCGCGGCGATGTGCAAATGTTCGATCGGGGTGGCGATATTGAAACCCTGAAGAAACGTTGCAAGAAGGAAACGGGTCTCGAGCCACCGCGTCAGCCTGAGTTTCAGGCATGGGCGTTAAAGGCCCTGGGTAATGCGGCGAAAGCAGCGAAGGCGGCTCCCAAGAGTGGTGTAAAAATGAAGCGGGCTGCTCGTAAGACCGCGTAAGCAATACTGATACGAGTAGGCCCGGCAAGCTATTGCCGGGCTTTTTTTTCAGTTAAAAAAACGGCGGATCGTTGGGTAAAAAAAACCGCCGCAGAGCGACGGTTTTAGATCTAAAGGACTCGATGGCTAGAAATCGATCTGGGCTTCCAGTCCGTACATGCGTACCTGCCCAGGCGTGACGAAGGCACCACCGAATTCGGGGGCCATGATCACTTCCGCAACGTATTCTTCATCGAAGACATTGCGTGCATAGGCAGTAACACGCCAGGTGTCAGAGCCAATGCCTAAGCGCACGTTGGTAATACCGTACTCTTTGACTTTGGTTTGGTTAAAGTTGCCGCAGACCCCATCAAAGCCACTGCCGTCCGCGCAGGGGCCAAAATCTTGGTCAGGATCAAACACAGTGGCTGGAACAATATCGTCTTGTACGGTGTGATACCAAGTATCCCCCTGAATCGCATGCTCAATACGTGCAATGATCTCTAGGGAGCCCATGGGCTGCGTGATTTGCAGGCCGATATTGGCGGTGAACTCTGCGTTGTTGGGGACATCGTTACCTGCCGTGTAGGGGCGAATGCTGTTCGCATCGATCTCACCATCCACTTGGCTGTAGCCCGCATCGAGTCGGATATTGTCAGTGATAGCCCAGGCACCACTAAACTCCACACCTTGCAGTGTTACTTCATCGATATTCGATACGGTACGCAGCAGACCAAAGGGTCCAACGAAGAATTCGAAGAACTGCATATCATCGACTTCGGTGTAGAACGCCGCGCCATTCAAGTTGATTTTGTTGTCCAAGAAACTGGTACGGAAGCCGACCTCAAAGGCGCTGGAGGTTTCCTTGTCATAGATCTCGGGGGGGGCCACCAATGCCGCGCCATTATCGACCAAGAACTCTTGGACGGTTTCGG
>PR_CR_10_Liq_3_inCRDRAFT_1000532_pt1 | contig 10340 bp, 6 predicted proteins | sample PRCRCaboRojoPR_2_FD_10240 | JGI IMG/M metagenome (IMG submission 10240)
AGGCAAGATGCCATAAACCAGCCATAACAGCGCCCCCACCAGCATGCCGACCAGCACCGCCACCCCATGGGCGCGCTGCCAATAGAGCCCCAACAATAATGCCGGTGCCAACTGGGCGGAGCCCACAAACGACAAAAATCCAATTTGACTTAAACCCGGTAATGACGACATACCGGCGGCCAATAGCCAGGCACCAATGGAAATGACAAAAACCGTGATTTGCCGAGACCGACGCAACAGCGAGCCCAAGTTCAGCAACACGCGCGATCGAGCCATGGACACCCGATAAATAAGCGGTGTCACCAACTCATTAGTCACCATAATAGACACGGACACCGTGGCCACCAGCACCATACCCGTGGCTGCGGAAATACCCCCAAGAAACGCTGCGGCCACGCCCCAACCACTGCCCAAGGCCATGGGTAATACTTGCACATAGGTGTCTGCGGACACCGTGGCATCCCCAGCGAACAGCAGTGCCCCCGCCGCCGAGATGGGCACCGCCAATACCAAGAACAACAGTAAATACCCCGGAAAGAACCAACGGGCCATGCGGGTATGACCAATGTTTTCAACCTCGACCACCATCACATGGAACTGCCTGGGTAAGCACAATATGGCCAGGGCACTCACCAATAGCTCTGCCGCAAAATTAGCGTTTAGGGAAGCGCTAGATAACGAGGGAATTGCCGCTAAACCCTGTGGCGTAGAGCCCAACCACTGAAGCGCCAGTACCGCTATACCGGCGAAGGCCAGCAGCTTTACCACTGACTCTACCGCCATGGCATGCATCAGTCCGCGCTGGCGCTCAGAGCCATCGAGGCGGCGCACCCCAAACAAAATAGCAAATAGCGCAAGCCCCACCGCCACCAGTAGGGTCACGTTGTCGGACGAGGTATCGGGGGCCAGTACTTCGCCGGTATTCACAACCGTCCAAATTTGCTGCAGGGCCCGAAACTGGAGCGCTAAATAGGGTAGCACCGCCAACAAACAAATGAGCGCCACCACCGTGCCAACGGCACGCCGCTTACCGTAACGGGCACCCAAAAAGTCGGCGATGGAGGTGACTTTTTGCCGGTGCCCCATCTTCACCAAGCGGCTCACCACGGGGCGGAACAGCACCAGTAGCAGAATGGGCCCTAGATAAATGGGGGTATGACTCCAGGGGCTAGAGGCCATTGACCCTACCGCACCATAGAAGGTCCAGCTGGAGCAAAACACAGCCAGGGTAAGGGCATAGACCAAGCTTGCCGCCCTTTGACTCAGCTCGGTCTGCCGCTCTTGATAACTGGCCACGGCAAAGAGGCCGGTCACGTAAACCAGCGCAATCATCAATAACACGGTAGGTGTCATAGCTCGCGTGGTCCCCCCCAGCGCCAGCAAACAGCAGCGTTAACGCTACCATAACCCGCGGTTAAACGAGCTAGGACTATTGATCATATCAATGCCCACCAAATGTAGACTTTGGTAGCGTTGATTATCGGCAGGCAATCTCTACCATCGGCATACACTTTCCGATAAAAGCACGGAGTCTTGCCCATGTCCGACCACGGAACCTTCCCAGTGCCCGCGAGCTTCGCCGACGCGCACATCTCCAAAGAGCTGTATGACACCTGGTACAAAGAGTCCCTCGACGACCCCGCCGCATTCTGGTCGGCCCGCGCCAAAGAATTCCTGACCTGGGATAAAGAGTGGGATCAGGTTACCGACAATGACATCAGCCAAGGCAAAGCCAATTGGTTTGTGGGCGGCAAGCTGAATGTATCGGTGAATTGTATCGATCGGCATTTACCCGAGCGCGCCGATCAAACCGCTTTTATTTGGGAAGGTGACAACACCGAAGAAGACCTGCGAGTCAGCTACGCCGAACTGAAAGACAAGGTGTGTCGTCTAGCTAACGTCATGCGGGCCCGTGGCGTGAAGAAGGGCGATCGGGTGTGTATTTACCTGCCCATGATTCCCGAGGCGTCCTACGCCATGCTGGCCTGCGCCCGTATCGGTGCTATTCACTCGGTGGTGTTTGGTGGCTTCTCACCCGAGGCCCTGCAAAGCCGCATTAATGATGCCGACTGTAAGTTAGTGATCACGTCTGATGAAAGCGTTCGCGGCGGAAAGCATATTCCATTGAAAGCCAACGTCGACAAGGCAATGGATGAATGCCCCGGTGTTAATACGGTGATAGTCGTACAGCGCACCGGCGGCGATGTGGCCTGGACCAGTGGCCGCGACGTGTGGTACCACGAAGCCACCGCAGCCGCTGATAGCGAGTGCGAACCCGAAAGCATGGATGCGGAAGACCCGCTGTTCATCCTTTACACCTCGGGCTCTACCGGCAAACCCAAAGGGGTCATGCACTGCACCGGTGGCTACCTGTTGCAAGCGGCCATGACCTTCAAATACGTGTTCGATTACCGAGAAGGTGAAACCTGGTGGTGTACCGCCGATGTAGGCTGGGTAACCGGGCACACCTACATTGTGTATGGCCCCCTCGCCAACGGTGCCACTTCATTGATGTTCGAGGGCGTACCGACCTACCCCGATGGCGGACGCTTCTGGCAAGTGGTCGACAAATATCAGGTCAACTCATTCTTCACCGCCCCTACGGCCATTCGTGCCCTGTTGGCCATGGGCGATGACCTGGTGAAGAAGTACTCGCGCAAGAGCCTGCGGGTGCTGGGCTCGGTGGGTGAGCCTATCAATTTTGAAGCCTGGGAGTGGTATCACAACGTGGTAGGCGAAGGCCGATGCCCCATTGTGGATACCTGGTGGCAGACGGAAACCGGCGGCATCATGATTACCGCCCTACCCGGTGCACACACGCTGAAGCCCTGTCACGCTAGTTTCCCCTTCTTTGGAGTAGAGCCTGCGCTACTTGATGAAAAGGGCAACGAGATTGAGGGCGCAGCCGAGGGTTACCTGGTGCTAAAGCGCTCGTGGCCGGGGCAAATCCGCACTGTATACGGTGATCACCAGCGTATGCTGGACACCTACTTCAACACCTACAACGGTTACTACTTTACCGGTGACGGTGCGCTACGGGACGAGGACGGCTACATCCGCATTACCGGACGGGTCGATGACGTGTTGAACGTTTCGGGTCACCGAATGGGAACCGCGGAAATTGAAGATGCCCTCGATGAGCATCCACAAATTGCCGAAGCCGCCGTGGTGGGCTTCCCCCACGATATTAAAGGCCAGGGTATCTATGCCTATGTCACCCCCATGGCCGGGGTTGAGCCTACTGACGAGCTGAAGAAAGAGCTCATTAAACTGTGCGTGCAAGAGATTGGCCCCATCGCCAAACCCGATGTCATCCAGTGGGCGGTAGGTCTGCCTAAGACCCGTTCGGGCAAAATTATGCGCCGCATTCTTCGCAAGATTGCCGAGAACGAACTGGGCAGCTTGGGTGATACCTCTACCCTTGCAGACCCATCGGTAGTTGATGACTTGGTGGCAAATCGCGCTAATCAGTAACCGCTCAAGAACGACTAGAGGCCGATGAATACTTACTAGTCATTTCTCACGCATTTTGTACCCCGCCGCGGTCGCCACCGCCGCGGGGTTTTTTATTACCAATATCGGGAATGAATCTCACTTCGGCAGGGACTAGAGCTAGGGCTAGACCTAATTCAGTCATCGTCCGCTAGAACCTATCACTCATCGAAAAATACGATCGAATTTTTTGTTATTTCCTCAAGTCTGAATCCGCCTTTAGTCAGTATCATTACCCGACCACACATGTCGTGTGGACATTGTAATTGTGTACACACCCAAGAACGGAGAACAAAACATGGAACTGAAAGGTAGCCAGACCGAACAGAACCTGAAAGACGCCTTTGCCGGCGAATCACAAGCTAACCGTCGTTACCTCTACTTCGCCTCTAAAGCGGACGTTGAAGGCTACAACGACGTTGCTGCCGTCTTCCGCTCAACGGCAGAAGGCGAGACCGGTCACGCTCACGGCCACCTCGAGTACTTGGAAGCAGTAGGCGATCCGGCCACTGGTCTGCCTATGGGTGATACCAAGAAGAACTTGGAAGCGTCAATTGCTGGCGAGACCCACGAGTACACCGATATGTACCCCGGTATGGCTAAGACCGCACGCGATGAAGGCTTCGACGAAATCGCTGACTGGTTCGAAACCCTGGCGAAAGCCGAGCGTAGCCACGCTAACAAGTTCCAGAAGACGCTGGACAACCTCGACGCCTAATTAGGCATCGGTCGTTACCCGGCCCTTTGCCGGGTAACGTGCTCTCTTTGGTGCAGGGTCAGGCTTACGCTGAATGAACCGAATAAAAAAGCTCCCTACCCGAAAATTGTGCCCGAAAGAAAGAGTCACTCACTTCCCCACCAACGCCACATAGTAATACCCCAACATCACCTGACACAGGGACCCATGCCATGAGAGAAGGCAGCCTGGAAGCGCCAACCCGCCACCCTATCGACTGGAAGTCGCCCGATTACTGGGATAAAGACAAGCTAGAGGCGGAACTAGAGCGGGTTTATGACATCTGCCACGGCTGCCGACGCTGTGTGAGCTTGTGTGACTCGTTCCCCACCCTGTTCGATCTTATTGATGAATCGGAAACCTTCGAAGTTGACGGTGTCGACAAGGCCGATTATCAGAAGGTGGTGGACCAGTGTTACCTATGTGACTTGTGCTATTTGACCAAGTGCCCCTACGTACCACCCCACGATTTCAATGTGGACTTCCCGCACCTCATGCTGCAGGCGAAGGCGCAAAAATTTAAGCGCGAGGGCGCCAGTTTCCGTGACCGCACCCTCACCAGTACCGACAAGGTCTTTGGCATGACTGCCATACCGCTGGTTGATATCACTGCCAACGCGCTGAACAACAACAAGGGCTTCCGCAAAGTGCTGGAAAGCCAAATGGATATTCACCATGAGGCGCCGCTACCGCCCATTCACAGCAACACGCTGCGCAAGCGCGCCAAGTCCTTGGTGAAAACCATTACCCCTGAACCCGCAGGGGAAACCAAAGGCAAGGTAGCCCTATATGCCACCTGCTATGGCAACTACAACAGCCCTGAAATCGGCGAAGACTTCATCAAGGTGTTCCAGCACAACGGCATTCACATCGACATGGTGCCTAAGGAAGCCTGCTGCGGTATGCCCAAACTAGAACTGGGCGATTTGGACACCGTCGATGCCCTGAAGCAAAAGAATATTCCCGTGCTCGCCAAGCTAGTCGACGAAGGCTATGACCTGGTTGCGCCCATCCCTTCCTGCGTGCTCATGTACAAGCAGGAATTGCCACTCATGTACCCCGATGACTTAGACGTGCGCAAGGTGCAGCAGGCATTTTATGACCCCTTCGAGTACTTGTGGTTACGACACAAAGCGGGGCTTTTGAATACCGAGTTCCAACAGCCCATTGGCAATGTGGCCTATCAGGTGGCATGCCATCAGCGGGTGCAGAATATTGGTCTTAAAACCCGCGATGTCTTAAACCTTATTCAGGAATCGAACGTGGTTGCCCACGAGCGCTGCTCAGGCCACGACGGCACCTATGCGGTTAAAAAAGAGACCCGCGGCAAGTCCGTTAAAATTGCTAAACCCACGGTGCGCAAAGTAGATGAGCAGAACCCCGATCACTTCATCTCCGATTGCCCCATGGCGGGCACGCAAATTGCTCACCTTGCCCAAAATGTGGACAAGGCAGAGCACCCAATGACATTGCTTCGAATGGCCTACGGCCTGAATTAATTAAGGAGACAACCATGGCACAACCGCTTACCCGTGAAGATCTCTGGTCGTTAGAAGAGTACGCCCAGCGACGTGAAGCATTCCGCTCAGAGGTCATGGCACACAAGAAGACTCGCCAGTTGGCGCTGGGTGAAAATGCGCGGCTGTACTTCGAAGACACCACCACCATCCGATACCAAATTCAAGAAATGCTGCGCATTGAGAAGATCTTCGAATCGGACGGTATCGAAGACGAACTATCAGCTTACAACCCACTCATTCCCGATGGCAGCAACTGGAAAGCCACACTGATGATTGAGTTTGGCGACCCTGCGGAGCGGGCCGTGCGTCTAGCAGAGATGATTGGTTTAGAGCGCTCTATCTTTCTAGAAATTGAAGGGTTTGGCCGCGTCACCGTGATTGCCGATGAAGATCTAGAGCGTGAGACCGAGAACAAGACCTCAGCGGTGCACTTCATGCGCTTTGAGTTAACGGCTCAGCAAATTGAAGCGCTGAAGCACGGGGCTACCCTACTTGCGGGTATCGAGCACCCCGCCTATAACATCGCACCCTTTGCGGTCGATGAGGCTATCCGTGCGTCATTGTGTAACGATTTGGAAGTGACGACTCACTGATACGGCGGGTCCACTGGCATAGCAGGCCCAAAGTGGCCTGCCCTCCCTACTCTCGCTCGTTCGCTCGATGACGCCACAATCGAGACAGTCATCCAAGAGCGCGCTGTACTAGACCAACGGCAGCTAACTTTAGCCACAAATTAGCATTACACGTAAAAAAAGCCGCACTGCAAAAGTCAATGCGGCTTTTTTGTTTAGGGTCTCGGTGCGCGTTCGTTTAGCGTCCATGCGCGAATTACCCAAATAGGCGCGGCCGAAACTGGGCACGCTCACAACAGGGTCAATTCACCATTCACAATGCGTACCTGCTGACCATTAAAGCGCCGGAATACAAAGCCATCGAAGGACTCGTTGTAGGTCAGCGAGTAGTCTCGCAGTAGGGTTTCCGCTTGCTGCTCACCTACCTGAAGGCCATCGACCCCATCAGAGCGGTAGTGGACACCGGCCCAATCACGCCCCAATGCCACGTTGTTAGCCAGCTTATTAAGCTCACCCTCTACCGTGAGCGTGCCGGCGTATGACACTAGGTCACCTACGCTGTTGGTGGTCACCGGGTTACTCAGTTCTTTGTCACCCTGGAAGAAGGCTTTCAGCACCGTCACGCAGGCACCGGCAATGGTTGCGTGGCCTGCAGGGTACGACGGATGGGTGGGAGAGCCCTCGGCGAAGGCCAGCGGCAACAGATAGGTACCGTACTGACTAAAGACGCGGTCAACCGCTTCACTGTCGGCTATATCGGCAGGTAAGTCGTACTGCCGCTGACCCAACTTCTGGAAGTGCAGACGCCCTGCATAGACTTCCGGTCGAGCGCGGCGATGTACCAACCACTTCTGGTACCAGGCACCTGTAAGCGCCAAATTACCCGCCTTAGACACTAAGTCGAGCACGTCGGGGGCGCCCAGTGACACAAAGCCGCCTTGGGTTGAACCGGTCATGTACACACCGCCGGTATCTAAAGCGCCTTCGCCCAACAAAACAAGGGCGGCGTTCAAATAGGCCTGGAACGAGAAGTCGGCGTGAACGTATTCACCCAAGCAGCGCGGATCGTACAAATAGGTGGCGTTACTGACCCGCGCTAGCCGACCGGGCACTCTGCCCTCTTGAATGGCTAGCCACTCGGACTCGTTGGTACCGAAATTCTCACCGGCCACAGGAGCCTGATAGCGCTGATCGATAATACTAGGCCCCCAGGGGATGGGCTTGAGCAACAACTGTGATAAATAGGGCCCTACGAGATCGCCGGGGGTCTCACCACGGAAAATGGTTTGAGGCGTAACCTTGCCACCCACTTTGGGGCCCACGGGGGCACGTAGCCGGTTTAAGTCAGCAACGGCGGCGGCAATGAGCGGGTGGTTATCGAACTCACAAAAGGGTACGTCGCGGCACAGGGCTTTCCAGTACAGCTCACCCATTTCACCGGCGGTTTCGGCCCCTAGAAACGGTGGCGCTGGCCGAATAAAAGTGTTGTGGGCATCGCGCCCCACCATCTCGAACTTGTAGGCCCCTTGGGGGTTAGCGAGACGGCGCGTGCAATTAGGCGCTAACTGAATCTGCTCGAAATCGGCGTTGTCGCCGGAATCTAGGGCGCGCAATAAGGCCTGATACTGCTGGGTATCGACTTCCCCAAAGCGGTTGTGGGGCAATGTTTTCGAAAAACTACCACGCTTGTCCGCAAAGGCTTCGTCACCGTTGGTACGCTGCTCCTGTATGAACTCTTGCAGGTGAGTTTTTGCGGCCTGCTCACGCAATCGGGTGGCGTTTTGACTGCGTATACTACGCGAACCACCTAGCACCGGATGCTCGGAGCTGCCGCCATTGCCGTTGCCGCCTTTTTGGGCCAGCGCGGTGGCTGCAACAGTTGCACCGGCTACAGCGCCTGTGAGCAGTGTTCGACGACTTAAGGCGGGGGTACTGGCGTTAACTACCGTGATATCGATAGCGTTACCTGCAGAGGTATCGCTAGGATGATTAGTTGCTACCGACGAGGAATTCTTGGTGATCGACATATTGTGTGCTAATCCGCCGCCTAATTACCGCCGCCGGCCTTGCCTATGGGTGAGAAAGCGTATCAAAACGCTTGCGAATCGCAAGCTCTTTTAAGACTAGATCATCAAATTGCCAAGGAGCCTATTGTGTACCAATCACTTATCTCTGTGTTTGTCAGCTTTCTAATAGGTGCGGGTGGGTATACCAGCGTTGCCACAGTAGCCAATGCCGCCAGCTCAGATGATGGCACTAACCCGTTCTCGGTAGAGGTCATCGCCGACCTGCACGAACCTTGGGCAATGACCTTTTCGCCTGACGGGCAGCTACTCATCACCGAGAAGAAAGGCAGTCTCCAATTACTCAACCCTGACGATGGCAGCATGCGCTCGGTAGCAGGCATTCCCGATGTGGATTACGGCGGCCAAGGGGGCTTAGGCGATGTGGTATTACACCCCCAATTTATCAACAACGGGCTGATCTATTTGAGCTACGCCGAGGCTGGAAGAGGCAATACACGCGGTGCAGCCATAGCACGAGGGCGATTGGATAGCAGCGGTCGCCGTCCAGAGCTGATGGACGTAGAGGTCATTTGGCGACAATACCCAAAGGTTCTGGGGCGCGGTCACTACGGACACCGCATGGCCTTCGACAAGGACGGTTTTCTTTGGGTGACCTCTGGGGACCGGCAGAAATTCACACCTGCTCAAGACATGCAGAGCAACTTGGGTAAAGTACTCAAGCTAACCGACAAGGGCAAACCAGCGCCCGGAAACCCTTTCATGAAGTGGTTACAACAGGAGCCCTTGGTCGATGACGAGGCGGTCTACGACCAAATTTGGTCTCTGGGACATCGCAATCCACTGGGGTTTGCTTTTGATATAGAGGGCAAACCTTGGGTCATTGAAATGGGCCCAGACGGGGGCGATGAGTTGAACAAGGTGCGGCGGGGCGAAAACTACGGCTACCCCGTTGTGTCGGACGGCAATCACTACGACGGGCGCCCCATACCTGACCACAGCACGCGACCTGAATTTGAAGCACCCGCCATCAGCTGGACACCGGTGATTTCTCCTGGGGATCTTGCCTTCATTGAAGGCACTGCTTTCCGTGATTGGCGTGGCCAGGGACTTATTGCGGGACTGTCATCCCAGGCGATCGTGCGCATTGCATTAGAGGGTAACGGTGCTCGTGAAGTGGCACGCTATCCGATGAACGCGCGTATCCGCGGCATTAAAGAGGGCGCTGACGGTTCATTGTGGGTGCTTGAAGACGAGCGAGGGGGCAGCAAAGGGCGGTTACTCAAACTAAGACCAAAATAATGGAGTAGACCGCGGCCTTACTGGCTAGAAATTCGCTGTAGCGAAAACCATACCGCCGCATCAAAAGGACAGCTCATTTCCGTCGCTGCCATAGCAGCGCCGTCAGCTACTATTTCGCCGGGTGTCGGACGGCTACACACCGGACTATGGGCCGTTGATGCCGCTAAATTATCCAAGCTGTTAAGGGGTTTAACTAGGACGGTTACGTCGCCGTTGGGGTTCTGTGTCACTAATATGCGGTGGCAACAATTTAAGATTTGCAAATCACCCGTATCTGCGTGGGGCGTGCTGCCGGGTAATGCACCATCAAACATCACTAATAGCGTCGACCTCGCTAGCCCATTTTCAGAGGTGGAAATACGACGCTCAATATTCATAGACCAGATACTTTCCTCACCCAATACCGATTTTGCGACCTCTTCGATTCGAGCTAAGGTCTGCGGGTAAGGCAATGTGCTTGTCACTCGTAAGGGTGTTGAGGGAACAACCTCTAGTGGTCGAGGACTCTCCAATTGTGATGGCGGAATCCGATCGCCCAGCAGAATTGGCTTAATATTAAGTGCCTGAGCGGCGTCATTCGCAGACCAAATATTTACCGGCAGAGCTGACGGGACGAGTTTGGCCTCCCCGTCGGCACTGGTAACGGCTAGTAAAGCAACGGGAACATGGAGGAGTTGCTCGTGATTTTGAGTTA
>PR_CR_10_Liq_3_inCRDRAFT_1000539_pt1 | contig 10279 bp, 12 predicted proteins | sample PRCRCaboRojoPR_2_FD_10240 | JGI IMG/M metagenome (IMG submission 10240)
ATGGTGCCGACCTGCGGTCTGTTCAAGAACTGTTGGGACACAGTTCTCTGTCCACCACTCAGATCTACACCCAAGTTTCAATCGAAAGGCTCAGAGAGGGCTACGAAAAGGCCCATCCCCGGGCCTGAGACTGGTCTTGAGGGCTCTCTTAGACCCAATACCCAGAGCGGATTCCGATACTCAGGGTCTCGGAAAGAAATATGCACACAACCCTCACAGTGCTCTGAATAACCACTCTCGGGACATCTGGTCCCAATGATTTGACCTGCTGAAACCAAATCGCCCTCGCTCAGTTCCGAGCAAACTGGCTCGAAGCTAAATTTTCCATGTCGGGATTCAATGGTGATTAGCTCTCGAGTGAAAACCTTTCCAACAAAACTGACCTCTCCACTAATAGGTGACCTGACTTCATCAAGTTTTAGGTCAATTCCACGATGACCACCTCCATATTCGCTTAGAGGTCTCTCAAAATCAGTTTCGGGACTCAGCATCATAAGAATCAGTAGAAGCATTGGATGATGTTAGTGGTGCCGGATGCTTGCTGTTTTGGCGGCAAATATTTTGTGGAATAAAGCTGGTTTCTGGACTAGGCTTTACTCACGTCCACACGGACGAATTCGCGTGTCCCAAAAACACTCCGCCTTCTCAGTCCGCTTTGCGGTGAACGCGGTGGGGACACCAGGGATGAATCAAATTGATTTCATCAGTAACTGAGAGGAGTACGGCTGTGGCCGTTGTAACTACAAGGCAGCTGCTAGATAGCGGCGTGCACTTTGGGCACCAGACAAGGCGCTGGAACCCAAAAATGAAAAAATATATCCTGACCGATCGATCAGGAATCTACATTATTGATCTTCAGCAGTCGCTGCATCACATCGATGCTGCTTATGCATACGTAAAAGACATCGTCTCTAAAGGCGGCAACATTCTTTTCGTCGGCACAAAGAAGCAGGCGCAAGAAATCATTGCTCAGCAGGCTCTGCGAGTTGGTCAGCCCTACATTAACGAGCGTTGGTTGGGTGGTCTACTGACTAACTTCAACACTGTAAACAAGCGTTTGCAGAGACTCAAAGAATTAGAAATTATGGATCTGGAAAACCCAGCATCCACTGGCTACACCAAAAAGGAGCTTCTGCTTCTTCGTCGCGAGCGTGACAAGTTGAACAGAAGCCTTGGCGGAATCAAAAACATCACCAGAACTCCAAGTGCTATCTGGGTTGTTGACACCAACAAGGAACATCTAGCTGTCACTGAGGCTAAGAAGCTGGGAATTCCGGTAATCGCAATTTTGGACACTAACTGTGATCCAGATGACGTAAAGATCGGTATTCCAGGTAACGATGACGCGATCCGTTCAATTGAATTGCTAACCAAGGTTATTGCCGATGCAGCAGCGGATGGCATGGTTGCCCGTCACTCCAGCGACGAGCAGGAAGCTGAGCCTCTGGCAGAGTGGGAACGCGAGCTTCTGGCTCAGCAAGACGCCGAGGCAAGCGAGCAGCCAACTGCAGAAGAGTCAACACCAGCTGAGGATAAGCCAGTGGCTAAGAAGGCCCCTGCAAAGAAACCCGCAGCAAAGACTGAGCAGAAGGCCGATGCCGAAAAGCCTGCGGCTAAGAAGGCCCCTGCCAAGAAGGCTCCTGCCAAAAAATCCGCAGCAAAGACTGAGGACAAGGCCGATGCCGAAAAGCCTGCGGCTAAGAAAGCTCCTGCCAAGAAACCAGCTACCAAGGCTGCAGCAAAAACTGCCGAAAAGCCAGCAGCAAAGCCAGCAGCAAAGCCAGCAGCTAAGCCAGCAGCTAAGAAGGCCGCTGAAAAGCCTGCAGCTGAGAAGAAGGCACCGGCTAAGAAACCGGCTGCAAAAAAGACAACTAAGTCAACTGATGAGAAGAAGGAAGCTAAGTAATGGCCAACTACACGGCAGCTGATGTTAAGGCCCTGCGCGAGCGCAGCGGCGCTGGAATGATGGACTGCAAGAAGGCTCTTGAGGAGACTGATGGCGATCTAGAAAAGGCCATGGAGGCCTTGAGGCTGAAAGGTCTGAAGGGTGTAACCAAGCGTGAAGGCCGCGCCACAAGTGAGGGCTTGGTAGTCTCTCGAGTAAATGGCGGCAAAGGTCTACTAATCGAGCTTGCATGCGAGACTGACTTCGTTGCGAAGGGTGATAAGTTCATCTCACTTGCTGAGAAGGTAGCCGATGCTATCTCTGACGGCGGAGCAACCACGGTTGAGGATGCCATGAAGGCGCCAATGGGTGGATCCACCGTTGAGGAAGAAATCACCAACGAGGCTGCAATTTTGGGCGAGAAAGTTGAGCTTCGCAAAGTCGCAGCGGTTGAAGATGAGCAGATTGATGCGTACATGCACCGCACGAGCAAGGACCTGCCACCGCAGGTTGGTGTTTTGCTGGCTTTCAGCGGAGGTGACGCATCTGTTGCTCACGACGTGGCGGTTCACATTGCGGCATTCTCACCCGAGTACATGTCGCGTGAGGACGTCCCACAAGAAATCGTCGAGAAAGAGCGTTCGATTGCTGAGGAAACCGCTCGCAATGAGGGAAAGCCTGAGCAGGCGCTAGCCAAAATTGTTGAGGGTCGCGTGACAGGCTTCTTCAAGGAGAGTGTCTTGCTTGAGCAAGCATTTGCGAAGGATCCAAAGCAAAGCGTAGGACAGGTATTGGAAAACGCTGGCGTGAAAGTCAGCTCCTTTGTCAGGGTTCGCGTAGGAGCCTAAGTTTGGAAATGAAAATGGACTCGGTTTAGCCGGGTCCATTTTTGTTTTCCCCCTAAACTAATTGGGAGCCAAGGAGGATTAGGTTGACCGATAAGAGAAGAAGAGTCCTACTAAAACTCTCAGGTGAGGCCTTTGGTGGAGGTCAGGTTGGGGTAAACCCCGATGTCGTAAGTTCAATTGCCAAGGAAATTGCAGAAGGGGCGAAAAAAGCCGAGGTTGCAGTTGTTGTTGGTGGTGGGAACTTCTTCCGCGGGGCCGAACTGAGCAACCGAGGGATGGACAGGGCTCGAGCCGACTACATGGGAATGTTGGGAACAGTCATGAACGCACTGGCCTTGCAGGATTTTTTGGAGCAGGCAGGTGTTGACACCAGGGTTCAGTCAGCGATTTCAATGGCGCAGGTTGCCGAAGCTTATATCCCGTTGCGGGCAATTAGGCATTTGGAAAAAGACAGAGTTGTCATCTTTGGAGCAGGTGCTGGTTTGCCCTACTTCTCTACCGATACGGTTTCAGCCCAGAGGGCATTAGAGATCAAGGCAGATGAGGTGCTGGTCGCTAAAAACGGCGTCGATGGAGTCTACACAGATGATCCCCATCAAAACCCTGATGCAGAGATGATTGAGTCAATTAGCTATCACGATGCATTGATTAGAGAGCTCAAGGTTGTAGATGCGACTGCTTTTAGTTTATGCATGGACAACCAGATGCCAATGAGAGTTTTTGGAATGAACAAGCCGGGAAATATCACCGCGGCCATTGCGGGTGAGCAAATCGGAACTCGTGTCAGTTAGGAGCAAATAATGATTCAGCAGTCTTTGGACACCGCCACCGAAAAAATGGATAAGGCGGTCACGGCTACCAAGGAAGAGTTCGCATCAATCCGCAGCGGCCGAGCAAATCCGGCGATGTTTAGCAAAGTGATGGTTGATTACTATGGGTCACCAACACCTCTGGAGCAGCTTGCGAGCATGCAAAATCCAGAGGCGAGAACAATCGTGATTACCCCCTACGACAAATCAGTCTTGGGAGAAATCGAGAAGACACTCAGGGATATGCCAAATCTTGGCGCAAATCCGACAAATGATGGAAACCTAATCAGGGTCAGCATGCCAGAGCTCACGGAAGAGCGCAGAAAAGAATACGTGAAGCTAGCCAGAGACAAGGCCGAAGCGGGCCGCGTTTCAATTAGAAACATTCGAAGGCACGCCAAGGATGAGTTGGAACAGCTCAAAAAAGACGGTGAAGCTGGTGATGATGACATACAGAGGGCCGAGAAAGAGCTTGAGTCAATCACCAAAAAACACGTTGATCAGGTTGATGATGCTCTGAAAAACAAAGAGGCTGAATTACTCGAGGTCTAAATGGACACAGCTGCAAAGTCTAAAACCCTGCTGCCCAGGGTTTTAGTTGGGGTCGGCCTCGGAGGAGCCTTTCTGGGTAGTCTTTTGGATCCGATTCTTTTTGCTTTTTTGGCTGCAATTGCTGCAATGGCGGGCACCTGGGAGCTTTCTACCGCACTCAGACACGGCGGTTGGACGGTAAATCGATGGGCTGCAGCTTATCTCACACTTCCGGTGATTGGCTTCAGTTTTGTTGAGGGAGCTCGCGGCCAGTGGTTGAGCTTGGTTGGAGTAATTGTTGTTCTATCTCTGGTGACTGTTATCTATCACCAGTTTGAAAGACAGGGAACCACCCGAGAACTTCTAAGAAACCTCAGTGCTGGCGTATTCGTGATGTTTTATGTCCCACTGAGCCTCTCATTTGCAGTTTTGACCATAACTTCATCCAACGGAACGAATATCTTGTTCTCGGTTGTATTGACCGTTGTTGCGATAGATACCTTTGGATACCTAATTGGCCGGTTTTTTGGAAAAACAAAGTTTGCACCCGGGGTTAGTCCTAAAAAGACATGGGAAGGCTTTATTGCAAGTGTTATCGGTGCTTTGCTAGTTGGCATTGGGAGTGCCGTATTACTGATTGGGGTTGAATTGAACCTCGCTGTCCTTTTCAGCCTGGCAATTCTGCTGGCAGCTGTTTTGGGAGATTTAGCTGAAAGTCTCATAAAACGAGATTTGGGCATTAAGGATATGGGGGATATCCTTCCTGGTCACGGAGGAGTCATGGACAGATTAGACTCAATGCTGCCGGCAGCATTTGTGGGATATTTATTTACCCTGGTGTTCCTATAGGAGAAGAGTTGGATATAAAAATTCCAAGAGCGATAAACAGAGATCTGGGATACGATCCGCAACAAGTTGCTCTGCTGCTAACTGAATCTCCAAAGCTTGAAAATCTGACCGATAGCAAACTTGACTTGGTTGAAAACGGCCTTGATATTGAAACTACCGATCGAGTAATCGACGCCATCGTCGATCACCTTCAAGTTTCAGAGGGTGTTGATATGTCTGATGAAGATATCGAAGAGGCAAAGGAACACCTAGCCGAGCTATTGGCAATGAAGGCGGGTGGCAGATTCCCGCTGGTTGGCGTTTTCGAAAAAGGCTTTGACGTCAAAACCGTTGACTCATTGCTTTTGATGGCAGAACTTGAGTTTTTTGGCGGAGATCAGCTTGATACGAAACTTCTGAGACCTGGATTCATACCCATGGTACGAATGGGCTATCTTGCTAGTGAGGCAGAGAAATCACTGAACAAGATTGCCCTGGCACTAATTGCCTCTCGTTCATAGGCTTTTTTCTTTGCGACTCTCAATGTAGAGTTGAACCTTTGGAGGTCTGATGGGCAAGCACGCTAGAACAAGATCCAATCCCGGGCTCAGGCTTGGTATTGGTTTTTCTCTCGCACTCGGATTGCTGACCGTATCTGCTGTTTCTCCTTCAATTGACCAGCTCTCTAGCGCCAACAATGCAACCCCCGATAGTCCCGCGCAGGTGTTGTCGGTTGAAAATTTTGATTTTGAACTTGATAGAGGAAACTACGGGATCCTTTCTGGCTCTGATGCAACTGGGGTCCTAGTTGCCACCGCGCCAGTTCCTGAAGCTGACTCGGTGAAAGGTTACGCCCTCTCAAAAGTCAGGGAATACGATTGGGAATACAACCAGTTCTCTTGCCTTGTAAAGCTCTGGGAGCGAGAGAGCAACTGGAGAACCACTGCCCTTAATTCATCTTCGGGGGCATACGGTATCCCACAATCCTTGCCTGCTGAAAAAATGGCATCTGCCGGAAGTGACTGGCGAACCAACCCCGAAACGCAGATAAATTGGGGAATAAACTACATCGACCGAAGGTATGGTTCCCCGTGTGCGGCACTTGCGCACTCAGACATTCACAATTGGTACTAATGGCAAGAGGTAAACGTCGCAGAAATGCGCCGAAGCAGGAATATCGCGAGCTTGATTATGAGCTTTTGAAAATTAGTGCACCCCGCCGAGAGTTCAAACGCGGAATTGAATATGAGGTCCGAGGTACGGCTGGTAAAACTGATGACCCCGGGAAATTTTGGATATGCCCAAACTGCTCACTGGAAATTGAGCCTGGCACGAATCACATGGTTGCCTGGGATGTTCACAGAGGAATTGAAACCAGAAGGCACTTCCACAATCACTGCTGGAAGATGTTTCAGGGGAGGTTGGATTGATAGAAATTCGATCTAATACCGAGCTTCCAAGCATTCGTGAAGACGTAATTTTGAAAACCATCGACGGAGAGAGTCTGGTTGGCGAACTTGCCCGAGCAGAGAATCCAAGCGGGGACGTGATTCTGTTTTTGCACCCACTTCCCACCCACGGCGGATTTATGGACTCTCACATTCTGCGAAAGGCCGCGAACCGTTTGCCAGCGATGACGGGAATAAGTGTTTTTAGGTTCAACACTCGTGGCACAGAGTCACCTAACGGCAAATCAACCGGCCAGTTTGATGGCGGTAACGCAGAACAGTTTGACCTGCAGGCAGCATTTGAGTTTCTAAGTCCTCAGTTTGAGAGAGTTTGGTTGGTGGGATGGTCTTTTGGGACCGAGCTAGTGTTGAAATACGGGCCGAAATATCCGCTGGCAGGAGCAGTTTTACTCTCACCTCCGCTTCACAGAACCAGCACCGAGGAGCTTCTTCAGTGGAATCAGGTTTCAGCTCCTCTGGTGGCGCTGATACCTGAGTTCGATGATTTTCTGACTGAAGCCCCAGCTAGGGAGAAATTCTCGGTGATCGAGGGGGTTGATATCCAGGTCGTGAAGGATGCGAAGCACCTTTGGGTTGGGGAGAATTTCACCAGAGAGGTTTTGAATCGAATTGTTGCACTGATTATGCCGGGCAAATCACCTCTGCCCACAGAGTGGTTCTAGCGCATCTGTTGCCGGGGAATCCAGACCTCCCGGAGGATGATTATCACGCTGGCAGCCACTGGAATTGCAACTAACGCTCCCAGAACACCAAGTAGTGTCCCACCGAGCAAGGCGGCGATGACAACGATTGGAGCTGGAACACTTACCGCACGCTTCATAATTCTTGGCGAAATCAGATAAGCCTCAAGTTGGAGATAGACCAAATAGTAGATAACTAAGGTGAGCGCGGTGGCTGTTGAGTCTGTTAGTGACACCAGGGTCACTAAAGCTGCCGCCGTGATTGGACCGACCAATGGGATTAGTGCGAGCACAAAACTAACACTTGCCAACAAAAGAGCGAACGGAGCGCCAATTATCGAAAGAAATATGAAGGCTGCCAGGGCGTGAATAAAAGCAACTGTGACCTGGGCGCTCACCCACTTACCGACGCTTCCAACTACCTGTTCGGTAATCTCTGAGAATCTCTCGCGCCTTGAGGCTGGAACCATCTTGTAGCTGAATTCCTTCAGCTGCTGAAGTGAGGCCATCAGATACAGGGTCAAAATAACGACGATTATGAATCCAAAGACACCATTGATAATGCCCAGCCCGACCTGCAGCACACCACCGAGTAACTCCGCCCAATTGGCGGTGTCCGATAGGTAATCCGCAACCTGGGTGAGGGATGCAGAGATTACCCCACCCACTTGTCTGTCGAACTCGTTGATTACATCTAGATCAATCAATCCATCGACAATTGCGGGTGCTGCCAAAACCAAATTATTTGCTTCCCGAATCACAGTTGGGATGATGTTTATTAGCAACAGCGTGAGCAATCCAACGAAACCAACCGCTACCACCGCAACGGATGCCCATCTCGGCAGACCACGCTTATCAATCCAATTGATCATCGGGTCGAGNCCCAAAGCNATGAATAGCGAGGCAGCTATGTAGGTGATTACGGTCGCNGTAGTGGCAAATGCTCCTCCAATTAGAAGTGCTAGTAAGACCCCCAGACCNCCGAGCAGCCCCAAACTAAAGGCGTTGCCAAGTCTGAGGTTGCTAATCTGCATCGATCTCTTCCCTTGTTATTTCACCAATCTCGGACAATTTCTGTTTGAGACTATGAATATATTGTTCGATGCTATCGCTCTGCTGTCGCAATTTGCGTAGTTTTGCGGATTGTTCTTGTTCGGCTTCCCTAAATTTCTCATTTGCTCGGGCTTGGATTTCAGCGGCTTCAAGCTCGGCTCTGTGAACGATTGCCTCAGCTTTTTCCCTTGCCAGCTCGACCTGTTTTTGGTTCTCAGTAACAGCTGCCATCTCCAGAGTTTCAATTTCAAAACTGAGTCGTCGCTTGGTTGCAAGCAAATCGTTTACATTCTCTTGAGCTGAATTCACAAACTCCTGAGCCTCATGCAAGGCCTCGTCGGCTTTTTGCTTGAAGTTCGCCTCAGCGGCTTTCTCCTGATCGGCGATTCTCTTTTCCAGCTCAGCTAGCTTCTTTTTGCCAAGTATTTCTTCAACAGATGCCGGATCGAGTTTTTCAAACTCGCTTAGCTTCAGATTCGCAAGCTCCTGCTCTAATTCAGCTTTTCTCAATGCAATCTCGCGGTTTGCCCTTACGCGCATTCCCGCTACTTCTGTAGCCACCTGTCCGCGGAGTCTGCCAGCCTCTTTTTCGGCCTCCCTCAGGATTGTCTCGGCCTGCTCTTTGGCAGTGTCCAGAAGCTCTTGCGCCTCGGTCTGCGCTGATTTCGACCAGGCCTTCGCACGTTTTTCGGCATCAGCAATCGTTTTCTTATACTCCGCCTCTAGCTGCTCTCTGCGTGCTGCAATCTCAACTTCAAATGCCTCTCTCGCGGCTTCTAATTCGGAGCTTTGCTCGCTAACCAGGTTTGTTGCAATTTGTTCAGCGTCAGAGAGAATTCGATTCGCTTGCGCTCCAAGNGAGGTGTAGTCGGGTTGCTGCATGGAGGAAAGCCTNANCGANGCNTCATCGTAATCTTGCCTCAGCTGTTTTAGCTCAGCTGAGATTTCTTGATTTAGCGAAGACAACCTGACAATCTCAGCNTTNAGTCTTTTTAGCTCTCTATCCACCTGGTCGCGGTCATANCCGCGTACGCTTGAATCAAATCTNTTATTCGCCTGCGACAAGTTTTGACTCCTGGTTAGTAAAATGCTTCGAGCTAGCCAAAGTCTAGCGGGAATGGTGCCAAATGAGATTTCTAGCTGCTGCGCTGGTATTTCTGATTTCGACTGCAAGTTTGCTCTATGGAGTAGCTATGCAGACCATTTGGGCACCCCAAACAGAGGTGCAGCACTCCATAAGTTTCGATTCAAGTTCGAAATATGCGCTTATCGAGCCAGAGCTAATAGGAGCCTACGCGGATAGCGTTGATATAAGAATCATCGGTGAAGAAAAAACCAAGCTCATCAGCGGTCGAGAGAGTGATCTTCGGGCATGGCTAGAGGGGACCGATTGGGTTCTGCCTTCTCTGCTTGTGAACCAGAATCAGGGCATTTCAAACCTGTATCGGAGAAATTTCACAGGCGACAACCCACCTAACAGCATCACAGGCTTCGATGTTTTTATTTCTGAACAGGAAGGTGCTGAGCTACTTGAGCAAACCCTGACCTATAAGCCTGGAATTGCCTACGTGATTGCTTCAGATGGGGTGAATCCGGTTCCTGCAACTCTCAGAATGACCTGGCAGGTGGAGCCACCACCAATTCAGAGCGCCCCTTACTTCCTTGCCAGTACGGTCGGATATCTGGCAAGTCTTTTCTTGCTGATTTCTGCAATCCGAAACCAAAACTTCAAACCTCGCAGATCGGGCCCTCGATTGCCCAAACCGCCATCTGTAAAAAAGGCTACCCGCAGCAGTTTTCTCAATCCTGCACCGAAGAAAAAAGGTCGTAGAGCAAAGTTTGTATCAATTGGGTTGAGTTCTATCCTGTTGGCNGGCTGCGCCCCCGTTTATCCAGATCCNGCNCTNANCCCCTCACCACCAGAACAGGTGGCCGTTCCGAGTTTGAATCAGCAGCAATTTGAAAAGATTTTGAATGAAATAACCACCGCAACTGGCGATGGTGACCAGGCTGCCAATCGGGAGGTGTTGGACAGCCGTTTGGCGGGCCCCAGCTTGACCTTCCGTAGCTCGTTTTACACGCTCATGAATAGATCAGAGGAAATCCAGCCTCCGAAACCGATCAGCAACCAGCTGCAGCTTGCACTTCCAACAAAGACTGAAAGCTGGCCAAGGGT
>PR_CR_10_Liq_3_inCRDRAFT_1000541_pt1 | contig 10277 bp, 12 predicted proteins | sample PRCRCaboRojoPR_2_FD_10240 | JGI IMG/M metagenome (IMG submission 10240)
GCTCGTGAATGGCATTCACCACGACCTCGGTATCCGTCTCCGAGGTAAAGGCATAGCCCGCCGCCGTCAGCCGCTCCCGGAGCTGCTCGTAGTTCTCGATGATGCCGTTATGAACGATGGCCACCTCATCGCGGGCGAGATGCGGATGAGCGTTGGCCTCGGTGGGCGCGCCATGCGTGGCCCAGCGGGTGTGGGCGATACCGAGCGACCCGGCAATGGGATCGGCCTGCTGTGTGGCAGTCAGCGCGGCGACTTTACCGACGGCCCGATGGCGATGCAGTTGGCCCTCGGCATCCATGACCGCCAGCCCGGCGGAGTCATAACCCCGATATTCAAGACGCCGCAGGCCCTCGAGCAGGATAGCGGTAACATCACGCTCGGCCACCGCCCCGACAATTCCACACATAAATCCGTTTCTCCCTGCGCCCGTCAGTCCTGACGGTGCTTTGCCCGCCAGCCTTTAATCTGTTTCGGCCGAGAACCATCAACCGCCAGGGTCTCGGCCGGTACGTCTTCACGCAACGTGGTACCCGCCCCGATGGTCACGCCTTCGCCAATAACGATCGGCGCCACCAGGGCGGTATTTGAGCCGACGAAAACGCCATCCCCCAATTCTGTGCGATGTTTCTGCTGTCCATCGTAATTGCAGGTGATCGTACCCGCGCCGATATTCACTTTAGCCCCCATATGCGTATCACCGATATAGGAGAGATGGTTGATCTTGCTGCCGGGGCCGACATGGGTTTTCTTGGTTTCAACGAAATTGCCGACCTTCGCCGCCTCGGCCAGGGTGGTGCCCGGACGCAGGCGGGCAAAGGGCCCGATCTGACAGCGCTCACCAATGCGGCTGTCTTCTATCTCGCAATGCCCGAGCACGCGACTGTCGGCCGCGATCTCACAATCACGCAACCGGGTGAAGGGGCCGATATGCACGCCATCACCGAGCACCACCCGGCCTTCGATAATGACATCGACGTCAATAAAACAGTCCCGCCCCACGGTCAGTTCGCCGCGCAAATCAAACCGTGCCGGGTCGGCGAGGCCGAGCCCGTGCTCGCGCATCAGCGACTCGGCCTGACGCTGCTGGCAGGCACGCTCAACCGCAGCGAGCTGCAGGCGATCATTGACTCCCTGTACCTCCCAGGGATCGGCGCAGGCAAGCGGGGTGACGGTCATGGCATCGGCACGGGCCCTGGCAATGCAGTCGGTCAGATAGTATTCACCCTGGGCGTTGCCGGCATCCGAGACTGGCCAGCCATCCGCGCAGTGGTCCAGCGGGCAGGCAGAGAATGCCAGCGTTAACTTCGCTGATGGCGCGCTCGGCGTCACTCGCATCCTTTTCCTCGACAATGCCGGTCACCTGACCCTCGGCATCGCGCAGAATGCGGCCATAGCCACTGGGGTCGGCCAGCTCGACGGTCAACAGCGAAACCCCGCCAGCGGCTCTTGCCACCAGCGCCTTTAGTGTCCGGGGCCGAATCAACGGCACATCGGCGCAAAGCACCAATACCTGATGATCATCGGGAATGGCCGGCATGGCCTGGGCGACGGCATGGCCGGTGCCAAGCTGCTCGGCCTGATGCGCCCAGTGAATCTGCGCTTCGGCAAACGCCGATTGCACGGCTTCACCGCCGTGGCCGTGGACGACATGGATGGCGGCGGGCTCGAGGGCACGGGCTGCATCCAGGACATGACCGAGCATGGACTTGCCGGCCACGGTATGGAGCACCTTGGGGGTTCTGGAGCGCATGCGCTTGCCCTCGCCGGCGGCGAGCACAACAACGCTGAGCGGTGGATTGGCCATGCTTCTCCCTTCATGCAGCGCCGGGCTGCCCGGGAGGGTCAGCCTCGGTTCGCGGTTTTGCGCAGCTTCTGAATGGTCCGCAGCTGAGCGGCCGCCTCAATCAGTTCGGCCTGGGCACGGGCATAATCGATCTCGCCCGTGCGATTGGCCAGCGCTTCCTCGGCACGCCGCTGCGCTTCCTTGGCGGCCGCCTCATCGATATCGTGCGCCCGTGTGGCGGCATCGGCAAGGATTGTCACCACATGTGGCTGGACTTCCATGGTCCCGCCCGAGACATAGTAATGAGACTCTTCCCCAAATTCGTCACGCACGGTCACTTCGCCCGGCTGCAATTGCACCAGCATGGGGACGTGGCGGGCATAAATGCCCACCTCACCCTCGGTGGCACGAGCCAGAATATAGGAAGCGGTGCCGGAGTAAATCGACTCCTCAGCGCTCACGATGTCGATGTGCATGGTCAAAGCCATCAGGGCATCACCTTAGAGGTTGCGGGCCTTCTCAACGGCCTCGTCAATGGAGCCGACCATGTAGAAAGCCTGCTCGGGCAGGTCATCATGCTCGCCATCAACAATGGCCCGGAAACCGCGGATCGTATCCTTGAGCGAGACGTACTTGCCGGGTGAGCCGGTGAAGACCTCGGCGACAAAGAACGGCTGCGAGAGGAAACGCTGAATTTTACGCGCCCGGGTCACGGTCAGCTTGTCCTCTTCGGAGAGCTCGTCCATACCCAGAATGGCGATGATGTCCTGCAGCTCCTTGTAACGCTGCAGCACCTGCTGGACGTCCTGAGCCGTGTCGTAGTGCTCCTGGCCGACCACCTGCGGGTCGAGCTGACGCGAGGTGGAGTCGAGCGGATCCACCGCCGGATAGATACCGAGCTCCGCGATGGAACGGGCCAACACGACGGTGGCGTCCAAGTGAGCAAAGGTGGTGGCCGGCGAGGGGTCAGTCAGGTCGTCAGCCGGCACATAAACCGCCTGAATCGAGGTGATCGAGCCCTTGCTGGTGGAGGTGATGCGCTCCTGGAGCACACCCATTTCCTCGGCCAGTGTCGGCTGATAGCCCACCGCAGAGGGCATACGGCCGAGCAGCGCGGAGACCTCAACACCGGCGAGGGTGTAGCGGTAGATGTTATCGATGAACATCAACACGTCACGACCTTCGTCACGGAAGTACTCGGCCATGGTCAGGCCGGTCAGGGCCACACGCAGGCGGTTGCCCGGAGGCTCGTTCATCTGACCGTAAACCAGCGCCACTTTGTCGAGAACGTTCGACTCTTTCATCTCGTGGTAGAAGTCGTTGCCCTCACGGGTACGCTCACCGACACCGGCGAACACGGAGTAACCGGAGTGCTCGATGGCGATGTTACGGATGAGCTCCATCATGTTGACGGTCTTGCCGACACCGGCACCGCCGAAGAGGCCGACCTTGCCGCCCTTGGCGAAGGGGCAGAGGAGGTCGATCACTTTAATGCCGGTTTCAAGCAGCTCAGTGGAGCCGGCCTGTTCTTCATAGGACGGTGCCTTGCGGTGAATCGGCCAGAGCTCTTCGGCACCGACATCACCGGCATCATCCACTGGCTCACCGAGCACGTTCATGATGCGGCCCAGCGTTTTCTGACCGACCGGCACCGAGATCGGCGCGCCGGTGTTGGTCACCGCAACGCCGCGCTGCAGGCCGTCGGTGGTTCCCATGGCAATGGCACGGACCACACCGTCACCAATCTGCTGCTGGACCTCGAGAACCAGATCCTTGTCATCGACGGTCAATGCGTCGTAGACCTTGGGTACGGAGTCGCGGGGGAACTCAATGTCCACCACGGCACCGATGATCTGGACGACCTTTCCTGAACTCATAGCGCGGTTCCTCTTCGCGAAAGCGTTGTATTCGTTGGCTGATTGGCCTGCATGTTAGACGGCCTCGGCGCCGGCGACGATCTCGGAGAGCTCGGTGGTGATCGCGGCCTGACGCGCCTTGTTGTAGGCGAGATTGAGGTCATCGATCAGCTTGCCAGCGTTATCGGAGGCGGCCTTCATGGCCACCATACGGGCCGCCTGCTCACAGGCGATGTTCTCGACCACAGCCTGATAGACCAGCGACTCGATATAACGCTCGAGCAGCAGGTCCAGGGCCTCGGCGGCCGAGGGCTCATACACATAGTCCCAGCTGTGCCCGCGCTCATTGAGCGCCTCATCGGCGCCGGTGGGCAGGGGCAGAATCTGCTCTACCGTCGGCGACTGGGTCATGGTGTTGACGAAACGGTTGTAGCAGATCACGACACGATCGAGTTCGCCGGCGGCGTACTGATCCATCATGACCTTGACGGTACCAATCAGATCCTGGAGATGCGGGGTGTCACCCAGCTGCGAGACCTCGGCAATAATCGGTGCCGAGAGACGGCTGAAGAACTGAATGCCCTTGGAGCCGATGGTGCAGAGCCTGGGCTCCTGACCGGCCTGCTCCACATCGCGCAGTTCCTTGATGATGGCCCGGAACAGATTGTTGTTGAGGCCACCACAAAGCCCGCGGTCACTCGAGACGATGATGTAACCGACACGGTTCACCTCGTCGCGACGCTCCAGGAACGGATGGCGATACTCCGGGTTGGCTTCGGCCAGATGGCCAATCACCTGACGCATCTTCTCGGCATAAGGCAGGGCCTGACGCATGCGCTGCTGGGCACCACGCATTTTCGAGGCCGCGACCATTTCCATGGCCGTGGTGATCTTCTGCGTGTTGGTCACACTCTTGATCTGAGTGCGGATTTCCTTTGCGCCGGACATGCCTTATCTATCCCTTGCCGTTACCAGGTGCCGTTGGCTTTGAAGTCATCGAGCGCTTTGCCAAGCTGCGCTTCGATGTCGTCGTTGTAATCACCGGTCTCATCGAGCTGCTTGATCAGATCGGCGTAGTTATTCGCCATGTACTGATGCAGCGCGGCTTCAAAATCACCGACCTTCTTCAGATCGAGCTCATCGAGGTAGCCGCCGTTGAGTGCGAACAGTGAGATCGCCATGTAGGCCACCGACAGCGGTGCATACTGACCCTGCTTGAGGATCTCCATGGCGCGCTGACCGCGCTCGAGCTGTTTCCGCGTCGACTCATCGAGATCGGAGGCGAACTGCGCGAAAGCCGCGAGCTCACGGTACTGAGCAAGGGCCAGGCGGATACCACCACCCAGCTTCTTGATGACCTTGGTCTGGGCCGAACCACCGACACGCGAGACCGAGAGGCCGGCGTTAATGGCAGGCCGCACACCGGCGTTGAAGAGATCAGTCTCCAGATAGATCTGACCATCGGTAATGGAGATGACGTTGGTCGGCACGAAGGCAGAAACGTCACCAGCCTGGGTTTCGATGATCGGCAACGCGGTGAGCGAGCCGGTCTTGCCCTTGACCTCACCATTGGTCAGACGCTCGACCTCGTCGGCATTAATCCGAGCGGCCCGCTCGAGCAGCCGGGAGTGGAGATAGAACACATCACCCGGGAATGCTTCACGGCCCGGCGGGCGGCGAAGCAGCAGCGAGACCTGGCGGTAGGCGACGGCCTGCTTGGAGAGATCATCATAGATGATGAGGGCGTCTTCGCCGCGGTCGCGGAAGTACTCACCCATGGTGCAACCGGCATAGGGTGCAATGAACTGCAGCGCGGCCGACTCAGCAGCCGAAGCGGCTACCACGATTGTATGATCGAGAGCGCCGTACTCTTCGAGCTTACGCACCACGTTGGCGATGGAGGAAGCTTTCTGACCCACCGCCACGTAAATGCACTTAATGCCCGTGCCTTTCTGGTTGATGATGGCATCGATGGCGACAGCGGTCTTACCGGTCTGACGGTCACCGATGATCAGCTCACGCTGGCCCCGGCCAACCGGAACCATGGAGTCGATGGCTTTCAGCCCGGTCTGCACCGGCTGGTCCACTGACTGACGCGAGATGACGCCCGGTGCGACTTTCTCGACCGGGGCGGAACCCGCCGCCTTGATCGCGCCTTTGCCATCAATCGGCTCACCGAGTGCGTTGACCACACGGCCGAGCAGGGCTTCACCAATCGGCACCTCGAGAATGCGGCCCGTGGTGCGGACGCTATCGCCTTCACTCAGATGGGAGTAATCACCCAGGACCACGGCACCCACCGAGTCGCGCTCGAGGTTCAGGGCCATGCCGTAGGTTTCTCCGGGGAACTCGAGCATTTCGCCCTGCATGGCGTCGCTGAGTCCGTGAATACGCACGATACCGTCGGTGACGCTGACTACCGTGCCCTCGTTGCGGGCTTCAGCCACCGCCTCGAACTGCTCGATGCGCTGTTTGATCAGGTCGCTGATTTCCGTGGGATTGAGTTGCATCTAATCTGTCCTCTTAGCGGCTAAGGGCGCCGGTCAACCGCCCAAGGCGGCCGCGCACCGAACCATCGATGACCAGGTCGCCGGCACGGACCACCGCGCCGCCGATAAGCGTTTCGTCGATCTGCGTCTCCAGCGTGACCTGGCGCTCGAGACGCTCGGAAAGGGCAGCGGCGAGTCGATCACGCACCGCATCGTCCACCGGCTGAGCGGTAATCAGCTCGGCCTTCAGGGTGCGCTCATGCGCCGCGCGCAGGGCATCAAACTGTTGCCGGATATCCGGCAACAACAGAATGCGATCCCGATGCACGAGCAGGCGGATGAAGTTGCGCTGCTTGAGATCAAGGGCATCGCCGCAGACCTCGAGCAGGAACGCGCCTTTCTGCTCGGCCTCGACCCGCGGGTTGCGCAGTAGCGCTTCAACACGCTCGTCCGCAACCACCATGGCCGCCATTGCCAGTCCGTCTGCCCATGCCGCCAGGGCATTGGCATCACGGGCCAGCTCGAAAGCAGCTTCTGCGTAAGGCCGAGCGACGGTGGTGATTTCCTGCGCCATCGTCCTGCTGCCTCAGACCTGGTTGGCCAATTCGTCGAGCATCTGCTGGTGGGCTTTGGCGTCCACCTCGCGCTCGAGAATGCGACTTGCACCGAGAATGGCCAGCTCCGAGACATTGCGGCGCAGCTCGGCGCGTGCCTGGCTGACCTCCTGCTCGATGCGTGCCTCGGCCGCGGCTTTTTCCCGCTCTGCAACGGCGCGCGCCTCGTCACGGGCCTCATCGACAATGCTGGCCCCCTGACGGTTGGCCTTTTCGATGATTTCCGCGGCCTGAGCCTTGGCCTCGCGAATGTGCTCGGCGGCACGCTCCTTGGCCAGCTCCAGCTCATGCTGGCTGCGCTCGGCAGAAGCGAGACCGTCCGCGATCCGCTTCTCACGTTCACTCATGGCCTGCTTAATCGGCGGCCAGACGAACTTCATGGTGAACAGAATGAACACCGTAAAGGTGATCATCTGTCCGATCAGCGTTGCGTTAATGCCCACGGTCTACTCTCCGATAACTGCCTGTTGGCAGGGTTTCGCGGTTCCCGATGAAATCAGCTCAGCGCGCCGAGCAGCGGGTTGGCGAACATCAGAAGCGCTGCGAAGGCCACGCCGATGATCGACAGGGCGTCAAGCAGGCCGGCAACGATGAACATGCGCACCTGCAGGACACCGGCCACTTCAGGCTGGCGGGCGATACCTTCCAGGAACTTGCCGCCCAGCAGGCCAAAGCCGATGCTGGTGCCGACAGCCGCGAAGGCGAAAATCAGTCCGATGGTGATGGCGGTGAACGCCTGGACCTGTGCGATAGCTTCCATGATTCCTCCGATAAGGGGTCGTCTAAAAGTAAAATCCAGTTCTAATCAATGTTCTTCGTAGGCCAGACTCAGGTACACGACCGTGAGCACCATGAAGATAAAGGCCTGCAGCGGGATCACCAGAATATGGAAGATCGCCCATGCAACACCCGGTATCCACTGCGCCCAGATGGGCAACAGCGCAATGAGAATAAAGATGATTTCGGCCGCGTAGAGGTTGCCGAACAACCGCATGCCCAGAGACACCGGCTTGGCAATCAGCTCAACGATGTTGAGCATCAGGTTGGCCGGCCAAAGCAGCGGATGACCACCGAAGGGATGGGTAAAGAGCTCCTTGCCGAAGCCACCCCAGCCCTTGCCTTTAATGCTGTAGATGATGATCAGCGCCAGCACCGTCAGCGACAGGCCAAAGGTACCGTTCATGTCCGCGGAGGGCAGAATACGAACATATTCAACGCCAAACAGCAGCATGATCTGTGGGAACAGATCCACCGGCAGCAGATCCATCAGATTCCAGAAGAAAACCCAGACAAAGATGGTCAGCGCCAGCGGGGCGACAAAATCCTTGGGCCCGTGAAAACTCTCGCTGACCTGATTGTCGATAAATTCAACGCAGGCTTCTATGACGGTCTGAATACCGCTTGGCGCATCGACGCTTGCGCGGCGCGCCACCGACCAGAACAGGCCAAGGAAAATCAGACCGAGCACCCAGGAGACAATGAGGGTGTCGATATGCAGGGTCCAGAACCCTTCACCGACCTTGAGGTGCTCAAGGTGATGGGTGACGTACTCTGTGGCTGATCCGCTTGCCATGAAGTTGCCGTTATCCTTGTCTCATCGTCCAGTCAGTCAATGTCGCCCAACAAAACCAGACCATAAGCGGCCAGGGTCAGCGACAGCGTGATCACCAATGCGCCCGCATTTTCGCGGAACGCGTAGACGGCGATAAAAATTAACGCCGTCCCGAGCAAAAGCTTCATGGTCACAGCCCCGTAGAACGCGCCCAGTATGGCTCTGGGTTCTTGCGCTCCGGCGCTTTTCAAGCCCCAGCGCATCGCAACGTAAAACGTCATGAAAACGCTGATGCCAGTGCCGACCAATGCAGCGAGGCCTGCCTCAACCCCACTGGCGACAGCCCACAGGGCTGTTGCCGACAGACCGATTCCGATCTGCCAGCGGATGACCCGGCTGGCAACCCGTCTTAATGACATGGTGCCCGGCGAATCCACCGCAAAATTGCGCGGAGTATAAAGAACTCCTGGCCTCGCTTCAACGGATATGCTCCAAAATGCCATCCAGCTCGTCGAGGCTGTTGTAACGAATCACCAATCGGCCACGCCCGCGCTGGCCATGACTGATCTCAACACGGGCACCCAGACGTTCGGCAAGATCATCCTGCAGGCGCCGGATATTGGGGTCCGGAGCCGCCTCACCCGCGGGCTTGTCGGCCGCACCGGCCTGCAGCCGACGCACCAGCGCTTCGGTCTGGCGGACCGTTAATCCTTTCTCGGCCACCTGGCGGGCGGCTTCGGCCTGTGCGGATTCATCCAGCGCCAGCAGGGCACGGGCGTGGCCCATTTCCAGCTCACCCTCGGCGATGCGCGTCTTCACCGCAGCGGCCAGGTCCAGCAGGCGCATTAGGTTGGAAACCGCAACCCGGGAGCGCCCCACCGCATCGGCAACGGCCTGATGCGTCATGCCGAATTCATCGACCAGCCGGCGGAATGCCCCGGCCTCCTCCAGCGGATTGAGATCCTCGCGCTGAATGTTCTCGATCAGCGCAATGGCCATGGCCATCTCATCGGGAATTTCCCGGACGATGGCGGGGATTGCTGAGAGTTCAGCCAGTTGCGCGGCGCGCCAACGGCGCTCACCGGCGATGATTTCGTAACGCTCACCGCCGGGCAGTGGACGCACCACGATCGGCTGGACGACCCCCTGTGCGCGAATCGAGCGGGAGAGCTCCTGCAGGGCGGCCGGGTCGAATTCGCGACGAGGCTGATAACGACCGCTTTCGAGTTGATCCACCGGCAGTTCGCGCAACCGCTCGCTGCCTTCACCGCTTTGCTCGGTGGCTTCCCCGAGCAGTGCATCCAACCCTCTGCCCAGTCCGCGTCGCTTGTTGCTCATGCCGTCTCTCCTGACTTCACCGCGCCTTCCTGCTGCCGGCGCAACAACTCCGAGGCAAGCGCCATATAGGCCACGGCCCCGCGTGAGCTGCGATCATACTGCAGTACGGGCATGCCGTGGCTCGGCGCTTCAGCCAGGCGTACATTGCGCGGTATCTGGGTGCGGTAAACCTGACCCGGAAAATGCTCCAGCAACTGTGCACCCACCTGATTGGCGAGATTGTTGCGGCCATCAAACATGGTTCTCACCAGGCCCTCGATCTCAAGCGCCGGATTCACTGTCTGCTGCACCCGACGAATGGTATTGAGCAATGCGGTCAGGCCCTCGAGGGCGTAGTACTCGCATTGAATCGGAATCAACACTTTATCCGCCGCGACAAAAGCATTCACCGTGAGGATATTCAGCGCCGGCGGGCAGTCGATGAGAATGTGGTCATACTGCTCACGCAGTGGCGCAAGTGCCGACTGCAGACGCTTTTCCCGTCCGGCATCGATCTCCATCAGCCCGACTTCTGCGGCGGTGAGATCTCCGTTGGCCGGGAGGACATCAAAACCGGCTTTCAAGCCCTGTTGACGGACCACCTCGGCGCTCGCCTCAGCCATCAACAGCTCATAGTTGCTGGCGGCAACGGCGTCTTTGTCGAGG
>PR_CR_10_Liq_3_inCRDRAFT_1000542_pt1 | contig 10269 bp, 8 predicted proteins | sample PRCRCaboRojoPR_2_FD_10240 | JGI IMG/M metagenome (IMG submission 10240)
TTTCTTCGCAGCTGCCAAGTAAATACCCCTCCAAGGGAAAGCGACTCAAAAGAGTCTTGTTGTTATTCGGGCCCGTTTTGTTTCCCCAGATCTCTGTCGCCGCTATTTGCAAACAGGCATTTCAACCGCAATTTGATGAAACGCACTATTGGGGAGCAAACCTCTATCCTACAGAGAGAAAGTGTTTGAAATCAAGAAAAATTCCAAATCAACTCTCGCCATTTAGTTAGTCAAGTTTTGTGATGCTTATGTATCCGTGACCAAAGTTGCTGCCGTTCGTGCCGGATTGATTCGCGCCACTGTTGAAGGAAAATCCTCCCGATCCGGAACCGTTACATCTTCCATCTCCACCTTGGTAGCCACCGCCACCTCCATTGTCGTCTGAGGAGAATGATCCGTCTTCGTCTCCACCACCGCCGCCGCCGAAGCCCCCGACAGCCGACGACCCGGTGGCAGAGCCTCCAGTTGCTCCACTCAAGAATGAGAGGGCAGCAGCTCCAGTGTTACTAGAAGAGCCGTTTCCAAAAAATCCGGCCCCGCCTGCACATGTCATGGAACCATAACCGTTACCGGTACTTATCGAACCTGAGCCTCCTCGACCGCCGCCGCCGCCGGCCACAATCAATGGATTGTTAGAATTGTCGGCTACAAAGGATCCACCTCCACCGCCGAAAACACCGCCGGAGGTAGTTCCCATCTGTCCGACTACCATTCGTAGTTTCTGTCCCTGCTTCAGGTCAAAATCCCCGCGGACTAGCGCGCCACCGCCGCCAGACGCTCCACGCGCGCCCGCCACGTCAAACCGGTATGTGGCATCATCTGGGACAGTCCAAAGGATTTGCCCCTGATAGGCTCCTTGAACTAAGTATTCATTCATCCAGGTTTTATTTCCAGCTTTCTCTCTAATCTGCGTGATGCTTGGACCGAATCTCCCTGACGAACCGGCAAGGAAAGTTTCAGCAGAAAAATCGTAAAGCTCTGGAAGTTCCGTTGAGCTTTGTGAACTTGTTGCGCTCCCGAAACCTCTTGACGTGCTTGCCTCAACTACAAACTCATAGTTGGTGTCAGGGGTTAGCAGGGTGAAGTCGTAGCTCACAGTACTTGTGACGTCAGTAAAGGTCACATTCGTATCGCTCCCAGCTTGCAAATCTGCAAGAGTCAAGCGAATTGTCTCCTCTGTAACCCCCTGATCAACATTGATGACTTGAATCCGATACGACTCCAGCGTTGCAGTTCCATCCGAAATAATGGTCGGGGGCTCAAAGGTCAGAGTCTTATCAGTTGATGGATCTGCAACACCCTCATCAGTAACTGAAATATTGGTTGGCGCGTTTAGCGGTGATGCCGCAATGGCGAGAGTGAAGGTGTTGGTGTAGTTCAAGTTGGGATTGTTCGCCCCACCTTGGCCAAATCTTAGAGAACAACTGTGGTGTGCCGCATCAACTGGATCCTCGCTTGACGGAGGTATCGAATCTGCAAGCTGCGAGGCAGTCTGAGTGACCATGATGGAGTTCGAGGAGTCGAAGGAGTCCGCAAAATTGCATCTGAGCTCTACTTGGTTGGCCGAAAGTTGACCAGAGGTGAGCAGAGCTAAGTCTTTTCCTGGTCCAGCAGAAAAGTCGGTGGCATCAACGAAGAATCTCGATTGGGCATTTGCGGTATATCTTCCGCTGTCAATGTCGCTCACCTCAGAGGTTTCTCCTTTGGCGACCCCTCCAAAAACAGCTCCCTCTCGGTCCACCACCATTGCCGCGAAGTACTCTACCCTAACTCCGTCTCGAGAGGTGGCACCCGTTTGCCCGAATCTGTCCTCTGCCTCTATGTAAATCTTCCAGTTAGTAGACGCCCGCATTGCATTGGAGGCCTTGAATGTGAAAGTCACATCAACATTTACTGACTCGCTAGCCTCCCTCGTTACCGAGGTAGATGATTCGAATCCAGAAACGTTTACGTCGTAATTGTTGTCTCCGACGACCCTGAACGTTTCATCGGTCACCTCTGAATCGGGGCCGCCGACTCGAATCACCGAATGTGTAGCTTTGAATACAATTTCAGGCCGGTTATTGATAGTGTCCGTGTTCGAGCAGTCTTCAAAATCCAAGAGATACATGCACATGGTCAAACTTTCCAAAGCATCGTGACCAGCAGGAATACCAACTGAAGTGGTCACGTTGTATCGATCTGACGAACTTGAATTTGCAGGCTGAATCGACTCAAATACCTCGTCCGCATTTGTCGTCAAACTAATATCCGACAGTGACGGGGGATCGCCTACCGTCGCAAAACTGTCCGCCTTGGCCTCCATCGGTGTTACCGAAGCCGGAAATAGCAAAGCAAGCGCCGCTAGGGGCGCCCATTTTCTAAACATTTCTAGTTTCATCGGTAATCACCTGTTTGAACATGGAGCTCTTGGCAACCGCTCCCAATTCTCCACATCTCATAACCAAAGTTTCGCACTCGAGTTTGAAGGTCAAGAAACATTTTGCTCAACCTCCTTCTCTTGGCGCCTTAGCCTGCCTGCTATCCACCGCCAGATCCGCCTCGGCAGTGCCAGGAGAGCCAGGCCAAAAATCGCTAAGCCTGTGAGAATATTCCAGAAATTTAGCTCAAAAAATGACGGGGCTCTGAAAGATTCCACCTCAGGGGGTTGAACGACGAAGTCCGGGCCCCGAAGCTTGAATTCAAATTCCCAAAGTCCTCCAGAAAATCCATTAGCGGGTGCATAGTTCAGAGTTTGTTGGGTAACTCCCTCCGGAAATTCAGGATATTGAGCCAAGACCAGGGTCTCAACCGGCTGTCCATTTCTTGAAACCTCAACCTCAAGGGATGTAGGTTCCCTAACTCTAGCGAGATCATTTCTAATAACCGCCACCAGTTCGGCAGCGAAGACGTTGCCATCGCTATCAGAGATTGGCTGTGCTGAGGCCAGGGTAAATTGCAGTCCCTCAACCCGGATAATGACCTCTCTAAACTCTCCCTCAGCTACGAAAAACTCTTCTTCGACGGTTTGTAGTCCAGGTACATCGAACCTAGCAACATAGTTTCCGGGCACCACCTTGGTCTCCAAAATAGGTTCATCTGTTTGTGCGATTCTCACTGGCAGAGTCGGCGTATCCGCATAGAAAAGACTCAGCGTTCCCTGAATCGGCATCCCCGTATAAAAGTTTTCGGCCCGAATAGAGACATCGGCGCTGGCACCGATAACCTTCGCAACTAATTGGCCGGCAATTCCGGGAAGAAACGAACTTCCGCCCTCTGATTCAAAATTAACTTGAGGTCGAAGAGAGGGTACCAATTCGTACTCCCCGGGGGGCGTCTCCTCGCTGACTCGTATTGAGAAAACGTAATCAGCCACTCCGCCTGGACTAAGCACGACGGACTCATTTGAGGGCACATAGGAAATGCCGGGAGGGGTCTCCCCGCCCAGTGACACTTCAACGTCGTTCACACCCAGGTTCTGCACAAAAAACTCCAATGGGATCTCTGACTCGATGCCTGCAACAAAAGGAAACTCTGATTCTGAATCAAAGCCTGCACCTCCTCCTATTCCATCAGCAGCCGAAGCATCCAGCCCCAGTGACAGAGACAATAAGGAAGTTACTGCTCCAACCATGAGCGGTGCCTTCATTTTTACCTCTTTTTGCAATCATCTTCTTTGGGGAAGACTCATAACCCATTTCAGTGGGGCCAATTGGACTTGCCGAGAAATCTGGCATCAGAACGTTGAACCGACATCAGCGATACTTATAGTCACCGTGTTGGTGTATTCCAAGGTCGCATTGGCTGCACCACCCCCGTATTTCAGTGAGCAGGACATGAAGGATGATGATGGTTCTTCAGGATCCTGGCCATGAACGGTAAATGATTGCTCTGGGTCGCCCGGGGCGGTTTCAGAGACAAGCCCTACCGTCGACTCAATTGACTCGGTATCGTTACTGAACAGGATTTTCGGAGTATTGCTGAGGCGCAATCTCTGAGCCACCCCTGTGGATGAATCTATATCCTCATCGTAATTGCAGTCCAGCGCGACTTCTCCTTCGGGAATTAGATCCTTAGCCCCAGCGTGAAGTCCGAGAGAGTCACCGCCATTCACAAAATCGGTTGCATCGATAAAGAATTTAGAGGCGCTGTTTGCAATGTATCTTCCTGCATCAGTTGTTTTTACTACCTCGTCCCCCTTAGCGAGGTTTCCATAGTTGATGCCAGTACGTTCAGACACGATTGCCCCGTAGTATGCAACTCCAATTTCTGTCCAAGTGGCTCGAAAGGAGTCTTTGGAACTCACATTAGGATGAGTGAGCTCGGTTTCAGTGTGCTCAGTTTGTCCATAAAAGATCTGTGAAACTTGTGGAGTGAATGTTTCACCATTGCCAAATTCGTCATCGAGCTCCTTCGGTTGATCTTGCGCTGCCGCTCTGATCACCCAACCACTCGAAGCTTTGGCAAGAGCGTGGGAAGGTTTGAAGGCGAAATGCACTCTCAGTGTGCCTGAAGACTGGATGGTGCCCCCTCCGACCAGGACTTCTGCGAATGAGCCTTTCTGCTGTTCAGTGGTCCTGTTTGCATCCCTTGTAGTCGGAAGAACGATTTTATGGTCAGTTCCGGCTCTATTCAGCCTAAATACGTCGTTGGTGACATCGTAAATGATTGCAATACCAGCTCTTGCGGAGTCCGTCGTTCCCTCATAAGTAGGGTCATCATCATCAAGCCCGCAGTTACGCTCCACGTCGTTGGATACGGTTCGCTGGGTTCCATCGGTGGAATCAAACCAGTCAAAATTCCCGTCCTCTGATCCTCCAGCTTTAACGTCAAAATCATTGGAGTTAATGACACACAGGGCTACCCTTTCAATGGAAGCCACGGGACCATTTGTTGTCACATCTACTGTCTGCCTATAGAACGGTGCAGAGCTGGCTGTCACGTCCCCGCCGGAGGGCACTCGAGCCTGGTCAACTGCAGCCGTGTTCCTTGTGGTGTCGAAAGTCGCGCCATCTCCAACCCGAGTGGAGTCAGCTGTTCCAGTAAACCCTTCACGGTATGTATCTACAGAAGCCGTCGGATACAGCCTGTCGGCAACATTGCTGGTCGTGTCGCTGGTACCAAAAATTTGATAGAGGCTCCCAATCGAGAGCTCAGGTGGGTCCTGGATGGGGATGAAGGTGTCCGTGGAATTTGCGGANGAAACGCCACCTACTGAAGCTACTAACGCTCCTGCTGCCAACCAGCTCAAGAAATTCTTCATTGCGGGGTGCCTCCAACCATACGTCTCCCAGCTCTAGGGTAAATCTGCTCAAGCCCTAACAAACCCGAGATGTCGCTTCATATACCTTTGAGAGGCCTTTCATATACGGCAGAGGTGTTCTGGCGGTATCGGCATCAACCTGATGCCCGAGCTAGTACATAATCAACTTCGATTTCAGGATTTTTTCAAAACTCTGAACATCACCCTTGGCTGCCTTCAGATCATTCCAGTCCAAAATCATGCTCAGTGAGCCATCTTCATACTCAATCAGCACACAGGGCTCACGTCCCCCAGAGGCTTCCATCTGGGCTTCAGTGCGCTCGTTTTTATGAACTAAGACAAACTCGTAGCCGTCATCAAGAAGGGATTTTTCAAGTTTCTTCCATTCGGCCTTTTTCTTGAAAGGAGAATGGGTAACATCGCACAGCTTGCAATCACGAATGCCTACTAGATGCCCAAAGAAATAGGCAAGCTCACCAACGAAGCCTCCATTGGCGTTGTAGACACCTATTAGTTTGCGCATGCATTGCTAAACCTAAAACTGGCTAAAACTATTCAAGGAAATTTTGGATTGCCCCTAAACCTGGGCTCGGTCTCTCTCGATCTCAAGGTCATAGCGAGTTTGAAGATTCATCCAAAATTCTGCTGAATTGCCAAAATAGCTCGAGAAACGAAGGGCTAGATTGGCTGTGATTCCCACTCGGCCAATTACCAGCTGGTGGATTTCTTCCACTGAAGCATCAATAGCCTCCGAAAAGGATTTTTCAGTAAGTCCAGAGGGTAATAAAAATTCAGTTTTGAGAATCTCACCGGGATGAATTGGCTCCATAGTTTTCATTGCTCGCTCCTCCACCTAATGGTAATCGATTATTTCAACATCCCGGGGCCCATCCGCAGTCCAAGAAAAACATACTCTCCACTGATTGTTTATTCGAATGCTGTATTGGCCTTCCCTGGTACCTCGCAACTTTTCAAGTTTGTTTCCTGGCAACGAAGAAAGGTCTCGAAGTTGTGCTGCAGCATCCAGTATTTGCAGTTTTCTATAAGCCCGTTCAGCAAGTCTTGGGTCAATGGATATGCTGCCTTTCCTGAGCCAGAATCTTTCAGTTTCTTTCGTCGCGAAGGACTGAATCATCTACACACTCTGGTCGAGGGCAGTGAAGCTCTAGAAGCAGGCAGGAGAATTGTGGAAAAGCCCTAGATCGGCGGGGTTCCCCAAAGCAGGCTTCAATGGTCCATCTTGGCGGTGGCGGTGGGATTTGAACCCACGGTTGACTTACGCCAACACAACTTTTCGAGAGTTGCACCTTCGGCCGCTCGGACACGCCACCGCCGTAAAGGCTAGCATCATCAGATTCCAACTGGCACTCGCCGAGATTGGCAAATGGCTGAAGGCTACAAATTTCTAGCAGACCCGGAGGCAGCTATTTCCCCTCTGACAACAATTTTGATAGCTTGCTCTCGAATTGCAGGGGTTTCGAGACTTTTCAAGCTACTTTCCAGCTTAGACAGGTGTTTCACGGCATCGACCTCAGATGCAGAGTAAGGTATTCCGCTGGATCTCTTGATTACCGGTTCCCCTTCATCTACAAATACAGAATCAATTTGATAGCTGAGGGCTAGAGACTTGACGCCTTCGTCCTCCAATTTCTTTAGCTCTTGTCTAATCTGAACTGCTTTGTCTAACGAGGCCTGGTTTACCGTTTTTGCCTCGAAGGGTGGATCGCTCGAGGCTCGCCTTCTAGCCTGAGCGCCAATTCTTTTCTGAGTTTTCTCTTCGGCAGAGTTGTCTTTTTGATTTGCCGGTGCAGTTTTATCAGCAACACTCAAACCAGGTTCTCTGAGATTGGCCTCCCGTTGTTGGGACTGACTCTTTCTTTTACCAGAGCCGAATCTGTTCAAACTTCGAAGCTCATTGGTCTTATCCTTCATTTTGCCGCTCATTGTCGATAAACGATTTCCTATGTTAGAAATCCAATTGGCAATTAGAGGGGGTTGCTTGACCCGTTCCTTCGATTTGGCATCTGCAGTGTTTGCTAATGCCAGCTCTGGCATCTGCCTCGGTTTGGGCGTAGTCCCCTTGTCATCCTCGAGGGAACTATCTGGAGTGGGCTTGCCATGCCTAGATCTGCGCAGGATAAAGGCCCACCAACGCTTCGGCAAAAGTAGGGCTATGATCACCAACGCTCCAATGGCAATAATGATCTCTTGCAGATAGCTTTGGAAGATACCCGGGGAACTGATTACGGCAATCTGGTCCGATGCTACGGAAAAAGACTCGCCGACTATTTGAAACTCAAAACTCCAATCGCCTTGCGCAAAACCGTCTTCTCGAATGTAATTTGCACTTAGATTTGTTCGCTCTTGGGCAAGGTCTGGAGAAGCACCGATAACAAATTCCTCAACGAANTCGCCGTCTCGGCTGATGCTTGCTTGAAAAAACACCTGCTCTTCGATTAAGTCCAGATTGTTGTAGATGTCCATCGATAATTCAACGGCTTGAATGTAACCACGGTCATCTCTGGTTGGCACCGCACCAACCCCCAAGAACTCAAGTGTCGGGATCTCGTAAACCAGGTCCAAGACCTCGTTCTCCGAAATTGAAAAATTGAAGTCCTGCCGCTGCAGACCCGGCACACTAAAGGTGAACTTGTAGTTCCCGGGGACAACTTCAGTCTCAAGTGTCGATGCGTTGGCTTCGTTTATTTGTATCTGTGAACCAGAGGAGCCAAGATAAAAAAGGGCCAAATCGCCAGTTGCTGGGGAGCCGGTCAGCGCGCTGATAGTTGACAACTTTGCAGTCGCTGAAGCCCCGACAACGTCAATCACGATAGTGCCCGAGATGGCAGGGATATAGAAAGAACCTCCTTCTTCGGGGTCTGCTGGCTCCTCTTCTCTGATATTGATATTGATTGGGTATGTGCCAGGAACAACGGGTTCTGTAACTGTTACGGTGAAAAGGAAGTCTCTTGCCTCCCCAGGGCCGTAAATAGTCTCTTGACCCTCCGCGGGTTCGATCAGGATGCCCCGTGGGGCATCATGGCTAATCCCCAGCTCGATCGAGTCAGGACCGAGGTTTTGAATGGCAAAACCTGCAGTCAAACTGCTCTTGATTCCCGCAACAAAAGGAAACTCCGCACCATTGGGAAACCCTGGTCCCCCGCCAATTCCAGAGGACTGTGCAACAAGGCCTGCAGCAATTCCCGGTATTGATGTCGTTCCCAGGACTGCGACCAAAATCGAAGAGACAAGTCTTGACAAAAGCCCATATCTGCGTGTTTTCAACTGCCGGCTCACAATAGTTTCCTACGGACTTGGGTTGGGAGTAATCTCGACTGCGTTCACGGTTGGTCCGTTATCGGTGTCAGCATCTCTGATGCCAATTTCCACTACATTTTGATAGGCATTGTTAGCGAAAGCGGCGCCAATTCCGTAGTGCAGTTGACAAGTGTGTGCTGGGGCATCCTTCGATTGCTCGCGATTGTTTTCAGTCGAGGATGCGGGCAGTGACTGGAAAAAATCGCTCGGGCTGGAGTCTAAAAGAAGTTGCCCAACACCGTTGTCTTCAGTCGGGGCATTGCACTCTAAAGTTATGGCTCGCTTATTTTTCTCATTGCCCACACCCGCTGTTGACAACGAAATCTCATCGTCTCCAGCAATGAAATTTGAGGCAGCTATCGACAACGTGGCGGAATCATTGGCGTAGTAGCTGGCCGTTGGGATGGTCCTCACTGCAGAACTGCTGTTTTCATTTACCGAGCCGTAGTCAACAGACCGATTAGTTGCCGATGAAAAGCCCCCGAAAAATGTCACACCATAGGTGTCGGGTGGTCCACAATCCGTCCCGTCAACTTGGGCAACATAGCTAATAGAGCAATTGGCGTCAAGAAGAATCTCGGTTCGCTGCGGGTTGCCCTTGGTCCCATTCTCAAGGGTGGGCGTTGATACCGCCACAACGCGGGCAGTCCAGTCAGAGGTGTTTATTGCGGCGTGACTGAGAGCAAACTGGAATTTTAGTCTATGGGCCTCGTAGGTGATGGATTCACTGTTGACAGTGCGTGTGGTCTCGAAGGTTTCATGTGTTGAGTCGCCCAGGGCGTGGGAATTGTTGGTTCCATCAATTCGGAACGTTCCGTCCGTTGTCCAGGCCATACTGAGCGCCAAAGACGGGTCCGGGTCGGTTGGCGCCACTACGGGGTTTTCTGGGGTGTATCCACAAAGACTGTCTCGCTCGCTAGCCCGGCTCGCAGCACTCGAGGTGAAGAAACAAGCGGAAATGACATTAAAGTTATCTAGCTCCCCATTAGTTAGAACGTCAACGTTTAAGTCGTAGAAGATTCGATTGCCATCGCCGGAGAAGGTCGGTTGTAGGACATCCACTCTTTCCGTCGATCCAGAGTTTTTGAGCTCACCGAATTCAATCACGGGAGGGCTCTCCAATATATATGCCTCATCAGTTGGTGAAGCCTGAGCAGGGCTAAGGCCAAATGCTGCCAAAGACAGAAGGACAAGCCCAACCAGTTGTCTAAACATAGAACCTCCCATGCAAGGGTAGGTTCCAAATGGGACTAGGTCCTCACGATGCTACGAAAGACATCCTTTTGATGCTCTTTTTGTATCCCATAAGATTGGCCACATTGAGTTTGCGCAATGTCAAAGCTAGCTAAAAGCTAAAAGAAATCAGGTTCTCTTGTGGGAGAAAAAACTCCTGATTTGATCCGAGCACTCCTGCTCGTTTACACCAGACACAACCTCAACCTCGGGACCAAGTCGTGAATCTCGCAAGATGTCATACCTCGACCCCGATCCCCCAACTCTCTCATCCCAGGCTCCAAAAACCACCCTGGGAATTCTTGCTGTTCTAATGGCACCGGCACACATGACGCACGGCTCCAGTGTGACAACGAGTGTGCAGTTTTCCAACCTCCATGACGATAGCTTTTTGGCGGCTTCACGGATAACAACAATTTCCGCATGAGCTGTTGGGTCGTCTTGCTCAATAGTTTTATTCGTTGACTGAGAGAGGA
>PR_CR_10_Liq_3_inCRDRAFT_1000548_pt1 | contig 10216 bp, 10 predicted proteins | sample PRCRCaboRojoPR_2_FD_10240 | JGI IMG/M metagenome (IMG submission 10240)
CCATTACGGTTACGCTGTTCGGCCTGCATAAAAATACCTTCGATCAGAGCTTTTTTCTGACCGCTATTTTTATCTTCCTGAAGTACGTATTGTACTTCTTCAATATTTTCTGTGATTAGCTTCATGTTGGATATGTTACCGATACAAATTTAACAGCTGCATTGGCAGCAAACATTTTCCATGACTTAGGTTTATCAATCAACAAAACCTCAGACCCTAATACAGTAACAGTACTAACGACATTATCGTTTTCATCAACCATAGAAACAAGATATGGGCTAGATGATGCAGTATTTGTTACTCGTACAACATGAGCATCTGATACTGTTACAGCTCCGCCTGATGTGGTGGGTGCAGCAATTTCCGTACTGACTGGTCTATACTTTGCCATTATTTTTGCTTACCTAATAAATCGACAAAATCTTCAAGAGCTTTTTCTGCATCTCTCATAGATTTAAAACTGTCAAACTTTTCCCCGTCCAAAAAAGCAACAAACTTATTTCCTTGCTTTTTAATTTCGGCTTTATATTTACCAAGCTTATATGGTTTATTTTCAGTCACTGATTCTGTCAATGACTGCCTAAATTCTTTAAAGTTCATCATTGTTGGTTTCGTCTTCCGATTCCGATTCCGATTCATCAGTGTCAACCATCATTGATTGAGCCATTTGTATTTTTGTATCATCAATAGCATCATTGATTTTGCTATTCATAACGGAATTAAATGAATCATTAGCCTTAACCATATCGCCTGCAGCTAAAGCTGTAATTAGTTCGTTGACATCGGACATAATAAACTCCTTTGATTATATTTATAAAAATAATGTTTTCTAATTCATTTCATCAGGAGGTGGTATATCACCACTTGATTTTTCTTGACTAATTTGTTTATCGATACTTTTTATTTCATCTTCATCTTGTTGTAGGACATTCTTACGTACCCATTCAACTGAGTAATAACGGCCAACATATTCATCCATATCACGAAGGATTGAAATACGTTCCCTCAATAGTTCTGCATTTTTAAGTTCAGTAAAATGGTTATCTTCAAGATAATCAAAGTTAATATCTTGTTTGATTTCATTCCATTCTTCTTCAGTAAAAATACCCTTGAGAATCAATTGAGTCTTAAGAAGATCAATAAATAGTGCAGAGAATTTTTTGCGAAGACGCGAAATAAACTTTTGAAACTTAAGTTCATCGCGAGTAATTTCTGATGAACGGCCTAACGAAAACTGTGCTTCCTGTTCGAGTCTGTTTACTGGAACGTTGAGCGACTTGTATAGCTTCTTTTGAAAATAAATAATGTCGTCAATTTGCCCAAGGTTTTCACCACCAGGCAGTGTCGTAATTTCTGTACCACGACCGCCTTCACGGCGAGGTAACCAAAAATCTTCGAGCATTGACATGTGCTTACGATCGTCTTTCATTTCACCAGTATTAGCATCATAAACCATTTTATTGCGATACTTGGACATGACGTTACGAAGATATTCTTCTGCCTTACCTTTAGGCAAGTTACCGACATCAATATAAAAAATACGACGCTCAGGTGCACGTGACAGCCTGTAAATAACCAGTGAATCTTCCATCATTCGAAGTTGATTAACTGGTTTCAATGCCTTATGAAGATAAGACAATACTTTTTTGCGTGCAGGATCTAATACACCAGATGTCACGTAACAAATAGAATCCTTTGCAATTTTCAAACCTTGGTTTGACTTAGCCAATGCATCAGACTGATAAACGTAATACTCATTAATACTTTTGACAAGTGTGACACCTGTCTTAGGATCGCGTTGATTTTTTACTTCACGTACCTTACGCATTTTTGTTGCATCGACCGAACGGAGTTCGAGCAATCCACGCTTAGGATTTTTTTCATCAATGATTTTATGAAAATATAAACGCCCGTCAATATACCAACGACGGAACATATCATGGCCATACCAGTTAAAATTAAGGAGCTCGACAATATAGTCAAACTCTTCGCGAATCATATCCTTAATTTTATCAGGCTGATCAAGATCGTCAAGAATAATAGATATCGGATACGAATCTTCATCTGATATAATTGATTCGTTAACAATATCTTCAATAGCAGCATCACACTCAGGTTGTTGTGCAATGTCTCGATACTTTAGGATAAGATCTCTTTCAGTACGTGCAGACGTACCTTCCATATCAACATATGAACCAAAGTATCCGCCAGCATTAACAATATAACCTTCGCCATCTTCGGTCGTAGGTGGTACAAAAGAAGCCTTTTTACTCTCCTCTTTTTCATCATTTTTACGTTTAATTTCAAAACCGAATATGCTAATGCCGTTATTGTCTGCCATTATTTTAAAACTCCTAGGGAAATAGGGAGGGACAAGCCCTCCCATATTCCTTTATTTATCAATACTTATTACGACGTTGTGTTTGATTCCCAATACTGTACCTGCATTTCAACCGTAAACTCTTCAATAGCATTTTCACTATCGTAAGAAACTTCGATTGCACTCAGGTTAGTTGGAAAGCAACCACGTAAAAAGTACGATTTGACAATCAAACCAGACTTATCAAGTTGTTCAATAACAACATCTGCTTGATAGTCAGTTGGATTAGTAAAACCAGTATTTGTTTGGTTTTGGTTAATACCATTCATCCAACGTTCGAATGCATTGCGAATTGCAAAGTTGGTATCATTAATAATAGTCAATGATGCTGGCTCAAATGTGCGATCGCCTGCAACTTGCACCTGTCTTCCACGAAATGGAACAGTAATAGGAGCAATTACAGAAGCAGGCAATTGAGCTGACTTACACATAAATGAAGTCAACTCTACGTCACCAGCTGCATATGCTGGAAAATTAACATTTGCCTTAAATAGGTTAGCACGAGCACCACCGCCGACAAGTTTTGACTTAAAGTCATCTACGCCGAGAATAGCCATTTTCTATATCTCCTTATTGTCCAACGATTTCAGAGAACTCAACGCCAGTTCGAGTAGCAATAAAGTTCAATGTGATGAAGTTAATAGATCTTGCAGGTTTGATGTAAATATCAGCAACAAATCTGTTTGAATCAATAACTTCAGGTGTGTTATTTGTATCATCACAAATAACTGCAAAGTCAGTTAAACCACGACGACCTTGTACATCACGGAGAAATGGCTCGACTAGGTTACGGAACTGTGATCGAGTAAATTCATCGTTAAATTCGAAGAGCTGGAATTTAGCTGCGGTAGCAACTGCTTTTTCCAAAGTGATAAACAATCTACGAACATTGATTCTATCAAATGCAGATGGTTTAGATTGTGCTGTTTTATCGCCATAAAGAACGATTCCTTCACCTGGAAATGAAACAATGGGATTAACACGTGCTTTGTATAAAGTATCGCGATCAGCTTTCTTTGGATTAAATGCAATTCTTGTTACACCTCTTAACTGACCACGTGTAAATCCAGCAGGTGAAAACCATGGATCTGTAACCGAATCAGTATAAGCACAAAGTCCAGCAATCGTACCAGCTGCAATAATCCAACGATATGTATCGTTGTACTTATCATAAACGTAGAGAGCAGTCGAGTCTAAAACCGCATATGAACTTGAGCTAACTGAATCAGCCCACGATTTTACATCATCAACTGCTGTAACATTATTGACTGTTTCTGAAGTAGCTGGAGATATAAATGCAACCGCATCTTTACGTGAATCAACTACAGCAATTATACCATTTGCTAAAGCAGTATCATCTGCGGCCGAAACATCTGCGCCAATAATCAAATTAACATCAATAGTTTCAGAGTCTGAAAAATAATCATAAGCTAATAAAAGCTCTCCAACAGAAGGATCTGGCGAAGTACCAAGAGATCCGCCACCTAAGGTATATACTGTAGCAGTATCAAGTGTTGTATAGCCAGCCGAACCTACTGTAGAAACTGAATCTCCGGCTTCTGTAAGCTCATCGTCATGTCGCCCAAACCAAACATATTTTGATTCGCGATTGATGACATTTACATAATAATTTGATGTGCCATCTGATCTACGAGCATCTGATGCTTGTGACACGCCTTGGAAAACCTCTAAGATTGTACCAGCAGTACCAGTCCAAACACCATTTGTATCAATAACGACAATATGCATTTCGTCGCCATTATCGCTATCACTATTTAAAACTAAACCGCGATCTGACGCAAAATCGGATACACCTGGTGCAAAATCAAATTGTCCAGCGTAGTCAGAAAATGAAGAATCATCAAATGCAGCAGCACTAGTGCATACAATAACACCCAAACTGTTACCTAGTTCGCCTGGATACTTAGCGATAAACTCGAAGCCTTCACCAGCGGTATCACCAGATAAAACTACATTAGAAAGATCTTCTTCATTTTTAACTAAAACGCCTTCTCCACCAGCAGCGGAGTTTAGCATTCCTTCATTACTTGTTCTTACAACTCTTAATGCATTAGTATACTGCAAAAATTGTGCAGCAGGCATAAAATATTTATAGGTATTATCGTCAGGTCGACCAAATATATTAACTAATTCTCTTTCAGATCCAACAGTAACAACCTGTTCAACTGGACCCCACGCAAATGCGCCTGCAATTGCACCAACCGAACTTGATACAGCAGGTACAATATTAGTTAAATCAATTTCTCGGACCTCAACACCTGGAGAGACTTGAAAAGCCATGTGTTTTCCCCTTAATTATTGAAAACTATTGATATGAAATTCATAATACGATGTTTTATCATAATATTATTTATAAATATTGGGTTTTCAATAAAGTTCGCCAACTTCCTTATTGATTGTCCACACATCGCCGCCTTGTACAATATATTCGTCTTCTTTTGATATACCGTTATCAAAAAATCCAAACGGAGTAAGTTCGCTCATAAGTTCTTCTTCTGAACGTTCACGAAGTTTTGCTAATGTATTAATGTCAGTAATATCTTTAAAGTATTGTTGATCTGATAACCAACCAAATAATACTAGCGACATTACTAAGTCATCATTGCACCCAGACTCCGCTTCATATGACGTGCCTTTACGTGAAAAAGTTGAAAGCTCATTAATTGTATTCATGTCATTGATAATCAGTTGATCCTGTTCAACCATCAACTTAATCATATTGCAACCAATTGCTTTAACTGACTTTGTTGTACGAATACCAGGATCAACATTCTTACCAAATCCAGATGAAATGCGTTTACCAGCCTTACCTGCAGATTCTGTATGTAATATATTTTCGTATTCATAATCATAATGTAATACTTCAGATACCTGCTGACCAATATCATTAACCTCTACAAGTACTGCACATTCACCATATGACTTACAAGTACGATAAATGATTTCTGCATATTCAATAGGTGTTACCATATTATCTTTAAATGTACATACTTGTTTGTATGGCATTTGTGTTACGTCAAAAATTGAAAAGGCTGAATAGTCTAGTCCCTTACCTCGTGATACATCAACTATACAAACATATTGATGTCCTTGAATAAACTTTTCATATTGACACAAATTATTTTTATTGACAAGTGGTTCAGTTGGTACTAATGCCTTAAGTTTTGAACCATCAATCAGCGTACCAGATGAGCCTTGAAATTCGCAACAAAATTCTTGTGCAAACTTTTGTAAGTCACCATCAAGTGTATTAATTGCTTCTTTTTTCCAAGCTTCATCGCGTCCTGGTACACGATACCACGGAACTTCTACGTATGCATAACCATTTTTGTTTTCACGTGCTCCTACACAAACCTTATAAAAATGATTAAGGCCATTAGGAGTTGATGTATACAATACCTTGGTTGTATTACCAGAAGAAATAGTTGGAAGCACTGAAGCTGAAAATTCATCCCATCCTTCAACGAATGCTGTCTCATCAATGTACAGCAGGTTCATTGACTTACCACGAATGTTTGATGAAGATGTTGCTGCAGCTAAAACCTTTGATCCGTTTTCTAGTTCAACCGATCCTTTGTTCCATTCAACTACACCTTGCTGTAACCACTTAGGTAGTGCTTCAAATGCGATCTTAATACGCTCAAGAATTTCGCGAGCAGAGTCACCCTTGTTGGCGAGAAGACCTACACGCTTATAGTCATTGAAAAGAATATAGTGAAGGATAACTACAACTGCAGTCGTTGTTTTACCTGCCTGGCGCGAAGTCACAACAGTCGTACGTCTATTGTTATTGAACTTTTCAATAATTTCGCGCTGATAATCATAAAGATCAATAGTAATCAATCCATGATCTACGTGTACGATCTTAATATAGTTTTGAGCAAAGTAAACAGGATCGTTTTTACACTTTACCCATTCGCGAACCATTTCAGACGTCCAATTAATTTGAACATTGGCGCCTTTAAGATTTGAATTACCTAGATATGTAGCATTAGGATTCGTCATTATCAATTACATCATTAGATCGTGCAGACTGCCGATCCTCAATCATTTTTGCAAGATCTTTTGTTGAACCAACAAATAGGTTATTGTTTGTAACACCTAACTGTGAATTTGCAGCTGCCTCGTTTTCTTTATTAATGTCTTTACGTTTCTTTTGCAATTCCATCAACTTATCTGCAATATCTGCATTTGTTTTAATCATATTGGCCAGGACTTCAAATGCACGTGGGTGCTCTGATTCACGAGCAAGATCAAGCATTAATTCAATTGCTTCGTCGCCTTTCTCGACTAGCTTATAATATTGATCTCGAGAAAAGTCATAGTCATCTTCAACGTGTTTTTTGTTTTTATCACTCATTATAACAATCCAAAACTAACATCTAATGTGCGAAATTGAGGTTCAACAGAATCAATTATAAATGATCCATTGGGTCCTGTTAAAGTTTCATTAACAACAAATACGTTATCAGGATATGATACAATTATATATCCAATACCACTTTCAGTAACTTTTCCAGATGCACCAGATACTGATCCTGTAACAGTATCTCCTACTTCAATTGAACCATTTAATGTATCATATGATAATTTAACAGCATCAGAAGGAATAAAATCATCATATGATCCAACAATTTCATATTCATCTTCAGGGCCTGCGTTAGTTGGAGTAATTGTAAATTTTTGGCTCGAATAAGGTAAACCTTTTGATGGCATTGTAGGATTTGAAAGTGTTGCATCAGATTTACGAATAATGTTGCCTTCACGAAGAGGACCATAAAAGTTAACGCGTGCTTCAAATTCAAGTGTGTAAATAATTGATCTACGAGACATAAAGTCACCTTCGTAGTCATCAACCATTGTGACCGCTTGTATGACAAATGGAATATCAGACTTAAAGTTAGAATCAACTTCTTTAACAGTTACGCTGTATTCTGGTTGAAAATACGGAATTATTTGTTCAAGAATCTGAAGTGCATCATCTTGATTTTTTGCTAATATATTTAGCTGAAAACCAATACGATACATTGTAGGATAAAGTATAGATTGTTTTTTAGTAGGATCCTCAGACGGAAGTGTCCGTGTAATGCCTTTTTGTAGCTTTGTATTTGTATCATATGTTAGTGATACAATTTCAAATGACATACGAGGCAAGCGAATAGCTAACTTGGGATCATTAAGATGCTTTTCATCTGCAATACGTGCAAGAAATTTTTGTCTTGGACCATATGACAATGGAACTTTAATAGTAGACAAAGCCTTACCTGATCCGTCGCGCTTGACGACTTTAAGATTATTGAACAATGTACCAAATACAGCTACGGTACGTTTAATGTGTTCATGATAGAAATAGTAACCAAACATTTTATTCTGCACTCGGATCGGAAAATGGATTAGATTCTGAAAAGTCAATTATATCATCTGCACGATTTTCAAAGTATGTGTTTTGCGACAACGGTTCTTGAGGTATATACTTTTCATCATCGTTTATTCCATATACCTTAGAAACTGTCCAGTCATTACCTAAACTTGACTCAATACGTATAATATCTTTGTCTGCTTGGAATGTTTTAAGCGAACCATCAGAACAGGTTATATCCGTAATTCTAAGGTCTGCCACACGCGGAACTTGTCCAATATCACTAGTCTGTACAAAGTCTGTTACATTGCCGTATACTTCAACTGCTTCTGTGTCAGTGGTCGCAGGTACTAATATTTGTTTAATTTTTTCACCAATTGCAAATCCATTTGCTCCACCTGATATTTCAATTATTGTTTGTGGGCCATATTGATCTTCATAATAGTCAACAGAAGAAATGCCAGTATCAAATTTTTCTGCAGAATATTCAAATAGCTCGCATTGCATTTCATATGTTGGAAACTGGGAAAGCTGATAAAATGGAGACTCGTGTTCAACAAACTTGATTTCAAACAACCCTTTAGATAAAGGTAAGTAAATCAAATCACCTTCTCTTGGGCGTTCCTCACGAATAGCATTTTCTTTTATATCAACTAATCGTGCAAATTGACGGCGTGATACGATGAATGTTGCCTGATCTCGAATTTCAAGGCCGAACTTAGTATAAAGGTTTCCTTCACCACCAAAGCCATCTGTATCAGCAATATACATTTCAATCATGTAGGCGCGTTCGTACTTTGAATATTCCTCATTTAATATTTCATCTGGTGTAACCGTTTCTCGAGGAATATAGAGCACATCTTGGCCATACATTTTTAAAGATTCAATTATCAAATCTTCGTACAAAAGTTGTTCTGATCGAACTTTTGGGGAAAAGAAAACATTTGTGGGCACTATACATTACCCCAAGTAAAAACTGTTTGTCCTGAGTCAAAAATTTGATAATAACCATTTGATGTCATATATTCTTTTTCGCTCATACTTGAATTTAACATATGTTTTTGAGTTTTATATCTGCTTAAAATATGACCTTTTGGATTAACCCAAAAATAATTTGGAGGAGTTTCTCTTTCTTTAGTAAACCCTAAGTTTTCGTAAAGAGTACCATCAAATAATCTTTTTTGACAATAAGATATTACTGATTTTGGTTTTTTATCTGAAATAAACTTTTTAAATAATTTGCTTGCACCACCAATTATTGTAAAATTCAACTTACTACAAAATCTTAATAATTCATATTCATACAACTTGTTAAATCTTGATTTACCAAAACTCATGACGCTTACTAATTCATTTTTGTAAAATAAACCATATTTGATAGAAGCATTTACGCCTCCTTGTAAATGATTTTGTTCACAAAAGTTCATATATTCTTTTGATGATATTTCTAAAACTTTACATTCTCTTGCATATATTTTTTTGTTAAGCCCTAACTTAGTATTTATGATAGATAAAACTAAATCTTTTTTATGATCTAATTCATAATCAAAAAAGTGTAAAAGGTGTATTCCATTGTTTAAACACTCATTTGTTTTGTTTGCATGATAATTTTTATCAGCTTTTTTATTAAAATTGTGCCAATATATTCCATTAACTTCAATTGCTAAATGTTTAGATTCTATAAAAATATCTAATTCCATAGGAGATATAACTTTCCTAGTATTTCTATCAACCTGGATACCAAAATTTTCAATATGATTAACTAAATCAATTTCATAACTTGATGAATTTCCAGATTTAAGTGGAGAATTCATCTTGTCTCTTAAAAATGATACCACATAATTTTTTGAGCATCCTAATGTATCAGCAAAATTTTTAGAATTCCAACCTTCAGATATTTTTTCATTTACCCATGACTTATTTGATAGCGCTGCATCTATATTTTTAAAAGCTTCTTTTTGTGTAAAAATTCGAATAGCTGCAGACCTATTTTTAGAAGTCAAGCCAAGATCACTTAAATATTTTCTTAACCTAGTTTTAGGGATATTATATTTTTTAGATAAACAGTCAATGGTTAAAAAGTCATCCTCTTTATACTCAATTGCTGCCATTTCCATTTTAGCTAAATAAGCTTCGTGTCTCTTTTTTGATTCTTTTTTGTTTCTTATTGCATTTGTCTTAGTATTTCTATTGCTCATAGCAGCAGTGCTGCAAGACATACTGCAATATTTTGAAAATCCTTTTTTGTATGACTTAAATCCTGCTTTATTTTTAAAACACCATTGACATACAGGAGTATATCCTATAAACATAGAATATACATGCGACTTATCGGCCTCATCTTTAAATAAAGACAATTTTCTACCAGAAGGTGTTAAACCCTTTTTAAGGCAGTCTAAAGAATATTGTTCAGCAGGATTCATCATAAATTTATTTATAACTTTAGCCAACGAACA
>PR_CR_10_Liq_3_inCRDRAFT_1000549_pt1 | contig 10205 bp, 7 predicted proteins | sample PRCRCaboRojoPR_2_FD_10240 | JGI IMG/M metagenome (IMG submission 10240)
GTACGCCCTGGAAAGATCAATCCGTGTCCGTGCGAGTGCTCTTCCTGGCCGACTCTCTGGCCTTCCATGGACCCGAACGAATCGAGAATCCGACCGACCCTCGGCTGTACCCGCAGGTGTGTGCCACCGCCGTGGAAGCCAAGGTGGATTTACTGGCCCGCGAAGGCTGGACAGCGCGCGACGGCTGGTGGGCGTTGACCAAGGACCCGGTCGCCTACGGGGTCTACCTTCCGCGCGCCGATGCCGTCGTTGTCGGCCTCGGCGGNATGGATCAACTGCCCGCGTCCATCCCGGTNTGGCTGCGCACGTCGATCCCGTATGTGCGTCCCGGNGGATTACGACGACGTCTGCGCACCGCCTACCGCGACCTNACGCCCGCGATCATCCGCGCCACGAAGGGAGCCATGCGNCAAGTGCCGCAGCAGGTAACCGACCGTTACTTGACCCGCATCATCGAAGCCGTGCAAGCGGTGCGTCCCGGGGTGCCGGTGATCTTGCTCGCGCCAACGCCGTATGACTCGCCGTACTACCCGAGCGATCGACACCACCGGTCGTCTCTGGCAGCAGCGCGNGTCCTNGCCGCCGGACTCGGCGTGCCGCTGGTGGACCCATCGCCGTTCGTCCTACCCGGTCTGGCCGACGGCACCGCGAACCCCGATGGCCTGCACTGGTCGTGGGCTGCGCACGCCAGCGTGGGGCAGGCGCTGGCCGATGCCATCGGTAGTCTTTCCCGGCCATGACTGCGAACACCGGTGCCGAGGAAACCCGCTACGACTTCCCCACCATCCAGGAGCGCTGGTTGCCGGTTTGGGACGAGCTAGCGCCGTTCCGCTCGGGAATCCCATCCGATGATCGTCCGAAGAAGTACGTGCTGGACATGTTCCCGTACCCGTCCGGGGATCTGCATATGGGTCATGCGGAGGCGTACGCACTCGGCGATGTGATCGCCCGCTATTGGGTGCAGCGCGGCTTCAACGTCATGCACCCCATCGGCTGGGATGCCTTCGGTCTGCCGGCGGAGAACGCCGCGATCCGCCGCGGTGAGGATCCGGTGCGCTGGACCTACGACAACATCGCCCAGCAGAAGGCGTCGATGCGTCGGTACGCCTGCTCCTTCGACTGGGATCGGGTGCTCAACACCTGCGATCCGGAGTACTACCGGTGGAACCAGTGGTTCTTCCTGCAGATGTTCCAGCGCGGCCTGGCCTACCGCAAGGCCAGCAACGTCAACTGGTGCCCGCAGTGCCAAACCGTGCTGGCCAACGAGCAGGTTGTCGCCGGCCAGTGCGAACGCTGCGATACGAACGTCACCAAGAAGAAGCTCACCCAGTGGTACTTGAAGATCACCGACTACGCCGANCGNCTNCTCGACGACATGACCCAACTCGAGGGCAAGTGGCCGGAGAAGGTGCTGCTGATGCAGCGCAACTGGATCGGTCGATCCACCGGCGCTGAGGTGGACTTCGAGATCGAGGGTCGCGATGAGCCCGTCACCGTCTACACGACTCGGCCGGACACCCTCTACGGCGCGACCTTCTTCGTCGTCGCAGCCGATTCCGACCTCGCTGCGGAGCTCGCGAACGGCACCGACGCCGAAGCCGAGTTCGAGCAGTACCTCGAGCAGGTCAAGCAGACCTCGGAGATGGATCGCCTGGCGACCGATCGCGAGAAGACGGGCGTGTTCTTGCAGCGGTACGCCACCAATCCGGTGAACGGCGAGCAGATCCCCATCTGGGCGTCGGACTACGTCCTCGCCGATTACGGCACCGGCGCGATCATGGCCGTGCCCGCGCACGATCAACGCGACCTGGACTTCGCGCGCACCTTCGATCTTCCGGTGCGCGTGGTGGTCGATGCGGGCGAGGATCCCGCTGTCACGGGGGAAGCCACNGCCGACGACGGCCTGCACGTCAATTCCGGTCCGTTGGACGGGCTGAACAAGGACGACGCCATCGCGAAGATCATCGAGATCCTCGCTGAACGGGGCACCGGCAAGGAAGCGGTGAACTACCGGTTGCGCGATTGGCTGATCTCGCGTCAGCGTTACTGGGGAACACCNATCCCGATCATCCACTGCCCCGCCTGCGGTGAGGTCCCGGTTCCAGGCGACCAACTGCCGGTGGAACTACCGCCAGCCGAGGGCCTGGACCTCAAGCCGAAGGGCGCCTCACCGCTCGGGGCGGCTACCGAGTGGGCGAGCGTGGAGTGCCCGTCCTGCGGCCAGCAAGCCACCCGGGACCCGGACACGATGGATACCTTCGTCGACTCCTCCTGGTACTACCTGCGCTACGTCGATCCGCATGACGAGAACGCGGCCTTCGATCCGGCGAAGGTGCGCGAGTGGCTACCGGTGGATCAGTACGTGGGTGGGGTCACGCACGCGATCTTGCATCTGCTCTATAGCCGGTTCTTCACCAAGGTGCTGCACGACATGGGCCTGGTCGATTTCACCGAACCGTTCACGCGGTTGCTCAATCAGGGCATGGTGATCATGGAGGGCTCGGCGATGAGCAAGTCGCGCGGCAACCTGGTGCGGTTGTCCGACGAACTCGCCGAGCACGGCGTCGATGCCATCCGATTGTCCATGGTCTTCTCCGGTCCGCCCGAGGATGACGTCGACTGGGCCGATGTGTCCCCGGCTGGTTCGGCCAAGTTCCTCGCNCGCGCGTGGCGNTTGTCCGGCGATGTCACCTCCGATCCTGGTGCCGANCCCGCNGCCGGTGACATCTCGGTGCGCAAGGCAACGCATCGAGCCCTGCACGATGCGGCGCAGGCGGTCGAGACTTTCCGTTTCAACGTGGCGGTGGCGCGCTTCATGGAATTGGTCAACGTACTGCGCAAGGCCATCGACTCCGGCCCGGGCCCTGCCGATCCGGCGGTGCGCGAAGGAGCCGAGGCGGTGGCGATCATGCTGTCCCTGGTAGCCCCGTACACCGCCGAGGACATGTGGGCGCGTCTGGGACACCAACCGAGCGTCGCGCGCGCCGGCTGGCCGCAGGTCGAGGAGGAACTCCTGGTCGAAGACGCCGTCACCTGCGTCGTCCAAGTGGCCGGCAAGGTCAAGGCGCGCTTGGAGGTTGCACCGGGTATCGGTGAGGACGAACTTCGTGAGCTCGCGCTCGCCGATGAAGCCGTCGTCGCGGCCCTCGGCGGTGCCGGGATCCGCACCGTCATCGTGCGGCCCCCCAAACTGGTGAACGTGGTACCCGGCTAGTCGCACCGCTAGCTTCCCGCGCGCGTCTTCCCCAACACGTGTGTCGGTTGTCCACAGGGCCGGAATCGACCCTGGTTCGCACCCCGTCGCCGTGCCTAGCGTCACGGTATGTGGCCCCACCGCAACCGACCGCGCGCCGCAGCGCGACTGCAACACGCAACCGGCAACCGATCCGGCGCATCGCCTAGCTCACCCGGTGCACTCGGGCGCGCCGATCAGCTCGATGCGCCCCCAGCGTCCCGCAGTGGCTCCCGGCCGCTGCTGATGGAGGATCCCTCGGCCACGGGGGACGAACAAAGCGATCAACCCCGCTGGTTTTGGACGTGGGACCGGCGTTCGCAGCGGGCGGTCTCGGTGCTGCTGGCTGCTTTGGCCATCGTGGTCGCGTGGTGGTGGTGGAGTGGTCAGCCCGGCGAGAGCGTCGTCGCAAGCGAGGTGTCGGTCAGCGAGGGACTACCGGTTACCAACGACGACGACGCAACCGGCGGTGTACCGAGTTCCGGTTCGGTCATCGTGCACGTGGTCGGCAAGGTCACCGAGCCGGGAATCGTCGAGTTGCCGGCGGGTTCGCGGGTCATCGATGCGATCGAGGCAGTGGGTGGGGCGCGAAACGACCGGGCGCTGGAAACGGTGAACCTGGCTCGCGTAGTCGTGGACGGCGAGCAGATCGTCGTCGGCGCACCGGCTGCGGGCGGGGCTGGCGGGAAAATCAGCATCAATAGCGCCGATGCCGCCGCCTTGGAACAGCTTCCCGGGGTCGGACCGGTGATCGCGGAACGGATCGTCGCGTGGCGAACGGAGAACGGACCCTTTCGAACCGTCGCCGAACTAGCGGAGATCTCGGGCATCGGTCCTTCGATGATCGAGCGCATCGAAGACCAGGTTCGCATGTGACGGATATTCGCCTGGTGGCCCCGGCGCTGGCCGCCTGGCTGGTCAGCGCGGTCGTCTTGCTGGGCGTCCGCCGTCGATGATCCTGGACAACGACACCGCGTTGCCCTTGCGGTGTGCCTCACCGCCCTGGTGACGGCCGCCGTCTTGCTCGCCACCTTCCGCGGTCGACCGATGGTCTTCGTATCCGTTGCCGCGGCATCGCTGGCCGCGATCAGCGCCGGTGCCCAACTCGCGGCCTGGAGCGCTCCGGCCCTCGAGACCGTGATGCGCGAACAGGTGCATGTGCATGCTGTGGTGGATGGACCGATGCGCACCTCGCTCGGTGCGGCCTACCTTCCGATCCGGACCAGCACTATCCGTACCGCCGCCGAGCCGGGGCGCGCTGTGTCGATCGAGGTCCCGCTCACCATCGCACTGCCCGAAGACCGGCTAGCGGACTCGTCGGTCGGGCAGCCATGGCCGGTGGGTACCGGCATCGGGGTAACCGGCCGCATCCGGCCCGCCGGCGGTTCTATTCGCACAGCCGGCTACCTGGATGTGGCCGGTCCCGGCGACATCGCGACCATGCACGAAGCCGGGCCGATCGACCAGGTCGCCGAACGTATGCGTCGGGCACTGCGCGCGAGCCTGCCGGCCACGCCCGCAGGGGGATCGGCCTTGGTCGCCGGGCTGGCGACCGGTGATGAGGAAGCCATGGCACCGGCCCTGGTCGATGACATGCGATTGAGTGGATTGGCGCACCTGACCGCTGTGTCCGGAGGCAACGTGGCGATCGTCGTCGGTGCCGTACTCGTGCTGGCGTGGTTGTTGCGGCTACCGCTGATCGCACGGATCGTCTTGGCGCTGGGTTCGCTCGTCTTCTACGTGATCCTCGTCCACCCGCAGCCCAGCGTGCTGCGCGCCGGTGTGATGGGGGCGGTCGTGGTGGTCTCGCTCCTTGTCGGTGGTCGGCGTCCCGGTCCTTCGGTGCTCGCGACCGCGGTCCTAGTCCTGGTGATCGTCGTGCCCTCGCTCGCGCTCAGTTGGGGGTTCGCGCTCTCCGTGGCTGCGACCGGCGGGATCGTGATGCTCGCACCGCGCATCCGCGAACGTATCGAGGCCACCGGCCCGGGTGGGCGACTTCCCGCACCGGTCACGATCGCCGCCTCGTTGACGCTGTCGGCTCAACTGGCGACCGCCCCGGTGCTGCTCGCGATGGGGGTAAGCGTCGGGATCGCCGCGGTGCCGGCCAACTTGCTGGCGATGCCGGTCGTGCCGATCATCACGATCACCGGATTGCTCGCTGCGATCCTCGGCGCGATACCGCCGTTGGTTCCACTCGCGGAGATCGTCGCGATCTTGGGGGCGTGGGTAGCCGAATGGATCGCGCAGATCGCGCGGATCGCCGGCGGGATCGATGCCTTCCGATTCCGCGGGTCACCGATCTCGGCATTGATCGCGGTNCTCGCGGTGGGCATCGCCGTGCTCGCCGCAAGGTTCGCCTGGCGTCGTGATCGCCGGCTCCCGGTGATCGTGTCGAGCATCGTGGTGGCCTTCACCGCGGTGCTGTGGGTGGTCCTACCGCCNGAGCGACGCTCCTGGCCGCCGGCCGATTGGCTCATGGTGCAGTGCGATGTCGGCCAAGGNGACGGCTTCGTCATCGCCGATCCGCGCGACCGTAGGAGGGCCGTCGTGATCGACACCGGGCCGTCGGCGCGGGTCATCGACCGCTGCTTGCAGGACTTGCGGATCACCCACGTATCGGCGCTCATCCTCACGCATTTCCATTCCGATCACGTCTCCGGAATCGAGGGTGTGTTCTCCGGCCGCGACGTGGAGGCCGTCTTCGCGAGCCCACTGGACGAACCGAAGGCCCAATCGATGGGCGTGCAACGTGCATTGCGCGAACGCGGAGTCGAACTACGACGCCTCACCGCCGGGGCGCAACTGCGTATCGATGAAGCCCACTTCCGGGTGCTGTGGCCACGCCGCATCGTGAGGAGTAAGCAGACTTCGAGTGGTTCGATCGCCAACAACGCCAGCTTGGTCATCGACGCGCGAGTACACGGCTTGCGGCTGTTGCTGACCGGGGATATCGAACCGCCCGCGCAAGCCGCATTGCTCGCCGAAGTAGGCGGCTTCGACATCGTCAAGGTGCCCCACCACGGGTCTCGCCACCAGCATCCGGATTTCGCGGCATGGGCCGATGCGGACCTCGCGGTGATCAGCGTCGGCGAAGACAACGAGTTCGCCCATCCGGCGCCGGAGACGCTTGAATCCTGGGACACCGCCGGCGCGGCGGTAGCTCGCACCGATCGGCACCGCGATATCGCGATCGTGCCGGTACCCACCGAGGATGCGGCGGGATCGACCGTGGACTGGGCGATCGTGCCGCGATCGGGATCGCTGGAGTGATCCGTGCCATGCTGAGTCCACCATGAGCACCCCGGCCCGCATCACCTTGATCCGCGGCGGTGAGACCGCGCTGGTCGACCGTGCGGTTGCGGAGGCGGTCCGTGCCATCAGAGGACAGGCGGCCGGGGCCGAGCGATTGGTGGTCGAGGCCGGCGACGAGGACTCGGCCAACGATCTCCGGCAAGCATGCGCCCCCACCTTGTTCGGTGAGGATCTCATCGTCCACATCGTGGGCTTGNACAGTGCCGACGAAGCCTTCGCCACTGCGCTGGCAGAGGTGCTCGCCGACCAGCCCGACACGGTGTGGTTGATCGTCCAGCATGACGGCACCGCCGGCGGCAAGAANCTGCTGGAGTCGGTGCGCGGCGCGGGTGCCACCGAAGTCGAATGCCTCGCCATCAAGAAGGGCAAGCGAGCCATCGAGGTGCTGAGCAAGGAATTCGCCCGGCACCGCAGGCATGTCACCGACGATGCCGTGCACGTGTTGTACGAGTCGGTGGGCCATGACATGCCGATGCTGTTCGCCGCGGTCGGTCAATTGGTGGCTGATGTCCCGGCCGATCCGATCACCGAAGAGCACGTACGCGACTACTTCGCGGGTGTGGCCGATGTCGCCGGCTGGCAGATCGCCGACCAGGTGTGGCAGCGCAAGCCGTCCGGGGCGCTGGCGTCGGTGCGCTACGCGGCTTCGGCGGGTAACGATGGGGCAGTGGGTGTGATGAGCGTGCTCGCCTTGTCCTCGGCGCTGCGGGACATCATCCGGGTCGGTGGCATGGGTCCGGGTGCTTCGGAGGCCGATGTGGCACGGGAGCTGGGGATCCCGCCGTGGAAGGTGAAGTTGCTGCGTGCCCAGTGGTCGCGCTGGAGCGGGGACCAGCGCCGCCTGGCGGCCTCGATCATCGAACTAGCCGATGCCGAGGCGATGATGAAGGGCGGTTTGCGCCCAGGGCAGTCGCTGGATGTGGAGCAGAAGCTCTACGCGCTGGAGAAACTCGTCGTCTCCTCCAGCGCCCGCTAGCGCGAATCGCCGCGGATCAGGTGGCTGCGAGTTAGAGAGCCGCTGCGCGCTTGCTGATCGAGGACTTGCGGTTGGCGGCCTGGTTCTTGTGGATGACGCCCTTGCTCGCGGCCTTGTCCAGGGTGCGGTTCGCCTCGCGGGCGAGCGCCGTAGCGGCGGCGGTGTCTCCGGCGTCGGCCGCCTCGCGGAACTTGCGAACGGCGGTCTTCACGGCCGACTTGACGTCCTTGTTGCGCAGCCGCGCCTTCTCGTTGGTCTTGATGCGCTTCTTCTGCGACTTGATGTTCGCCACGGTTCCTCGTCTTCTCGGCCGGTCCGGGGTGTCCCCGGGGTTTTCGTGTTCGGGTCGGGTCTGGGTGCGGTGACCCTCGGCCTAGCGGACCGAGGGACCTAGCGTTCTGCAGCCGCCCAAGGGTACCCGTACTCTGGGTAGGTTCCCCGATCGGCCCCCGAGGGCCTGGAGGTTGCTCGTGACGCACCAGCCGGATGGCGGCGCCTGGCTGCCCGGTGCCACCGATCCTGCCGTCATTCGCAACTTCTGCATCATCGCCCACATCGACCACGGCAAATCCACCCTCGCCGACCGCATGCTGCAGATCACCGGCGTGGTCGACGACCGCGCCATGCGTGCCCAGTACCTCGATCGGATGGATATCGAACGGGAGCGGGGGATCACTATCAAGTCCCAGGCGGTGCGGCTGCCTTACCAGGCCGGCGACGGCCGCACCTACGTCCTCAATCTGATCGATACCCCCGGCCACGTCGACTTCACCTACGAGGTCTCGCGGTCGCTAGCTGCTTGCGAAGGGGCGATCCTGCTGGTCGACGCCGCCCAGGGGATCGAGGCACAAACGCTCGCGAACTTGTACCTCGCGCTGGAGAACGAGCTGCAGATCATCCCGGTGCTGAACAAGATCGACCTGCCCGCAGCACAGCCGGAGAAATACGCCGCCGAACTCGCGCACATCATCGGCTGCGATCCCGAGGACGTCTTGAAGGTTTCCGCCAAGACCGGCGAGGGCGTGGCCGAGCTGCTGCAAACGGTGGTGGATCTGATCCCCGCCCCGATCGGCCAGCCCGACGCCCCCGCTCGCGCGATGATCTTCGATTCGGTCTACGACACCTACCGTGGCGTGGTCACCTACGTCCGTGTTGTCGATGGGCGTATCGGAACCCGCGACCGCGTGACCATGATGTCCACCGGAGCGGTGCACGAGCTGCTCGAGGTCGGCGCCATCTCGCCCGAACCCACGGCGGCGCAGGGACTCGGTGTGGCGAAGTGGGCTACTTGATCACCGGGGTGAAGGACGTCCGCCAATCACGCGTGGGCGACACCATCACCACCGCCAACAAGGGGGCCACCGAACCGCTGGGCGGCTATCGGGATCCCAAGCCGATGGTCTTCTCCGGGTTGTATCCCATCGACGGNTCGGACTACCCGATCCTGCGNGATGCCCTCGATCGCCTGAANCTCAACGACGCTGCCTTGAACTACGAACCGGAGACCTCCCTTGCCCTCGGCTTCGGGTTCCGCTGCGGCTTCCTGGGTCTGTTGCACCTGGAAATCGTGCGCGAACGTCTCGAGCGTGAGTTCAACTTGGACTTGATCTCCACCGCACCCAACGTCGTCTACGACGTCGTCATGGAAGACGGCAAGGAACTGACCGTGACGAATCCCAGCGAATTCCCCGACGGCAAGGTCGCCATCGTGACCGAGCCGATCGTCAAGGCCACGGTGATCCTGCCCAGTGAATTCGTGGGCACCGTCATGGAGCTTTGCCAGGGCCGGCGCGGAACTTTGCTCGGCATGGACTACNTGTCCGAGGATCGGGTGGAGCTTCGCTACACCTTGCCNCTGGCCGAGATCGTGTTCGACTTCTTCGATCAACTCAAGTCCCGCACCCGCGGATACGCCTCGCTGGATTACGAACCCAGCGGCGAACAGGANGCCGATCTGGTGAAGGTGGACATCTTGTTGCACGGGGATCCGGTGGATGCCTTCAGTGCGATCGTGCACAAGGACAAGGCCTACAGCTACGGCGTGGCGATGGCGCAGAAGTTGAAGGAACTCATCCCTCGTCAACAGTTCGAGGTTCCGATCCAGGCCGCGATCGGCTCACGCATCATCGCGCGCGAGAACATCCGAGCGATCCGCAAGGACGTCCTCGCCAAGTGCTACGGGGGCGACGTCTCGCGTAAGCGCAAGCTGCTGGAGAAGCAGAAAGGAAGGCAAGAAGCGGATGAAGATGGTCGGGCGTGTGGAGGTGCCGCAAGAAGCCTTCATCGCCGCGTTGTCGACATCCGAACCCGCCGGCAAGAAGTGACGTTGTCGCCTCGACCCCACTCTCGCTGTACGTACACGTCCCCTTCTGCGCCAGNAGGTGCGGCTACTGCGATTTCAACACCTACACAGCAACCGAACTCGGTAACGACGTCACCCGCGACACNTTCCACGAACACCTGATCACCGAAATCCACCAGGCAGCCCAACGACTTGCCGACACCCATCGTGTCGACACGGTCTTCTTCGGTGGTGGCACTCCCACACTCCTGGGATCACGCGCGCTCACTGACATCCTTACCGCCATCGCCGAGAACTTCGATGTCGCGCCGGACGCCGAGGTCACCACCGAGGCGAATCCCGATTCGGTCGACCAACGCATGCTCGAGGATCTGAAGCAAGGT
>PR_CR_10_Liq_3_inCRDRAFT_1000551_pt1 | contig 10199 bp, 8 predicted proteins | sample PRCRCaboRojoPR_2_FD_10240 | JGI IMG/M metagenome (IMG submission 10240)
GAGCGCCTCGAAGAATGGTGTCGGGCTCATAATCGCTTAAAGCGTCGAGCCACAGCCGCTTAATGTGGTTGACCTGCTCGACGTCAGGATACGCAGCGTAGTACTGATTGTGGTAGTTCAGACGAAACAGAGCAAAAACCTGGTTGATAGCCTCAATTCTGTTTTTGCGACCAGCGTCGTCAACCTGCCCAGCTGGTGTCGTTGAGGTCATCGACGGTACTGCGTTCCCGTGTACGATGTGTTCCGCCAAGGTCACCGCCTCCTTGCTCCCTGCCATTACCTGTCTCCTGACGTTGTTCCCAACGCCATTGATGTTTCACATGCTGTACAAATTTACTGTCCCAAGAGCGCTGCAGTTCGTTGGTCTCACACCAGAATAAAACAAACTCGGGTACCTTTTCTAAAGCATAGTCTCGACTGATGCCCGCGTTCGCCAAGACGTCAAAGACATCTTCTCGGGGTTGCCAGTTGCGCTGTAGGCGGGTGGGTTCGGTACTGTGGTTCAGTCCGCTGGTGTGTCTAAGCCAGCGATCTCTGACAAAGCTCACAAAGCGACTTTCGACCTCTCGCGGTGGTCCACCCCGTTCACGCCAATACAGGATGAACTCGGGCCGCACACGTTCAATGAAATCGGCGTTGATACCAGCCCGGGACATAATGTCTCGGGCATCCTGTGAAGGCTGCCAATGGCTATCGAAAGGCGGCGGCTGGCGTACCTCAAAGGCGCTATGGTCACGCTGCTGTCGACGCCAGGCGGACAAGACATGCTGTCTAAAACGACTGTCGCGGGTGTGATCGGCCGCACCACGATCAAACGTAGCCAGTTGCGCCTGCGCAAACTGTCTGTCGATGCCGTGGTTTAGGGCCAGTAAATCAAGGCTGTCAGACCCGGGCTGCCACTCTTCAGGCATCTGTGCCGGTGTTGTTCTTTGACCGGCAATACTGACCCTCAAGCTGTTGGGGTGGTTGTTTTGGACAACCGCAATAATGCCCAAATCTGCCAGCCGCTGAACAAGCTCAAGTAATCGCGCCCGCGTCCAAAAAGGAAACTGTTTTTCGAGTGTCGATAGCACCAGAGCGTGCCACTGACCGGGTGTGCGTGGCAGTTGCGGACCGATACCCTGCAGCAGAATGGCCTCCTCTAAGCCGATGGTGGCGGCAAGATCTGGCGAAAAGGTCAGTTGCTGATCTGGAATGAGGGAACCGGCGGACATTCGGGCGCTTTCGTCATAAATGGGTCTGATAGCATACCTACCCAGTGCTCAATCGAGTAGTGTCCCAATGCGGATTGTTCAATCGATCGAGGAATAACATCTCAATGGCTGGGAGAGTGTGATGGCGAAGGCCAAGACCGCCTTTGTGTGTAATGACTGCGGCGCCGATTATGGCAAGTGGCAAGGGCAATGCAGTGAGTGCGGGCAGTGGAATACCGTCACCGAAATCAGGTTGTCGGCCGCAAAACCGAAGGCGGGTTCCCGTGATGGACACCGGCAGGCGCGTACCGGGTTCGCCGGTACTCGCGCCGATGTACGGCTATTAAAAGACATTGACCTCGTTGAGCTAGCGCGTTTTTCCAGTGGCCTGGCCGAGTTTGATCGTGTGTTGGGAGGAGGCTTCGTGCCCGGTTCAGCCATTCTCATTGGTGGCCATCCCGGTGCAGGCAAAAGCACGCTGTTACTGCAGGTCTTGTGTAAACTATCGGCCCATCGACCTGCCCTGTATGTCACTGGCGAAGAGAGTCCCCAGCAAATCGCCATGCGCGCCGAGCGTTTGGGTTTGCCTACCCACGCGCTCAAACTGATGGCGGAGACCGATGTCGACAGCGTGCTAGCCAGCGCCGACGAGCACAAGCCCGCTATTATGGTGGTGGACTCGATCCAGGTTATGCACAGTGCCGACATCACCTCGGCCCCTGGCAGCGTTTCTCAGGTCCGCGAGTGCGCGGCGCAATTGACGCGCTTTGCTAAGCAAAGCGGGGTTGTACTACTACTTGTGGGCCACGTCACCAAAGAAGGTAGTTTGGCGGGCCCGAAGGTCCTTGAGCACATGATCGATTGCTCGATATTACTGGAGGGTGACGAGGACTCTCGCTATCGCATATTGCGCGGAAGTAAAAATCGCTTCGGCGCGGTTAACGAGTTGGGTATTTTTGCGATGACCGATCGGGGATTGCGTGAAGTCCGCAATCCATCGGCTATTTTTCTCGACCGGGCCGAAGAATCAGCTCCCGGTACGACGGTAATGGTGGTGTGGGAGGGAACTCGTCCATTACTGGTTGAAATCCAGGCGTTAGTGGACGACAGCCCATTGGGCAATCCCCGTCGTTTGGCCGTGGGTTTTGAGCACAATCGGCTGGCCATGTTGCTGGCAGTTTTACATCGTCACGGGGGATTGCAGGTGGGCGATCAAGATGTTTTTGCCAATGTTGTCGGTGGCGTGCGTGTGACGGAAACAAGTGCCGACTTAGCGCTGCTCATGGCCATCGTGTCGAGTTTTCGTAACCGTGTGTTGCCCAAGGATCTGGTGGTCTTCGGTGAGGTCGGTTTGTCTGGAGAGATTCGTCCAGTGCCCTCCGGTCAAGAGCGACTCAGCGAAGCGGCAAAACACGGTTTCCGCAGGGCGCTGGTGCCCAGAGCTAATGTACCTAAAAGTCCTATCCCGGGCCTCGAGGTGGTGTCGGTATCGCGATTGACGGACGCTCTGCGCCTGTTCGACGAATAAGCTGGCGCACAGCAGCCACTCTGAGCTACGCTCGCTCACAACCCAGCATTATCAATAACAACAAGGATGTACCCAATGAGCAGAGATTTGACCCTCGATGATTTTATGGCGGGGCTGGTTAAACGGAACCCTGGCGAAATGGAGTTCCATCAAGCAGTGCGTGAAGTCGCCCACGACATTATCCCCTTCGTACTCGATAACCCAAAATATCAGCAAGCGGGCATCATCCGGCGCATCACTGAGCCCGACCGCATTATTATCTTTCGGGTGGTTTGGGAGGATGACAGTGGTCGAGTGCGCGTTAACCGGGGTTATCGTGTGCAATTCAACAACGCCATTGGGCCTTACAAGGGTGGGTTGCGTTTTCACCCCTCGGTGAATCTCAGCATCTTAAAGTTTTTGGGCTTTGAGCAAGTTTTTAAAAACAGTTTGACAACCCTGCCACTAGGGGCGGGCAAGGGTGGTTCCGATTTTAACCCCAAAGGCAAATCCAATCGGGAAATCATGCGTTTTTGCCAGTCGTTCATGACTGAGCTTGCCAATCATATTGGACCGAATATTGATGTTCCGGCGGGGGATATCGGTGTCGGGGCCCAAGAGATCTCCTTTATGTTTGGTCAATACAAGCGTATCAACCGGGAGTTCTCAGGCATTCTTACCGGCAAAGCCATGGAGTTTGGCGGTAGCCGTATTCGCACCGAGGCTACCGGTTACGGTTGTGCATTTTTTATGGAGCACATGCTGAATCAGCGGGGCGATAGTATTCGGGGCAAGCGCTGCATTATCTCGGGTAGCGGAAACGTAGCAGTATTTTGTGCCGAGAAGGTCACGCAGTTGGGGGGTACGGTATTAACCCTGTCGGATTCTAGTGGCTTTATCTATGACCCCGACGGTATTTCGCCTGAAAAATTAGCTTGGGTGAAAGATCTCAAGTTCCGTCGCAGGGGCCGCATAGAGGACTATACCAACCACTTTAGCGGTGCCACGTTTTACCCGGGTAATCGGCCGTGGAATGTGACAGCTGACTTGGCATTCCCCTGTGCCACGCAGAATGAGTTAAATGATATCGATGCGAAGGATCTGTGCAGCAATGGCTGTATTGCCGTCGCTGAGGGTGCCAACATGCCCTCGACGATCGATGCCATTCGTCTCTTCCACCAGCATGGTGTGTTGTTTGGCCCCGGCAAAGCCGCTAATGCCGGTGGTGTGGCTGTATCTGGTTTAGAAATGAGTCAGAACAGTATGCGTTTGACCTGGTCGGCTGATGAAATGGAGCAGAAGCTTGAGGCCATTATGGGGAGTATTCACAGTGAGTGTGTGCAGTACGGTAGCGATTCCGACCCTATTAATTATGTGAAGGGCGCCAATATTGCAGGCTTCATTAAGGTCGCCGAAGCCATGTTGGCCTACGGGGTCGTCTAGACCCCGTAGGTGCCGGCGTTGCGTCTCACATCAGTTTTCGATGTTTCACCCGACTGGGCATTTCCGCGTCTTTGCCGAGACGTTGAATGCGATCCTCTTCATACTCGCTGAAGTTGCCTTCGTGGAAGATCACGCTACCGTCGTCTTCATAGGCAAGTATGTGCGTGGCAATTCGGTCGAGGAACCAGCGATCGTGTGAAATCACCAGTGCCGACCCGGGGAATGCCAATACGGCTTCTTCCAGCGCGCGCAGTGTTTCCACGTCAAGATCGTTGGTGGGTTCGTCGAGTAGTAACACGTTGCCGCCTTGTTTCAGCAATTTCGCCAGGTGCAGCCGATTGCGTTCACCCCCGGATAAATCTTTAACAAATTTTTGCTGATCCGAGCCTTTGAAGTTGAAGCGACCGACATAAGAGCGTGATGGCACCTCGTAGCTACCAATACGCATAATATCGAGCCCGTCGGACACCTCTTCCCAGACTGTTTTGCTGCCATCTAGGTTGTCGCGGCTTTGATCAACGTAGGCCAGTTGAACGGTTTCACCTACCTCGATCGTGCCACCGTCCGGTTGTTCTATACCCATGAGTAACTTAAATAGCGTCGATTTACCCATACCGTTGGCACCAATAATGCCCACGATACTGCCCTTTGGCACAGTGAACGACACGTCATCGAACAGCAGCCGATCACCGAAGGTCTTGCGCAGGTTGCGCACTTCAATGACCTTGTCTCCAAGGCGAGGACCCGGGGGAATATAAATTTCGTTGGTCTCGTTGCGGTTTTGAAACTCTTGGGAATTCAGTTCCTCGAAGCGCGCAAGACGTGCCTTGTTCTTGGCTTGCCGCCCTTTCGGATTGGAGCGAACCCATTCCAGCTCGGCTTTGATAGCTTTTTGATGGGCCGCCTCTGAGCGCTGCTCCTGCTCCAAGCGTTTTTCCTTGGCTTCCAACCAAGTTGAGTAGTTGCCTTCGTATGGAATGCCTCGGCCCCGGTCCAGTTCCAAAATCCAGCCCGCGGCGTTGTCGAGAAAGTAGCGGTCGTGGGTAATGGCCACCACGGTTCCAGCAAATCCCTCGAGGAACCGCTCAAGCCACGCCACCGATTCCGCATCCAAATGGTTGGTTGGCTCATCGAGCAGCAGCATGTCGGGTTCCGATAGTAACAACCGACACAGGGCAACCCGGCGCTGTTCACCACCCGATAAGTTATTCACATCAGCATCCCAGGGCGGCAGACGCAGTGCATTGGCTGCGATCTCAAGCCGGGTATTGAGGTTGTGGGCATCCGTTGCCTGAATAATGTCTTCAAGACGGCCCTGTTCTTTGGCAAGTGCGTCGAAATCCGCATCGGGTTCAGCGTAGGCCGCATAGATCTGCTCAAGGCCTGCCAAGGCATCGATGGCCTCTTGAACCCCTTCCTCAACGTTGCCACGCACGTCTTTTTCTGAATTGAGCTGGGGTTCCTGGGGGAGGTACCCAATCTTGATCCCCTGCTGAGGGCGCGCTTCCCCCTGAATATCGGTATCAAGACCAGCCATGATTTTAAGCAGAGTTGATTTACCCGCCCCATTGAGCCCCAAAACACCAATTTTGGCCCCTGGAAAAAATGACAGGGAAATGTCTTTTAAAATCTCACGTTTGGGGGGAACAACTTTTCCCACCCGATTCATGGTGTAAACGTATTGCGCCATGGGGGTCCTGCCTTCAGTGATAAAAATGCGAGCGACAGTTTAACAGAGCGATGCCGAATGAGTGGCGCTGCTACGGGTTATTGGCGCCCTTCAACCAGCGATCGGCGCCTCGGTGGGATCACCTTGGTCGTGGCTGTAATCGGAGGGAAGCAGGTCTTCATGGAATTCTTCGTATTCGAATTCGGTCCGAGCCGATACCTTGGCAATATGGAATAGCGCATCCCCTTCGTACACTGTGGGTAGATTCGATCGCCCGATAACAATCCCCGCAACACTGGCGGTTACCTCGACCTCTTCAAAGCCTAAGGGATCAGCAACGACACCGATGACTTGGCCTTTTTCGACTTGACCACCTAAGGGCACCAAAACCCGGTGAATNCCGCTGCCCGGCGAGCGAATCCACTGNGTGGCTTTTGACACAATGGGCTTGTTTTTTACTTTCGCNCGGCTTTTTCGCAGCATNCCAATGTGGCGCATGACATTTTGCACGCCCTTAACGCCGGCGCGTATATACACTTCGTCGAAGCGCAATGCCTCGCAGCTCTCGTACAAGATGACGGGCACACCATTTTCGGTTGCATACTCACGCAGGGAGCCGTCGCGCACTCGGGAATCGATAATAATGGGTGCACCGAAGGCCTCCGCAATGGCCTGTACTTCCGGATCATCGAGTTCTGCGCGCACTTGAGGGAAGTTCGATCGATGCCGACCCCCGGTATGTAGATCGATACCGTAATTTGAGCGCGCGACAATTTCTTTCATAAACGTGTCGGCTAAGCGCCCGGTGAGCGAACCACTCGATGAGCCGGGAAAGGACCGGTTCAAGTCACGTCCATCGGGTAGATAGCGTGAGTGCATATTGAAGCCGTAGACGTTCACAATGGGAATAGCCAGTAACGTACCCGCCATACGCCGGGTGTCTAGGCTACGCACGACGCGACGAACAATCTCGACCCCGTTGATTTCATCCCCGTGAAGGGCCGCGCAGACAAACAGCGTAGGGCCCGGCCGGGCGCCCCGAACGACATGTACCGATAACGATAAATCGTCATTGGAAAAGGTGGGGGCAAGATCAATTTCAATGGTGCGCTGCTCGCCCGGAAAGACCGTCTCGCCCGCTAGTTGGAAGGGCTCTCGATAGGCACGTCGGCTTGCCGCGTTCAACGCGGGTCTACCCTTTATGTCTGCCGTGGGCCTTGCCAGGTTCGGCATTGGTCTCCACGAACTGAATAATCTTTTTGGCTACGTTAATGCCGGTGGCTTCTTCAATACCCCGAAGTCCTGGGGAAGAATTCACCTCCATCACCAAAGGGCCCCGCTCGGAGCGCAGTAGGTCGACCCCGGCCACATTGAGCCCCATGGTTTGCGCGGCTTTAACGGCGGTGCGTCGCTCCGCGGGGGTCAATTTGGTGGGGCGTGCGGTGCCGCCTCGGTGCAGATTGGAGCGAAATTCACCGGGTGCGGATGAGCGCTCCATTGCCGCGACCACTTTTCGATCGATGACAAAGCAGCGAACGTCGGTGCCACCGGCTTCTTTGATAAATTCCTGCACGAGGAAGTCGGCCTTGAGCTCGGTAAAGGCATCGATGACCGATTCCGCCGCTTTAATGGTCTCCGCTAGAACGACGCCACGCCCTTGAGTGCCTTCAAGCAGTTTCACTACCAGGGGTGCTCCGCCGACCAATTTAATCAGCTCGCGGGTGTTGTGCACATCGTGGGCGAACCCCGTTACCGGCATGCCCAGACCCTTGCGCGACAGCAGCTGTAGTGCCCGCAATTTTGAACGCGAACGGCCAAGGGGAATTGACCCTGTAAGACAGTAGGTATCCATCATTTCGAACTGTCGTATTACCGCCGTGCCGTAGTTGGTAATAGAGGCGCCAATACGGGGAATAACAGCGTCTTGGCGCTCGAGTTTCTCCCCGCGGTACCACACGGATGGGTTTGCGGAGGTAATATCCATGTAGCATTTGAGCGTATCGATAACACGGGTTTCATGGCCCGCCGCCGTTGCTTCCTCGACCAACCGAGAGGTGCTGTAGAGCTTGGCATTGCGCGATAGAACAGACAGTTTCACATTAACTCCGGGGGCTGCTCGCGATTACCGCCGAGCTTAAACGATTCGCCAGGTGACACGACAATGCCACGGCGGATGGCAGTGCGACCAATCAGCATGCGAAACAGCATGGAGTCTCGGTCGGTTAGGGTCATTTCTATTGTTCGGGGCTCGCCCGCTAGCATCAGTGTCGTCTCAATAACGGGTCGCGCCTCGCGATGACCACCCGAATCGGTGACGTCGCGGGTGTCGATCACTGGCGCTTCACAGTGCACAACTCGCTCGATTGTGCCCTGCTGTGGATGAACACCAAAACGCACCCAGGTGGTGTTGTCGCGCTCAAAATATTCGGTGTAAAAGGCGTGCAGCGCACTGGTTCGGGCGCCGGTATCAATTTTTGCCTTAACGGCGCCAATAGCGAGGTCGGGTAGACTGACCCACTCGCGCCATCCCAGTGTCAGCGGATTGCTCACTGGGGCTGCTGAATCGAGAGGCCGCGACCAATGCCGTAGTACTCAATGCCCAACTCCGCCATGTGTGCCGGGTTGTACAGGTTGCGACCGTCAACAATCAGTGGCCGAGTTAGCTTTTCCTTGATGAGCGTGAAATCCGGTGACCAGAAGGTTTTCCATTCGGTGCAGATAACCAAACAGTCGGCCCCTTCCAGAGCGGCCTCTTTACTCGCGCAGTACTGCATGTCCGAGCGCTCGCCATAAATGGCTTCGCAGGCCGCCATCGCCTGGGGATCGAAGGCTTGTACCTGTCCGCCACAACTCCAAATAGCTTCTATAAGCGAGCGACTGGGGGCTTCGCGCATGTCATCGGTGTTTGGTTTGAAAGATAGTCCCCAGACCGCGACGGTACGCCCCTCAAGTTGACTACCCAAGCTGGCCATGACCCGTTCCGCCAACTTGTTTTTCTGTTGCTGATTGGTGTCGTGAACCGCGGTCAAAATCGCTGCGCTCAGATCATGGGTGTGGGCTAAGTGTTTAAGTGCGCGCACATCTTTTGGGAAACACGAACCGCCGTAACCTGCGCCCGGGTAAATGAACTGGTAGCCAATGCGGGGATCAGAGCCCATGCCTTTACGCACCCATTCGACATCGGCGCCGACTGATTCTGCAATATTGGCGATTTCGTTAATAAAGCTGATTTTGGTGGCCAGCATGGCGTTGGCGGCGTACTTGGTGAGCTCGGCGCTGCGCGGATCCATGAACATGAGCTTTTCACGGTTGCGGTTGAAGGCCTGGTACATCCGGCGGAACTCTTCAATAGTTGCGGAGCTACGAGCTCCCACGATGATACGGTCTGGACTCATGCAGTCACTGACAGCAGAGCCTTCTTTCAGGAATTCGGGATTCGAGCATACTTCGAAAGGGATTGAGCGGCCTTGTCGCTCTAATGCATTGGCAATGCGTGCCTGTACCAAGTCCGCTGTGCCTACCGGTACCGTTGACTTGTTCACAATAACTTTGCGGGAGCTCATATTGGCGGCGATGCTGTCTGCTACATCCATGACGTAGCGCAGATCCGCCGAGCCATCTTCACCGGAGGGTGTGCCCACGCAAATGAACAGGTAATCGCTGCTCTGCACCGCATGTCTGGCATCGGTGGTAAATGTCAGCAATCCCTGCTCAATGCCGCCGGCGACCTTGCCATCGAGTCCGGGTTCAAAAAAGGGAATTTCCGCCCGGCGAAGCCGCTCGACACGGTCGGCGTCGATATCCATGCAGATAACCTGATGACCGACATCGGCAAAGACCGCTGCCTGCACCAAGCCCACATAGCCGCTGCCAAAAATACTAATTTTCATGCCAAAACTTGCTCCTGTGTCGATAGCGCCGTCATGCACGCTGCCCTTCCCATCAAAGATGGAAAGACTATGTCAGAAAGTTGAAGGAAATAAGACTAACCCTAAGTCAGACCTTACTCCACCACCGGCAATCAGATAAAATGCCGTTTTTGTGAAACCTCCCGGGAGCTGTGCTTGCCCCGCCAGTAGGATGACGATTATGAATAAAGCGGCCACCCAGCTGTCTCAGTACCTCGATACCGACACTCAAACCATCGAAAGCTTCGATGCCGAATTGTGGGCTTGCATGCGTGCCGAGGCGCAGCGGCAGGAGGACCATATTGAGCTTATCGCTTCCGAGAATTATGCCAGTCCTCGGGTGCTCGAAGCGCAGGGTTCGGTATTGACCAATAAATACGCCGAGGGCTACCCGGGTAAGCGCTACTACGGCGGGTGTGAGTTCGCCGACCAAGCCGAGTTGCTGGCCATTGAGCGGGCTAAAGCCCTCTTTGGTGCGG
>PR_CR_10_Liq_3_inCRDRAFT_1000553_pt1 | contig 10165 bp, 9 predicted proteins | sample PRCRCaboRojoPR_2_FD_10240 | JGI IMG/M metagenome (IMG submission 10240)
CGTGGCGGCGGCCGTGCCTGCCGGCGCGACCACGTAGACCCGCTGCTGCAGCGTCGAGTCGGGCGGCACCGTGACGGTCGCATCGCCGCCGGCGCCCTCGACCTCGATGTTCAGCGGGGCCTCGCTGCTGACTGACAGCCGGAACGGGCGTGCCTCGCCGTGCTTGTTGCGCAGGCGGACGTCGTAGCTGTTGCGGATCGCCCCGTCGGACAGCACGATGTTGACCGGGTTCCGGGTCTTGGCGACGGTCATGTCGATCTCGGGGCGAATGAAGAGCGCCACCACGAGCCCGAGCCCGATCGCCGCCCAGAGGACGGTATAAAGCATCGTGCGGGGACGGAAGACGTGCTTCCATACGGCCTTGGGCGGCTGCCCCTCGCGTTCGCGGGGCTCGTCGGAGAGCGCGATGTAGTCGATCAGCCCGCGCGGCTTGCCGATCTTCTCCATCACGTCGTCACAGGCGTCGATGCAGAGCGCGCAGGTGATGCATTCGAGTTGCTGGCCGTCGCGGATGTCGATGCCCATCGGGCAGACGTTCACGCAGGCCATGCAGTCGATGCAGTCGCCCAGCTTGTCGGCCTCCGGCCCCTTGCGGTGTTTGCCGCGCGGTTCGCCACGCCATTCGCGGTAGGCCACCGTGATCGTGTCCTCGTCCATCATGGCGGCCTGGATGCGCGGCCAGGGGCAGGCATAGATACAGATCTGTTCGCGCATGAACCCGCCGAAGACGAAGGTCGTCGCGGTCAGAACGCCGATGGTGCCATAGGCGACCGGCGGCGCGTCGAAGGTCAGGAGGCTCTGCAAGAGCGTGGGAGCATCCGCGAAATAGAACACCCAGGCACCGCCGGTCGCGACGGCGATCAGCAGCCAGACCGTCCATTTCGTGACCCTCAGCCGGGCCTTGCGAAAGGACATGGGCGCGTTCCAGAGCCGGACGCGCTTGTTGCGGTCGCCTTCGATCCAGCGTTCGACGAGAATGAAAAGATCGGTCCAGACCGTCTGCGGACAGGTATAGCCGCACCAGACCCGTCCAAGGGCCGAGGTGAAGAGAAAGAGCCCCAGGCCCGCCATGATCAACAAGCCGGCGATGAAATAGAACTCGTGCGGCCAGATCTCGATCCAGAAGAAGAAGAAACGCCGGTCGGCGAGATCCACCAGCACCGCCTGGTCGGGCAGGTTGGGCCCCCGGTCCCAGCGAATCCAGGGCGTGAGATAGTAGATGCCCAGCGTAACCGCCATGATCCACCATTTCAGCGTGCGGAACTGACCCGAGACCCGGCGCGGGAAGATCGGCTCGCGTGCGGCGTAGAGGCGGGGGGGAAGCTTTTCCGAAACGGCCACGAAGATACTCCGGACAGACCTGCAGGTTTGGCTCGTTTTGGCAGGGCCCGGCGCGGGTGGCATTGACCCAGATCAAAATATGCACGGCAAACCTATGATTTGACGTGCCTGCCCCGGAAAGGCGCCGGGGCTCAGGCCGCGGCCTGCCGGCGCAGCCAGGCGGCGAAGGCCTTGGCAGAGGGGCGCAGGACGCCCGGGCGGGTCACGATGTGATACCCCGATCCCGGCTGTGGTTCCTCGAAGAGCACGCGCAACCGGCCAGCCGCGATATCGTCCTCGATGAAGGCGCGGGTCGTGGCCGAGATGCCGGTGCCGCGCCGGACGCCGTCCAGAACCAGGTTGCCCGGCACATGGGTCATGGTGCGGACGCGTCCCTCTGTCACGCCCATGCGCTTCAGCCAGTCGGTGACCTCGGTGGTGCCGAGTTCCTGCAGCCAGGGGTAGTCCAGCAACTCCGCCGGGGTGCGGATGTCACGATCGCCGATCAGGCTGCGGCTGGCGACGATGGCGAGATCGGTCGACAGCAACTGCGCGCAGTCCAACCCCGGCCAGTCGCCGCGCCCGAAACGGATCGCGATATCGATGCCGCCTGGCTCCAGCGCGACCAGTTGAGGGGTCGGGTTCAGCATGACGTCGATCTCGGGGTGGCGGCCATGGAAATCCGCGATCCGGGGCAGGAGCCAGTTGGCCGCGAAGGTCGGGGTGGTGGAGACCTGCAGAGGCCGGTCGGCGTCGGCGCCGGTGATGTCGTCGACCTCGCGTCCGATGGCCGCGAAAGCGCCGCTCAGCGTGTCGGCGAGCCGGGCGCCCGCCGGGGTCAGCTCAAGGCTGCGGCCGGATTTCTCGACCAGCCGCAGGCCGAGATGGGCTTCGAGCGCGCGCACCTGCTGGCCGACCGCCGCATGGCTGACATTGAGCGCCGTGCCGGCGGCGGAGAGGCTGCCATGTTCGGCCAGGGCGGCGAAGGCGCGGAGCGCGTGGAGCGGGGGGAGGCGACGCCAGTTCATCTGAAAGCCAGACTTTCATGTTGGAATTTTTCCTGACTCGCAATCTGGACCCTTTGGGACGATATGCAAGGGCAGATACCACAGGAAAGGAGGCCCGCCATGATCGGGATTTACGCTCAGACTTTCATGATTGCATCGCGCGCCGAGGCCTCTTCGCAGGCGGCTGGCGGCGGGTGGCGCCGGATCTTTTCCCGCAAGGGCTGACCCGGAAAAAAAGCACCGGCCCCCCCGAGAAACGCGCGAACAGGAAAAGGGGCCGGTGCAGTGCCGGGGGAACGTGCCCCCCGGGTTCGGGAGAAACTTATTCCCCGCCGCCCAACTGGTGGACGTAGAGCGTGACCTGGTCGATCTCGGCTTCCGTCAGACGCTCGTTCCAGGGCGGCATCACGCCGAAGCGGCTGTAGGCCACCGTTTCGGTCAGCGTCTCGACGTCCCCGCCATAGAGCCAGATGGCGTCGGTGAGGTTCGGCGCGCCCTGGAAGGTGTCGCCGGTGCCGTCTTCCATGTGGCAGGCGGCGCAGTTGTCCAGGTAGACGGTCTCGCCCGCGGCAGCCAGGTCGGCGTCGTGCTCCTGGCCGGACATCTGCCGGACATAATGCACGACCTCGCTGATCTGCTGTTCCTCGAGGATCTCGCCGAAGGCCGGCATCTGCGACCAGCGGGCGTCGGGATCCTGCTCGTTCCGGATGCCGTGGGCGACGGTGTATTCGATCTCCTCCAGCGAACCGCCCCAGAGCCAGGCGTCATCCAGCAGGTTCGGGTAGCCCTTGGCCCCCGCCGCGCCGGAACCGTGGCACTGCGCGCACCAGGTGCGGAACACCGCCGCGCCGCCGTTGACGGCGTAGCTGTGCAGCTCGGCGTCGTCGGGGACGGTGGCCAGCTCGGTCGCGACCAGCTTTTGGTCAAGCGGGGCGTTCATCTCTTCGAAGCGCTGGATTTCCTCGGCGACCTCGGCCCGGGTGCTGTAGCCGAGCAGGCCGGGGGTAGCCTCCTTGATCAGCGGCCAGGCCGGGTAGGCGATGGTGTAGGCCACGCCCCAGATGATCGTGGCGTAGAAAGTCCAGAGCCACCAGCGCGGCATGGGGTTGTCGTATTCCTTGATCCCGTCCCACTCGTGGCCGGTGGTATCCGGTTCCTGGTTTTCGGTTTTCTTGCTCATTTCCGCGTCTCCTTGGACCGATCACCGTCCCCGTGAGAGTCGGTGTCCGCGGGTTTGTCTTCATGCCGGAAGGGAATGTTGGCGATGTCGCGATGCTTCGCCCGGCTGCCCGGGCGAAACGCCCAGACAACCACGCCGAGGAAGAACAGCAGCAGGAAAAGCATCATCCAGCTGTCGGCGAATTGGCGAAGGATCGAGTAGGTCTCCATTCCCGTCTCCTCAGCGGTTCGCGACCGGGGTGAAGGTGGAGAAGTCCACCAGCGTGCCCAGCATCTGGAGATAGGCGATCAGCGCGTCCATCTCGGTCAGCTCGGGCTGCCCGTCGAAATTGCGAACCTGTGCTTTCGGATAGCGCGCCAGCAGGCCGTCGGTGTCGCCGAAGGGCTCCACCTGAACCCGGAAGTCGGCCACGGCGTTCTCGAGCATCTCGTCGGTGTAGGGCACCCCGACCATGCGGTTGGTCCGCATCAGATCCTCGATGTACTCGCCGTCGATCTCGCGGTTCATCAGGAAGCCGTATTTCGGCATCACCGATTCCGGCACCACGGACTGCGGATCGATCATGTGATCGACATGCCACTCGTCCGAGTAGCGGCCGCCGACGCGGGCCAGGTCCGGCCCGGTCCGCTTGGAGCCCCACTGGAACGGGTGGTCGTACATCGACTCCGCCGCCAGGCTGTAATGGCCGTAACGCTCGACCTCGTCGCGCATCGGGCGGATCATCTGGCTGTGGCAGACGTAGCAGCCCTCGCGGATGTAGATGTCGCGCCCGGCCAGTTCCAGCGGTGCGTAGGGGCGCATGCCCTTCACCTTCTCGATCGTGTTCTGCAGGTAGAACAGGGGCACGATCTCGACGATGCCGCCGACGGTGACCACCAGGAAGCTGAGAACGAGCAACAGCGTCGCGTTCTTCTCGATTACCTTATGCTTGCTGAGAATGGACATCCGGCCCTCCTTCATTCAGCCGGAGCCGCGGCCGGGGCAGAGGCTTTCGCCTGCCCGCGAACGACGGTCATCCAGAGGTTGTAGCACATGATCAGCGCCCCGGCGATGTAGAGCACCCCGCCAAGCGCGCGGACGACGTACATCGGGAACTTGGCGCTCACGGTGTCGGCGAAGGCGTTGACCAGGAAGCCCTGGCTGTCGACCTCGCGCCACATCAGGCCTTCCATGATGCCCGTGACCCACATCGACGCGGCGTAGAGCACGATGCCGATGGTGGCGAGCCAGAAGTGCCAGGACACCAGGCTGAGCGAATAGAGCCGCTCGCGGTTCCAGAGCCGCGGCACCAGGAAGTAGAGCGCGCCGAAGGTGATCATGCCGTTCCAGCCGAGCGCACCGGAGTGCACGTGGCCGATCGTCCAGTCGGTGTAGTGGCTGAGCGAGTTCACCGCCTTGATCGACATCATCGGGCCCTCGAAGGTGGACATGCCGTAGAAGCCGACCGAGACGACCATCATCCGGATGATCGGATCTGTGCGCAGCTTGTCCCAGGCGCCCGAGAGCGTCATCAGGCCGTTGATCATGCCGCCCCAGCTGGGCATCCAGAGCACGACCGAGAACACCATGCCGAGCGTCGAGGCCCAGTCGGGCAGCGCCGTGTAGTGCAGGTGGTGCGGGCCGGCCCAGATATAGAGGAAGATCAGCGCCCAGAAGTGCACGATCGANAGCTTGTAGCTGTAGACCGGNCGTTCGGCCTGCTTCGGCACGAAGTAGTACATCATCCCGAGGAAGCCCGCCGTCAGGAAGAAGCCCACCGCGTTGTGGCCGTACCACCACTGGGTCATGGCGTCCTGCACGCCCGAGAAGACCTGCACCGACTTCGAGCCGAAGAGCGACACCGGGATCGACAGGTTGTTGAAGACGTGCAGCATGGCGATCGTGACGATGAACGAGAGGTAGAACCAGTTCGCCACGTAGATGTGGGGTTCCTTCCGCTTGATGATCGTGCCGAGGAACACGGCCAGGTAGACCACCCAGACGATGGTCAGCCACCAGTCGACGTACCATTCGGGCTCGGCGTACTCCTTGGACTGCGTGGCGCCCAGCAGGTAACCGGTCGCGGCCAGGACGATGACCAGCTGGTAGCCCCAGAACACGAACCAGGCGAGGTTGCCGCCCCAGAGCCGGGCGGCGCTGGTGCGCTGGACAACGTAGAACGAGGTCGCGATCAGCGCGTTGCCGCCGAAGGCGAAGATCACGGCCGAGGTGTGCAGCGGCCGCAGCCGCCCGAAGTTCATGTAGCCTTGCGCCCACTCGAAGTTGAGCTGCGGAAAGGCCAGCTGGAATGCGATGAAGGTTCCGACCAGGAAGCCAACGACGCCCCACAGGGCGGTCGCGATCACGCCGTAGCGCACGACGCCGTCCATGTAGCCGGTTTCGACGGCCGCCGGTTTTGGCTCGTCTGTCCTGCGGAGCACCCACAGGAAAAGCCCGCCTGCCACCAGCATGATCGTCAAAGCGTTCACCAGGTAGGCAAGGTCACGGGCGTAGTTGGCCGCGATCGCCGCCAGAAGCGCGATCACTGCCAGAAGAGCGAGTTTGAGATAATCCCACATCGCACGTCCCCTCGTTATATTTCGCAACCGAATCCACGCCCGGTCACGCACGGTTTCTACGCCGCGAACCTGCCGATCGCGTCGCGGCTTGCCTTGATCCATGTCAAAAGGGCCGTGGACGCACTTTGACCCATATCAAGGAAGCCTCGATAGTGGGCGCCTAGCGTGCAAAAACCAACGCGAATGGGAGAAAACGCGACATGGCCTACAAATCGATACTGACGGTCACACTTGGCGAGACGGTGAAGCCCGAGGCGCTCGACTCGGCGGTGCAGATTGCCCGTCAGGAAGGCGGGCATCTGGACGTGCTGTGCCTCGGGGTCGATCGTGTTCAGGTGGGCTATTATTTCGACACCGCGTCGCCGGCCCTGCTCGAACAGGGCATCGCGAGGGCCCGCGAAGAGGCGCAGGCGGCACATGACGCCGTCGAGGCGCGGCTCAAGGGCGAGGACATTCCCTATGCCGTGCGCGCCGCCGTGGTCCAGATCGGCGCGATCGCCGAGGTTGTGGGGCAGACCGCCCGCTACAATGATCTCGTGGTGCTCTCGAAGCCCTATGGCGGCGACAACGAGGTCGAGGACGCCGCCGTTCTCGAGGCCGCGCTTTTCGAGGGTAACGCCCCGGTGCTCGTCGTGCCGGGCAAGCCGATGGCGCGCTTTGGCAAGAAGGTGGTGATCGGCTGGAACGAAAGCGTCGAGGCGCTGTCGGCGATCCGCGCCGCGATGCCGATTCTCCAGGCCGCCGACGAGGTCGACGTGGCGATCATCGATCCTTACCAGCACTCCTCGGAACAGGCCGACCCGGGGGCCGAGCTTTGCCGCATGCTGTCGCGCCACGACATCTCGGTCGAGGCCTCGGTGCTGCCCAAGACCATGCCGAAGGTGTCGGACGTGCTGATGCGCCACGCCACGGACGAGGGCGCCGACCTGATCGTGATGGGGGCCTACGGACACTCGCGCTTCCGCGAGTCGATCCTCGGCGGTGCGACCCGCGACATGCTGGCCGAATCCGAGCTTCCGGTGCTGATGGCCCACTGACCCGGGCCAGGCGGGGGCGCTGCCCCCGCGCGTTCGGATCACGCGATCAGGCCACCATCCGTGTCGTCGCCGGTTTCCTCGATCAGGCGCTGGAAATCCGGCACGGTGACGTGGCGGTTGCCCTCGATCTGAATCACGCCGTCGCGCTTCAGTGCCGAGATCTGGCGACTGACGGTCTCGAGCGTCAGGCCGAGGTAATCCGCCATCGCCTCGCGTGTCAGGGGCAGGTCGAAAACCAGCCGGCCATCGGCCGTCGACATGTTGAGGCTGGCGTCCCGGCGCCCGATGATCGCGAGCAGGCTCGCGATCTTCTCGCGGGCCGTCTTGCGGCCGAGGATCAGCATCCATTCCCGCGCCGCGTCGAGCTCGTCGAGCGTCATTTCCAGCAGCCTCTGGTTGATGGACGGCGTCGAGCGCAGGAGTTCCTCGAACGGGCCCTTGCGGAAACAGCACAGCGTGATCTTGCTGGTGGCCACCACGTCGTAAGGCGCGGTCTCGCGACCGGGGCGGCCCAGGAAATCGCTGGGCAAAAGCAGCCCCACCATCTGCCGCCGCCCGTCTTCCATGGTATGGGACAAAGTCGCGATCCCCGTCACCACGGAGGCCACGAAATCCATTTCGTCACCCGCCCAAACGATCGTCTGGCCGGGCGTAAAGTCTCTGTAATACTTGATACGGTCGAGGACATCGAGCTCGTCCTGCTCGCAACGCGAGCAGACGGCCCGATGACGGATCGGGCAGCTAGAGCACTTGACGTGGACCTCGGCCAAGCCGGTATCGGCCATGACTTCCTCGGTTTGATTTCGATCAAGGATGATCGGCGCGTTTACACTCATAAGGTATGACGATGAAACATGAATCGCAACTCGCGCGGTTGGGGCTCTTTGACGCCAAGGTCCCGCGTTACACCAGCTATCCCACGGCGCCGCATTTCTCGGACGACGTGGATGCCAATGATTTCGGGCGCTGGCTGGCGGCTGTGCCCGACGGGGATGCGGTTTCGTTATATTTGCATGTGCCGTTCTGCCGCAAATTGTGCTGGTTCTGCGCCTGCCGAACCCAGGGTGTGACGAACGATCTGCCGGTGCGGCTCTATGTCGAAACGCTCAAGCAGGAAATCGCGCGCGTGCGCGCCGCGCTGCCCGATGACGTGCGGCTGAGCCGGCTGCACTGGGGCGGTGGCACGCCGACGATCCTGCCCGCCGAGATGATCTCCGACCTGGCGGCGACCGTCACGGCAGAGTTCCCCTTCGCCCGGGACGCGGAATTCTCGGTCGAGATCGATCCGAACGAGATCGATTCGGCGCGGCTCGACGCGCTGGCCGACGCCGGCATGAACCGTGCCTCGATCGGGGTGCAGGATTTCGATCCCGAGATCCAGAAAGTCATCGGCCGCGTGCAAAGCTTCGAGGTCACGCGCGACGCCGTGCAGGCGCTGCGCGCGCGCGGCATCCGCAGTCTGAACGCGGATATCCTCTACGGGCTGCCCTTCCAGGACAACGCCAGGATCGCCGACAGCACCAGAAAGCTGCTGGAGCTGGAGCCGGACCGGGTCGCGCTCTACGGGTATGCGCATGTGCCGTGGATGGCGCGGCGCCAGACGATGATCCCGGTCAAGGCGCTGCCCACGCCCGAGTCGCGCCTGCATCTCTACGACACGGCGCGACGGCTCTTTGTCTGGGCCGGCTATCGCGAGATCGGCATCGACCATTTCGCGAAACCCGGCGACGGGCTCGATCTTGCCCTGCAGAACGGCACGCTGAGGCGGAACTTCCAGGGCTACACCGACGACCAGGCACGCACCCTTGTCGGGCTGGGGGCCTCGGCGATTTCGCGCTTCCGGCAGGGCTATGCGCAGAACGCCAGCAAGACCGCCGACTATCAGCGCATGGTGCGCGGCGGCGGACTCGCCACCGCGCGCGGTCATGTCTTCAAGGGCGAGGATTGTGTGCGCGGCCGCGTGATCGAGGAGTTGATGTGCCAGTTCCGCGCCGATCTCGACGCGATCGAGTCCGAATGCGGGGCCGCGCCGGGCACGCTGCAACAGCCGGCCGAGACGGCGGCGCGGAAATTCCCGGGCGCGATGAAGCTCAAGGAGCGCATCATCGAGATCCCGCATGAGGGCCGGGCGCTGACCCGGATGATCGCGCGGGCCTTCGACGCCTACACGCTCTCCGGCAAGGGCCACAGCTCGGCGATCTGAGCCGCGCTCAGGCGCTGGCGCGCCCCCAGGGCGTCAGGTCGAACGCCGCCGCCATCAGGGACCGCGTATATTCGGTCTTCGGCGCGTCGAAGATCTCGTCGCTGCTGCCCCATTCGACGATGTCGCCCTCTTTCATCACCACCACCTTGTGGCTGAGGGCGCGCACCACCTTCAGGTCGTGGCTGATGAAGAGATAGGCAAGCCCGTGGCGCCGCTGGAGATCACGCAGGAGATCGACGATCTGCACCTGCACCGTCATGTCGAGCGCGGATGTGGGCTCGTCCAGCACCAGCAGTTTCGGCCGCAGGATCATGGCGCGGGCGATCGCGATGCGCTGGCGCTGCCCGCCGGAGAACTCGTGCGGGTAGCGATCCATCATCGCGGGCTCCAGCCCGACCTCCTCGAGCACCTCGGCCACCAGTTCGCGATGGGGGCGTCCCGGGTCGATGTCGTGCACGGTCAGCCCCTCGGCCACGATCTGCGCGATCGACATGCGCGGGCTGAGTGATCCGAACGGGTCCTGGAACACGATCTGCATGTCCCGCCGCAGCGGGCGGAGCTGGCGCGATTTCCAGCCCTGAATGTCGCGCCCCTGGTAGAGGATCCGTCCCTGCGACGAGGTCAGCCGCATGATCGCCAGCGCCAGTGTCGTCTTGCCCGAGCCGGACTCGCCCACGATCCCCACCGTCTCGCCGGCGCGGACGTCGATCGTGGCGTCGTTGACCGCCTTGATATGGCCGACGGTCCGGCGCAGGAAACCGCGCTGGATCGGGAACCACACCTTGAGCGCCTCGGTCCGGACCACCTCGGCGGACTCGTCGGGCACCGGGTCCGGCCTGCCGGCGGGCTCGGCCCCGAGC
>PR_CR_10_Liq_3_inCRDRAFT_1000554_pt1 | contig 10144 bp, 13 predicted proteins | sample PRCRCaboRojoPR_2_FD_10240 | JGI IMG/M metagenome (IMG submission 10240)
CCATGGGCCTGGAGCTCACCCGCATCATTCGTCATCTGCGTCGTGACCTGCTCGCAGGCCGGGTCTATATCCCTGAGGATGAGCTCCTCGCCGCGGGACTGAGTGTGGAGACACTGATGAGCGAAGAGGCTGAGAGCGCACGGACCGCATTAATCGGACGTCAGGCTGAACGCGCCAGACGCTTTCTCGACAATGCCATTGCTCAGCTCTCAGACAATGGCCGCAGAAATCAACGCTACGGGCTGATCCTCGCCGTGCTCTACCGGGACTGGCTTGATCGGCTGGCCCAGGATGGCTACCCGATCCTCGAGCGCCAGCAACACCTCACCCCCCTGCGAAAGCTCTTTGCTGCCTGGAAAACGGCCTGGCGCCCACGGAGTGTAAAACCGGGGCCAAAGGAAACAACATCATGAACGAACTGCTAAGCATTCAAGCGACTGACAGCCAGCCTTCGCTGAGCGGTCAACGCATCCTGATCACAGGCGCCGGCGGCAGCCTTGGAGCCGCCCTGGCCGAGGCCGCGGCGAGCGCGGGGGCTGAACTGGTCCTGCTCGACCGCGATGTCAAAGCGCTGGAGGCGCTGCATGACCGCATCGAGGAGGCCGGTCAGCCGCAGCCGGCACTCTATCCGCTTGATCTCATGGGCGCCTCACCGGATGACATGGCAACCCTTGCCGAGCGCCTGCAGGCCTCGATTGGCGGACTGGATACCCTGGTGCATGCCGCCGCCGATATCGGCGAGCCGGCCCCACTGAACCTCTATGAACCCGAAGCCTGGCTCAAATGCCTGCACGTTAACGTCAATGCCGCTTTCCTGCTCACTCAGGCACTGCTGCCCGTCCTGCGGCAGAGCGAAGGGCGGGTCGTCTTCATCAGTGACCGCTGCGGGCGCGAAGGCCAGGCGGCCATGGGAGCCTATGGTGTGAGCAAATGGGCGGTTGAAGGATTGATGGCGACACTTGCCGCCGAGCATTCAACCAATAACCCGGTGACCTGCTGCAGCGTCGACCCGGGGCCGATGCAAAGCCGTCTGCGCCGTCAGCTCTTCGCCGGTGAAATGGCCGATGAAGCCCCCAGCGCACAGATCAGCGCCAGCGCCATACTCGGTCTGCTTGATCCGGCGCATCCACTCAACAATGGCGCACGTTATCAACTCACCGGCGCTTAGATGTGGCATGCTTGTCGAATGCCCCCGGTAGCTGCGAGCATGCCGCAGTTCAGATAACACATCGGAGAAAGACACCATGGGATTTGCCCTATCGTCCTTGCAGGTGAGAAGCGCTGCATTTGGCGCTCACCAACCCATCCCGGCCCGGCACACCGGAGAGGGCGAAGATCTTGCACCACCCATTCACTGGACCGGTGTTCCGGAAGGCACCCAGGGCTTTGCCGTCATCTGCCATGACCCGGATGCACCGCTGGTAAGCCCCGGCAGCTATGGCTTCGTCCACTGGGTCTACTACAACATCCCGGGCGATGTGACCTCGCTGGAAGAAGGCAGTGAGGCCTACACCAATGGCGTGACGGACTTTGGCAAGCAGGTCTATGGGGGCCCCATGCCGCCGGAAGGCCACGGCGTGCATCACTACTACTTCTGGGTGCTGGCCTTGGATCAGGCGCTGAATCTGGAGCCGGGATTGACGCTCTGGCAGTTTCTCGACCAGGTGGAGCCGCATGTCATTGGCATGAATCGGCTGATCGGCACCTACGAGCGCTAGGTTCGGGATCTGCGGGACCGATGCCCGGTACCGCGCTGAGGGCGCGTGGGTACCGGCAGCCCCACCAGCTCGCAAAGATGCCTCACCTCGCCGGCCGATAGAGCATGAACCTGGCCCTCCCGCAGCCCCGGCGGCATGCTGATCGGCCCGTACTGAACCCGGGTCAGACGACTGACCTGCACGCCCTGTGACTCCCAGAGCCGCGCACCAGGCGATTACGCCCTTCACGCACGCGCACCCGATACCACTCATTGGCCGCCCGACCCGCGTCAATCGGCTCAATGGACTCAAAAGCCGCCGGACCATCATCCAGTGTGACCGAACCGGTCAAACGCTTGAGCATCTCAGCGTCTGCCCGACCATATATACGCACGGCATAATCCCGTGGCAGTTGATGCCGCGGATGCATGAGTCGATTAGCGAGTTCGCCGTCAGTGGTCAAAAGCAGCAGGCCGGAGGTATTGATATCGAGTCGTCCCACGGCGATCCACCGGCCGGCCTTGAGCTTTGGCAGGCGGGTGAATACCGTTTTCCGCCCTTCCGGGTCGCGCTGACTGACCACTTCACCGGTCGGCTTGTGATAAGCAATCACCTGTCGCTCGGCACCGGCAAGTGCCGCCGCCGTAACCAGTCTTCCATCAACCCGTATTTTCGCGGATTCAGCGACGCGGTCACCCAATTGCGCGGTTTTACCATTCACCTCAACCCGCCCGGCCGCGATATAGCTTTCCATGACGCGTCTCGACCCGAGCCCGGCGCGTGCCAGAACCTTCTGCAGCTTCTCCTCAGTCATTCACCCCCCTGCACCGGCACTTCCAGATCCAGTTCCGGATGTTCCGGGCCGGGCTCGGCAATCTCCATGAGCGTTGGCAGGTCACGGAGGCTTGAGAGATTGAAATAATCGAGAAAATCCCTTGTGGTAGCGAAAACCGCCGGTCTACCCGGCGCATCGCGATGGCCGGCCACCCGTATCCAGCCCCGCTCCTGGAGCGTACGCATAATCTGACTGCTGAGGGCGACCCCCCGGATCTCCTCAATTTCCCCCCGCGTGATCGGTTGCCGATAGGCGATGATCGCAAGGGTTTCGAGCACCGCTCTTGAGTAACGGGTCGGCTTTTCTTCCCAGAGTCTCGCCACCCAGGGGGCATAGACCTCGGGGACCTGCAGGCGATAACCACTGGCTACCTGACGCAGTTCGACACCACTGCCCTCAAGGCTTTGCTGCAGACGTTGCAGGCCATCTCAACGGCTTTTTTCTCGGGCATGGCTTCATCAGGGAAGACGCTCTGCAGACGTTCCACCGAAAGGGGTTCACCTGCAGCCAGCAAAGCGGCATGCAGAATATTTTCCATCGCCGGTTCGCTCATACAACCACCCCCTCGCCCTCACTCATCAACGCACCGCTGCGCAGATACAGCGGGGCAAACGGCTCGGCCTGCACCAACTCAACCAATGAGGCTTTGAGCAGCTCGAGAATAGCGAGAAACGTGACCACCACACCCGCCCGGCCCTCTTCGGCGCGCAGCAGATCCGTCAATGCCAGAAATCGCTCTCCATCGAGACGGGTCAGGGTCTCACTCATTCGCTCACGCACCGACAGTGCCTCGCGTTGAATCTGATGATGAGAGAACATCTGCGCACGCTCCAGAACCTCGGCAAAAGCCGCCAGAAGCTCCGCGAGATCAACCTGGGGCGCACGCGTCGCCGGGCGAAGCGATGGTGCCGCTGCCGAGGCCGGAAAAATATCGCGGGCCACCCGCGGCAGATTATCCAGATCACTCCCGGCCTCCTTGAACTGCTCATATTCACGCAGGCGACGCACCAGTTCGGCGCGCGGGTCATGCTCCTCATCTTCATCGGCCGAGGGTGGCCGCGGCAGGAGCATTCGCGATTTTATCTCGGCAAGCATCGCCGCCATCACCAGATATTCAGCAGCAAGCTCAAGGCGCAGATCCTTCATGAGATCCACATAGGCCATGTACTGCCGCGTGATCTCGGCAATGGGAATATCGAGAATATCGAGATTCTGTCGCCGAATGAGATACAGCAGCAGATCAAGTGGCCCCTCGAAAGTCTCGAGGAACACCTCCAGTGCATCCGGCGGGATATAGAGATCACGAGGTAGTTCGGCAAAGGGTTCGCCTCGGACCGTTGCCACCACCTCGGGCTCCAGCAGCTCTCCGGCTGTCGGCTCACTCATCGCTGACGATAATCCAGACCAATGGCGGAGCGGACCTCATCCATCGTCTCGCGCGCCACACCCCTTGCCCGCTCGCAGCCATCCTGAATCACCTGCCGGACATGGTCCTGATCGGCTTCAAGCTCCTCGGCCCGTTGACGAATCGGGGCGACCTCGGCCTGAACGGATTCAATGAGCGGGCGCTTGCATTCAAGACAGCCGATACCCGCTGACTGACAGCCACTGCGCACCCAGGTTTTGGTGGATTCATCGGAGTAAATCCGGTGCAGATCAAAGACCGGGCATTTTTCCGGGTCACCGGGGTCATCACGGCGCACTCGGGCCGGATCCGTTGGCATGGTCCGAATCTTCTGCTCGATCTCGGCATCAGGCTCGCGCAGGGAAATGGTATTGCCATAGGATTTGGACATCTTGCGGCCGTCCAGCCCCGGCATTCGCGCAGCCCGGGTCAACAGCGCTTCCGGCTCGGTGAGAACGCTACGCCCCCCGCCTTCCAGATAGCCGGCCAACCGGGCCCGATCGGCCATGGTGAGATTCTGTTGCGCCTCAAGCAGCGCCTGTCCCTCTTCCAGTGCCTCGCTGTCTCCGGCTTCCTGAAAGCGTCGGCGCAGCTCGCGATAGAGCTTGCCCTGCTTCTTGCCCATCTTGCCGATGGCCGACTCGGCCTTCTCCTCAAAGCCCGGCTCACGGCCGAAAAGGTGATTAAAACGCCGCGCCAGCTCGCGCGTGAGCTCCACATGTGACACCTGATCTTCACCCACCGGCACGCCACTTGCGCCATAGATCAGGATATCGGCGCTCTGCAGAACCGGATAGCCGAGAAATCCGTAGGTGGCGAGGTCACGCTCACGCAGCTGCTCGATCTGGTCCTTGTACGTAGGAACGCGCTCAAGCCATCCCAGCGGGGCGATCATGGAGAGCAGCAGATGCAGCTCGGCATGCTCGGTCACCCGCGACTGAATGAAAAGGGTTGCCAGATTCGGGTTCACGCCGCAGGCCAGCCAATCCACCACCATGTCCCAGACACTGCGAGAGATCACACCTCGATCCTCGTAAGCGGTGGTCAGGGCATGCCAGTCGGCGACAAAGAAAAAGCAATCATGGCTTTCCTGCAGATCGATCCAGTTACGCAGTACACCGTGATAGTGACCGAGGTGAAGACGGCCTGTGGGACGCATCCCGGAGAGCACGCGATCACCGTGGGCAAGATTGTGGTTCAAGTGGACCTCCTCAGTTGAGCGGCCATGATAGCCGATCAGGCCTCGAATACACGGGCATCGCCCGCACCGTGACGCAGCACTTCCGGCGTCTCACCACTCAGATCAACCACGGTGCTCGGCTCAAGCCCGCCCGGGCCGGCATCGATAATGCCATCGACCTGATGGCCGAGCTTGTCACGAATTTCAACCGGATCCGTCATGGCCTGTTGATCACCCGGCAACAACAAAGTGGTGGTGGTCAGCGGCTCACCGAGCAGCTCAAGCAGTGCCCGGGCGATCGGGTGATCCGGGACACGGATGCCGATGGTCTTGCGTCGGGCATGCTGCAGACGACGCGGAACCTCGGCGGTGGCGCGCAGGACAAAAGTGTACGGCCCCGGCGTGTGCGCCTTCAGGGCCCGAAAGGCAGAATTATCAACCCGGGTATAGCTACCCACATCAGACAGATCGCGACAGGCCAGCGTGAAATGATGATCATCACCGAGGCCGCGCATCGAGCGAATCTGATCCAAAGCCGACTTTTCACCCATGGCGCAACCCAGCGCATAGGTGGTGCCGGTGGGGTAGACAATCACGCCACCGGCCTGGACGATTTCCACCGCCCGGCGGATCAGTCGTGGCTGCGGTGTCTCGGGGTGGATTTCAAAAAACTGGCTCATCCTGCCTCCATCCGTGTTTGGGCCTGACAGTTATGGTAGCGTTTCTCGCCCATGGAGGACGACACGCATGTACTACGCGATTATCAGCGAGGATAAAGAAGACAGTCTGGCAGCGCGACTCGGCGCAAGACCGGATCATCTCGCCCGGCTTGAGAGTCTGCGCGATGAGGGCCGATTGCTGCTGGCGGGCCCCCACCCCGCTATTGACGCTGAGGATCCCGGACCTGCCGGCTTCACGGGCAGTCTCGTGGTCGCGGAGTTCGAGTCACTCGATGCAGCCCGCGCTTGGGCCGATGCCGATCCTTATGTCGCAGCCGGCGTCTATGAAAAGGTCACCGTCAAACCCTTCAAGCATGTCCTGCCATGACCGATATTCCCAAGGCTGAACGACCTGAGATGATCCGACAGCGCCTGCAACAGGCCCTGCGGGTGGCAGAGCTTCATGTCCGGGATGACAGCCACCTGCACGCAGGCCACGCCGGCGCGAAAGCCGGGGGCGGTCATTATCATCTGCGCATCGTCAGCCCGGACTTCGCTGGCGAAAATCGTATCGCCAGACATCGCCGCATCTACGCCGCACTGGGCGATGCCATGCGCAATGACTGTATTCATGCCCTGAGCATCGAGGCCCTGACCCCGATGAAGAACATTCCGATAACTGATTGATAAAGTGAGCCTTTAATGAAACGCATAACGCTACCCCTGCTTTTTCTCGCGGCCATGACACTGATATTGGCCGTGACGGCTCAGGCACAGCAGACTGACAATGAAAAGGTACTGGCCCGTGTCAACGGTGAGGTGATCACTGAGCGCGAACTTGATCAGTTAATCGCCCAGCAGATGCAGGGCCAGGCCGAGATCCCACCCGCTCAGCGCCAGCAATTCCTCGATGAGATCATCAACTTGATGCTCCTGGCCCAGGCAGGCGAAGAGGCTTCTCTGGATGCTGATCCGGCCCTGCAGGCACAGATCAACAACCACCGCCGCACCGCCCTCGCCCAGGCATTCGTGCGCAACCTCACCGTGGCCGAGCCGGTCGCCGAGGAGGCTCTGCGGGAGCGCTACGAGGCGGAGTACACGGCCGAACCTCCGATCGAATATCGCGCACGGCACATTCTGGTCAGCGAGCGTGAGCAGGCGATCGGCATTATTGAGCGCCTGCAACAGGGAGAAGAATTCGAGACCCTGGCCCAGCGCTTTTCTCAGGACGGTAGCGCCGAGCGTGGCGGCGACCTGGGCTGGTTTGCCCGGGGAGACATGGTTGCCCCCTTCTCAGAGGCTGTGGTTGCCATGGACATTGGTGAGACCAGCGAAGCCCCTGTCGAGACGCGTTTTGGCTGGCATGTCATTCGGCTCGATGACACCCGCGAGACCGAAGCACCGGCCTTCGAACAGGTTGCCGGTGAACTGCGCATGCGCCTGATCAACGAGCGCATCCAGGAGGAGCTGGAATCGCTGCGGGATGAGGCTGATATCAACTATCGCGTCGACTGGGCCCGACCGTAACCCGGCGCGGCGTTGCGGTTATTGCTCGATGAGGTCACCAAACGCCGCCTCATCGAGCAAGGTCACGCCGAGGCCTCGGCCTTGTCACGTTTTGATCCCGGGTCGGCGCCGGCCACCACATAGTCGGTTTTCCCGGAGACACTGGAAGTCACCTTGCCCCCCAGCTGCTCAATGCGGGCCTTCGCCTCATCACGGGTGAAGGCTTCAAGGCTTCCGGTGAGCACGAAAGTTTTACCGGCAAGCGGCAGATCATCAGCCCCCGGCGCTGTCTGTGACTGGGGATCCGGCCAGTGCACACCGGCCTCGATGAGCCCGTCGATGACCTCACGATTATGCGATTGTGCAAAAAACCGGGTAATCGATTCGGCAACCACCGGGCCAATGTCCGGCACCTCGACAAGCGCTTCCTCGTCCGCCGCCATGAGTGGCTCTAGACCGGCAAAATGGCCTGCCAGGTTTTTCGCGGTCACCTCTCCAACCTGACTGATGCCAAGCGCATAGAGAAAACGCGCCAGCGTGGTCTGCCGGGAGGCGGCAATGGCCTTGAGCAGGTTATCCGAGGATTTCTCGCCCATACGATCAAGACCGAGCAGATCCGAGCGGGTCAGACGATAAAGATCGACGACCGTGGCCACCCGCTCACGCTCGACCAGCTGCTCGACAAGCTTCTCACCCAGGCCATCGATATCCATGGCACGGCGCGAGACGAAATGCATAATGGCGCCGACGCGCTGCGCCGGGCAGAAAAGCCCGCCCATGCAGCGATGCGCTGCCTCGTCATCGAGGCGAACCACATCAGAGCCACAGACCGGGCAGCGCTCGGGCATGGACCAGGGTCTGGCATCGGCCGGCCGTTGGCTGGCGACGACGCTGACCACCTCCGGGATCACATCGCCGGCCCGGCGGATCATGACCGTGTCACCCACGCGGACATCCTTGCGCTGGACTTCATCCAGGTTGTGCAGCGTGGCGCGACTGACCGTTACACCGCCGACCTCAACCGGTGAGAGTGCGGCCACCGGGGTGATCACTCCGGTGCGGCCGACCGACGGGATAATATCCTCGAGCAGCGTGGTCGCCTCCCGGGCGGGCAGCTTATGCGCCAGCGCCCAGCGGGGTGCACGCGCGGTTGAGCCCAATCGATCCCAGGCGCTGCGATCATTGACCTTGTAGACCGCGCCATCAATTTCGTAGTCGAGCTGCTCGCGATCTTCGACAAGCCGCTCGTGATAGTCGAGACAACCGGCCGCGCCCGTCAGTCGCTCAACCCGATCATTGATCAGAAATCCCCATTCTCGGAGCTGCTGCAGAACCGCGTAATGCGTCTTCGGCATGGCTTCACTGCAGTGGCCGATACCAAAAGCAAACAGCGTCAGTGGCCGGCTCGCCGTAATCCGGGAGTCGAGCTGGCGAAGACTGCCGGCTGCGGCATTCCGTGGATTGGCGAATAGACGCTCGCCGCGCTCCAGGCGCGTTTGATTCAGTCGCTCAAAATCACGATGACGGATTACGACTTCACCACGCACCTCAAGCCTCGCGGGTGGCTGGTCAGTGCGCAGCTGCAGCGGAATGCTGCCAATCGTCCGCGCATTGGCCGTAATGTCTTCACCGACCTCGCCGTCACCGCGAGTGGCCGCCTCAACCAGCGCGCCATCGACGTAATGCAGATTAATCGAGGTGCCATCGAGCTTGGGCTCACCCACATATTCCACCGAGTCCACCCCGAGTGACTCGCGCAGGCGTCGATCGAAATCTTCGACATCCCCCGATTCAAAGGCATTGGCCAGCGACTGCATGGGCGTCTCGTGCCGGGACTCTGAAAACTCACTCAAGGGGGCGGCGCCGACACGCTGCGTGGGCGAGGATGGTGTTTTCAGTGCCGGGTAGTCCGATTCCAGCCCCTGCAGTTCATCCATCAGCCGGTCGTACTCGGCATCCGAGATTTCCGGGTCATCAAGAACGTAGTAGCGGTAATTGTGATGTTCGAGCTGCTCACGCAGCGATGCCGCCCGCGACCGTGCCTGCTGCGGTACCTCTGCCATCGCCCTTAATCCGACCGACGGCCAGCGAGATGTGCGCGCCGTCGGTACTCACGCAGTTCCTCACGCATATGCTCGAGGGCCTGCTGCGTGAGGTCACAGCGACGCCCGTCCAGCAGCTGACCGTCCAACTGCTCGGCCAGTTTGCGGGCATCACTGAGCATTTCCTCGAATGTGGCCTGTGCATCGAAAGAACCGGGCAGCTGAAGAATGAATACCACCCCAGGCGTCGAGAGCTCTTCCAATGCCGCGGCGTCAAACGTACCCGGCTCAATGATATTGGCAACGGTGTAGAGCGATGTGGCGGCCTTGCCGCGACCGCGGCTGCGACGAAAGACTCCCTGATCATCGAGCTTGAGCTTCATGCCCGCCAATGCCTCGGCAAGGCTACTGCCCTGCCAGGGACGACCGGTCGGTGCCATCACCGAGAGCGCGACTATTTTCTCTTCACCCTGATCGTCAATCACCGCGCCCTGCTCTACAGCGGGTTCCCCCAGATCAAGCGCAGGCTGCAGGGCCTGCTCTTCGACGTCAGCAGGTGTCTCTTCGGAAACGCTCGGCTCAGCGCGAGGGGGCTTCGCTCGCTTTGCGGTGGCCCTGGTTTTGCCTGCCGGCTTCTTGGCATCCCGCCGCCGAAGAAAGGGAGGAATCGGCCGATTGTCTGCATCACCGGCCACGACCTGGGCCTCGCTCGGCGCTGAGGATGCCGGCTCTGTCCTGGTGGTGGACTCAGAGGCCGTTTCTGGCGCGTGTGAAGGCGCCGGCGCGGGCGTAGGCGTCGGCGTCGGCGTCGGCGTCGGTG
>PR_CR_10_Liq_3_inCRDRAFT_1000555_pt1 | contig 10113 bp, 12 predicted proteins | sample PRCRCaboRojoPR_2_FD_10240 | JGI IMG/M metagenome (IMG submission 10240)
TACTGCAATGACCAGTGTAATGATCCTGACGGGGCTAAAGGCAAATGCCCCAAGCTGAAAGACAAAGACAAACGACTTCTTGAGTTCCTTGCTCGTGGCATGACTGCGGATGACTTTGAGGCTTTTGTCTCGTCTTGTATTGCAGATGGTTACATGGTTGAAGATCAAGCTGATTGGGAGTGTTACCACCAAGCTCTTGTAGAGAAACTCTGGCAGTGGCGCAACACACCAACCCACGACACGCCGTTCAACCACGGGTTCTTTAGCTTTGAGGTGAAAGCACCTATCTTTGTGAGGGCGCAGTTGGTGAAGCATGAGTATCTTATCATGTCAGAGTTCTCTCGTCGGTATATCACTGATGATCTAGAGTTCTACACACCCGATGAATGGCGTAAAGCTGCGGAGAATAAGAAACAAGGGAGTTCTGATGAGACTGTTGAAGGGATTTGGGACTTGGAGGTAAAGACTGGTGCTGTAGACATGGGAGACGAGTATGACCCCACTATCCGAGGTATCACAACCTGCACAATGAATTTTATGGAGGCTCAGATAGAGTTTTATCGTCAACTGATTCGAGAGGGAGTAGCACCTGAGCAAGCACGCATGGTTCTCCCTCAGTCCCTTATGACTGCATGGACTTGGAGCGGTACACTGGGAGCCTTCGCCAATATGTGTAAACTTAGGATTCACCCAGAGGCTCAGTACGAAAGTCGATTGGTTGCTGAGAGAATCTACGAAGAACTCAAGAAGCAGTTTCCTGTAGCTGCCCCATTGCTTGTAGAAGGAGTTTACTAGAGGTGAGCGAAACAAAAGGCCAATGCCCTGCACACACAGCAGACACAAACGGCAGTGACTCCTATGCTTGGAACACCAGTAAGAACCAAGGCTACTGTCATTCTTGCGGTTTGGTCACTTGGTTGCATCAAGACACTGGTGAACTGTGGGGGCGACATGGGAATGGACGTAACTTCAAGATTGAGGGAGAAACCCCAGACGTGAAAGACTATGTGCCAAAAGACATCACTGAGGTAGAGGAACCTAAAGGTCACTACGAGCCTTGGCGGGGTGTCCACAAAGACACTATGGAACACTTCGGAGTAACTACTCAAGGCGATAAGGTTTACTTCAAGTACCCCTCGGGTGGGAATAAGATTCGTAAGAAGTCAGCTAAGGAGTTTTTTGCTCAGAGCCTCAAGAGTGATGAACTGTTCGGGATGCAGTTGTTTCCTGCTGGTTGCTCTAAGATGGTTACGGTGACTGAAGGTGAACTGGATGCTCTCAGTGCTTGGCAGATGCTACAGAACGGTAAGTTTATTAACCCTGTGGTTTCACTGCCAAGTGCTACCCCCGCTGGTAAACTGTGGGAGAAGTGTAAAAACTGGCTGGACTCTTTCGACAAGATCATCCTGAGTGTCGATAATGATGAGCCGGGACGTAAGGTAGCAGAGGTTATGTTCGACCTGTTCCCCGGTAAGGTCTACCTAATGAACCACGGCCAGCACAAGGATGCTAATGACTTCCTTATGAATGGTGATGGTAAGGCTTATGTGAGTGCTTGGTGGGCAGCTAAGAAATACTCTCCAGCAGGCTTTGTGAGCGGCGCTGAGGACTGGTTGAAGGCTGTCAGGGAGGAGACCCCTTACGAGTACACTGAGACACCTGTAGAGGCTCTAAACAAGGTCATGCGTGGGTGGATCAAAGGGGGTATCACTGTGGTCAAGGCACCCCCCGGCGTAGGAAAAACGAGTCTTTTTCGGTATGTGCAGCACGATCTGGTCAGGAACCACGGTAAGGTTGTCGCTAACTTGGCTATGGAGGAAATGAAGGCAACAACAGCAAGAGGTATGGCTACGTATGAATTGAACACTAACGTCAACACTGAAGAGGACCAGCACTTTAACTGTATCTCTGATGAGAAGTTCGAAGAGGCTTTGTTAAATGTGGTTGGTGATGAGAAGTTTGTCTCTTTTGATATTGACCCGCATGATCCGCTCGGGTCTACACTGAAGCAATGCAAACACGCCATCACGATTTATCACGCTGATTATATCTTTGTCGATCACTTGCAGCGTCTTGCTTATCTTAGTGGGGTAGATGGTGCTACTGCTGCTTTGACTGAACTCGGAGTGAAACTGGTAGAACTCGCTAAGCGCCGTAATGTTGGAATCATCGCAATCTCTCATGTGAACAATGACGGACAAACAAAATATGCTAAGTCTATTGAGGAGGAAGCTATTGTACTGCTTGAGTTGCAACGTGATAAACTAGCTGAAGATGCTGACGAGAAGAATACTACGCACCTTACAGTGACCAAGAACCGTCCTTTTGCAACGACAGGTCCAGCAGGTATGTTGCGTTATGATATTGACACGACGATGGTTCAGGAGTATACAGGACCAGCAGAACCGATCACACAGAATCACGAAGGAGACTTTTAGATGACTTTTGGTAATCCTCACAATAAATTTCGGCGTGATTACCCTCTAGGGGAATATGTTCACAAAGACATTCCTAACTACTATGACCCCACAAAGGTTAAGTTACCCTCGGGCAGAGACTTTGCTTGTGCTATTAGTGAATCCTCACTGGACTACAGGACTTGGTATATTCACAAAGATGACTACCTTGACCTTATGAGAATACTTGACAGTGGTGTAGCTAACCGCAATAACTACTGGAGAATGAAATATGAAGATTCTAGTCGCTGACACAGAAACAGATGGTCTAGCCTACGACTGCACAAAACTCCATGTGATGTCATGGACTGAAGATGGTGAAACCTTTGAGTCAACCAATGACTACGACAAGATGCGTGGGGTAATCCAAGGTGCTGACCTTCTGGTGATGCACAATGCTGTCATGCACGACATGGTAGTATTTAATCGTATCCTTGGTGTTCCTATGGATTACCGACGTTATGTAGATACTCTTTGGGTCTCTAGGTATCTCTATCCTGACAGGGCTTCACATGGGCTTGATGCTATTGGTAAGGAGCATGGGATTAAAAAGCCTGAAGTGGACGACTGGGAGAACCTTAGCTATGAGGAGTATGCTCACAGGTGCGTTGAGGACGTGAAGATCAACTGGCTTGAGTGGCTGAAGCAGAAGAAGAGGCTTGAAGAGATATATGAACAGTGACACCCTAAGATTCTTAAAGTACCTCAGCTTCAAAGCAGATTGCCTGAGAGAACAAGAAGCAAACCCGTTAACCCTAGACGTAGAGAAAGCACAGAGGCACTATGATGAACTGACACAGATCGTAGAAGAGAAAACTCAAGCACTCGCTAAAGTCATGCCAAAGGTTCCCGGTAAGACACAGAACAAGCCTAAGAACCTTTACAAGCAGGATGGCAGCTACAGCGCCCACGGTAAGAAATGGTTTGATACACTGAAGGAACTGAAACTACCAGAGAACACTGAAGGTCCAGTTGTTGTTGAGTGGGCAGAAGGGAATCCTAAAAGCACCATTCAGATCAAAGACTGGTTGTTTTCTCTAGGGTGGGAACCCTGTACTTATAAGTATGAACGCAACAAACTCACTGGGGATGAGAAGAAGATTCCTCAAGTGCGGTATGTGGCTCAGAGTGATCCTCGTAAGGGGGAACTTACAGAATCGGTCCTAAGACTGAAAGACCGTGAGCCTGCTATTGAGGAGCTTGAAGGTCTTACTGTAGCCCAACACCGTAAGAGTATCTTTGAGGCTTTCCTGAGTGAGCACAGGGACGGTAAGCTGGTAGCTGGTGCAGCAGGTCTTACGAATACTCTGAGGTTGAAGCACAGGAAGCCTATTGTGAACCTGCCGGGGGTAGACGCTAAGTGGGGTAAAGAAATCCGTGGGTGTATTGTGGCTCCTAGTGACGATGAGGTTATGTGCGGTGCTGATGTGAGTTCACTAGAGTCCTGCACTAAGCGACACCTTATGTGGGACTACGACCCTGACTATGTGACAGAGATGAGTGCTGATGGGTTCGATGAGCATCTAGACCTTGCCAAACACGCAGGGAAAGTAACACAGGAGGACATTGATAGATACGCTAAAGGTGAAGCACCTGAACTGAAACCCCTACGTAGTAAATTTAAAGCAACCAACTACAGCGCAATCTACGGTGTTGGAGCACCTAAGCTGGCCCGTGAGACAGGGATGACCAAGAGAGAAGCTGAAGAGTTGCTTAAGGCTTACTGGGGGCGTAACTGGGCTGTGGAAAAACTCTCCAAGGATCAATACGTGAAGACCCTTAAGGATGGCTCTATGTGGCTTAAGAACCCTGTCAGTGGTTTCTACTACAGTCTTCGCTATGACAAGGACCGCTTCAGCACTCTCAATCAGGGGCTTGGGGTTTACATCTTTGACCTGTGGGTAGCCAACATGAGAAAGCTGGGGGTAAAGGTCTCACTGCAATACCACGATGAAGTGCTTTTCAGTATCCCTAAAGGACAAGAGAAACAGACAGAGAAACTACTCAAAGAAGCCATGAGGAAGGTCAACGAGACATTGAAACTCAATGTGACTATCGGTGCTGATGCTGAGTTCGGCCCTGATTACGCCAGCGTTCACTAGTAGTGACTCAAAAGCAACACTAAAGGTTTATCTCGTGAAACCTGAATAATCTCTGTGAAAAAGTACTTATAATACTATAGGAACGACAGAGAATCACTAACCCGAACTAACGGAGAAGACCCTATGAAAACTAACGGCCACACTATGACACTCGACATGGTTCTGGAATACCCCAAGGTACTTGACGTTGAGGGAAAACCCAGTGATCTTGACCGTGGTGATGCCAACAGCAGCCAGAAGTGGCTCCGGGAACTCGCTAAGAACCCTGAAGCTAAAGTTAATTGTTACTTTACCAGCGAGGAACAGATTGCTTATCTGATGGAATACGAAGGCTTTGAGCCTATGGTGACAAACCCCAAGACTGGCGAAGAGATTTCTCGCATCAAGGATGGTAACGAAGACTTTGGTATTGGTAAGTACATCCAACTGAAGCGTAAGCTGAACGACATTCGTGAGTATCGTGACAAGAAGGGTGAAATCAAAGAGATGGACAAAGGGGGTGTTCCCGGTGTCAAGGTCTTCAAGGATGATGCTTTTGTTGACTATGACTACGAGGAGCTTGGTCCTATCGGTAATGGCACTGAGAGTAAGGTTCGATTTGAACCCCGCTACATGCGGCTTGAGGCTCTTGGGATTACTAACCTTGTTGAGTTTTCGGACACACCTTTTGAAGAGGACGACTTTTAATAATGCCTTTGGTGACAACAACAATCTCGTATGAAGGAGAAGACTTTGGCGATGCTGAAGTGATCTCCTACAGCAGACATGTAGAGGACTTGGATGTTCATGGTTGGTTGTGGTATCTCGTAAAGATCACTGAGCAGGCTGGCTATGACTGTGAGCAGCTACAGTTGATTTCTTCTCGTGGTGCGATCTACAAGACAGACCTATGAGTAAACCAGACAGAATAATCAAGGTGATCGTGGACGGTGACGTGCTTGTATATCGAGCAGCGTTTTCCACTCAAGACAAACCACCAAAAGAAGCTGAGAAGGTATTGGATCAGATTATGGACTACACTATAGGCAAGACTGTGGTGTTTCCTCATGGCAATAACTTCTACTGCTGGCTCACAGGAAAGGGAAACTTTAGGTATGACATAGCCAAGACGGAGGAGTACAAGGCAAACCGTAGGGACACTGTAAAGCCGACCCACTATCAACACTGTAGGGACTATCTCCAATCTCAGTGGGCAGCACAAGTTACTGAAGGGTGTGAAGCTGATGATGCTATCTCTATTGAGGCATACAAAGGCGACATGAGTTCTACAGTGATTGTCTCAGTGGATAAGGACTTTGATACTGTTCCTTGCTGGAGATACAACTTCGTTAAGGATGAGTTCATTGAGAACACACCTGAAAGTGCCTTGAGGTTTTTCTATGAGCAAGTTCTTACAGGGGACCGTGTTGATAATATTCCCGGTATTCATGGGATCGGCCCTAAGAAGGCACAGAAACTTCTGGGTGATGCCACGACAGAGGAGGAACTATTCAGGAAATGTCTTGATGCCTACGAGGGTGACTATGAAAGGGTTGTAGAGAACGGAAGGCTTCTGCACCTGCAACAATGGGAGGGAGAACTATGGGAACCTCCAGTCGTAAAGGCATAAAAACACAGTCAGCTAAGGGCAAAGGTAGAAAACTCCAACAAACAGTGAGGGACAAACTACTGAGTCTCAGTGATACCTTCCGCGAAGGGGATATTGAAAGCACGGGAATGGGGCAATCGGGGGAAGACTTGGTGTTAAGTCCTCATGCTCGTGACCTTCTGCCTATCAGTGTTGAGTGTAAGTCCCACGCCAAGTTCGCTGTATACTCTGTGATTGACCAGTGCAAGAGTAACTGTCCTGACGGGTGTGAGCCTGTGGTGGTTCTGAAGGCCAACTACAAGAAACCAGTTGCGGTGATTGACCTTGACTATTACATTAAGCTGGAGAAGCACCGTATTAGAAACGAGAGTGATTACGAATGATACAATGGCTAAAGAAACTATTAGGTAAGGGACCACCTCAAGATCGGCAACCAACATCGGCAACGCAAGGTACTACAGCAAAGGTTCTCATCTGGGGTGTAGTTGATGGACCTTACCTTCGAGAGGACTTCCCAGAGGAAGAACTCTATGAAGCGGGTATCCCACCTGATGCTGATGCAATGCTTGTGTGTAAAATCGAAGAGAACGGTCAGGTATTTCAAGTCAACTACTGGTATGAGTCTATGGATGAAGCCTACGAGGTCAAGAAGTACTTTGACACCAACATGGAACCATTGGAGATAACACATGGGTAAAGACATTCTAGTGGTTCCTGATCCACACGCGCACCCTGAGTTTGATAATGACCGTGCTGATTGGCTTGGTAAACTCATACTAGACCGTAAACCAGATGTTGTTGTCAATATGGGGGATACGTTTGATATGCCTTCCTTGAGCAGCTACGACAAGGGTAAGGCTAGTTTTCACGGCAACTCTTACGAAAAAGATATTGTATCTGGGGTTGATTTCCTTGATCGTATGTGGCACCCTATTCGCAAAGCAAAACGAAAACGGCCTCGTAGTGTGTTCCTTGTCGGCAACCATGAGCAAAGACTTAAGAAAGTTCTTGAGTATCAGCCTGAACTTGGGAGTTCTAAGAAATACGGCATAGGTTACAAAGACTATCAGTTGTCGGATTATCACCATGATATTGTCTACTATGAAGGCCAAACTCCCGGTATCTGCACCATTGAGGGCGTTAGTTTTTCTCACTATCTCATCAGTGGCGTCATGGGTCGTCCTATTGGCGGTGAGCATCACGCTGCTAGTCTTATCTCCAAAACCCATTCTTCTTGCGTTGTTGCTCATACCCATACTGTCGATTGGGCTGTTCGTAGCACTGTTACTGGTAAAGTTGTTATGGGGCTTGTTGCGGGTGTATTCCAAGACTATGACGCAAAATGGGCAGGCAGTTGCAATGACTTGTGGTGGCCCGGACTTGTCTACCTACGAGGAGTTGAAGATGGAAGATATGATCCAGAGTTCATCTCATTGGGCGCGTTACGGAGGGAATACTCTAGATGAGTAAACGCTCTAGCTTTGAAAAGGTGCCTAAAGATTTCTACGCAACGGTTGACCCCAATGCACTGCCGCCTAAGTTTATTGAGTTCATCCGGGGTAAAACTTATGCAGAGCCTTGCTGTGGTGAGGGTGATCTTGTAGACCTCCTTGCTGATGTGGCTTTGTGTCGATGGGAATCTGATGTAGAGTATCGTGGGTGTGGTAAGGTTTGGGACGCTATGTGCCTATCGGAACATGAACTTGAGAGGTGTGATCTGATCGTTACTAACCCACCGTTTTCTCGTGATGTGCTGTTGCCTATGATTGACCACTTCATTACGTTGAAACCTACTTGGCTTTTGCTCCCCTCAGGATATATGAACAATAAGTACTTCAGTCCTTATATGAATCGTTGCAGTAAAGTAGTTAGTATAGGTCGCCTGAAGTGGTTTAAAGATAGTAAGTATAAGTCAACAGATGATTTCTGCTGGTATTTTTGGGAGCGCCATGCAGAGGAAGACACACAGACAGTTTTTATAGGACGGAGTTAATATGCTAACACAAGACCAAATTGATGAATGGGAAGAATCGGAAAGCTACTACAGTGGTGTTGAGCCTGAGACTCGTGATTACATGGCTGTAAGTGAGATGGTCAAAGAGTTTGCTAAAGTCACAGAGCAGCAACCAACACCAAGTCTCTACGTGAAGTTGATTGGTGAGGAGCTTGATGAATGGCTTAAGGAAGGGATGATCCGTAGTGAGAACGACTTAAAAGAACTTGCTGACCTTGTATATGTGATCTACGGCTATGCTAATGCTATGGGTTATGACCTTGATGAAGCTATCCGTCGAACACACGAGAATAACATAGGGCGATGTGTTCAACCTGATGGAACCGTTAAGCGGCGTGAGGATGGTAAGATCATTAAGAACAAATCTTACCCTAAAGTAAATCTCTCCGACCTTGTATAACTGAAAGAACAAAGGAAAATACTGAATGACTGGACCGACTATCCCCGTAGCTCAGTGGGCAGACGAACAGAAATACCGACAAGAGGGTGAAGAATACGGGCAGAAGGTAGCGCGAGTAGCCCAAGCCCTAAGCGACAACCAAGACCACTTCAATAACTTCCGTGACATCCTCAAGGAGCAGCGGTTCCTTCCCGGTGGACGTGTGCAGGCGGCAGCAGGTTCTTATCGTCGAGTGACGGCCTTTAACTGCTTCGTGATGAAAGATGTACCAGACTCTATGGAAGGCATCATGGATGTGGCTAAAGAGGCTGCTATCACTATGCAACTTGGCGGTGGCGTAGGGTATGACTTCAGTGGTATCCGTCCTCGTGGTTCGCGTATCAAGTCTATTGGGTCTCAAGCAAGTGGCCCTGTGTCCTTCATGGGGATTATGGATGCTACCTGTAAGACCATCGCCAGTGCTGGTCATCGCCGTGGTGCGCAGATGGGGTGCCTTCGTGTAGATCACCCTGACATCATGGAGTTTATTGCTGCTAAGGCTAACCACGACCAACTCACCCAATTCAATATCTCTGTACTGGTAACTGACGCTTTTATGGAAGCTGTGAAGACTGACAGTGACTTTGATCTTGTGTTTGATGGGAGAACTTTTGACACTGTTCGTGCGCGTCACCTTTGGGAAACTATCTTGCGTAATACTTGGGATTGGGCAGAGCCGGGGGTTATCTTCATTGACCGTGTGAACCAGATGAATAACCTTTGGTATTGTGAGGATATCTCAGCTACAAACCCATGTGGCGAACAGCCTCTCCCTGAGTATGGGGCCTGTCTGTTGGGCAGTTTTAACCTGACCAAGTACATCAAGAGAGTTGACCATGAGGGTGTTTTTGATTGGGGTCTTCTTGAGCATGACATTCCTCATGTAGTCCGCGCTATGGATAACGTCATTGATGAAACTACCTACCCACTCAAAGAGCAAGAAACAGAAGCTAAAAACAAACGGCGTATGGGTCTTGGTGTAACTGGTCTTGGGAATGTTCTTGGTGCTTTGGGTATCAAGTATGGTAGTGATGGAGCTAAAGCGTTTACCCGTAAGGTTCTCAAACTGATTGCTAACCGTTGCTATATGGCTTCTGCAAGTCTCGCTGCTGAGAAGGGTTCCTTCCCTCTGTTTGACAAGGAGAAATACCTGCGTGGTAAGTTTATCCAGAAACTTGACAGTGACGTTCAAGAGGCTATCTCTAAGGTCGGTATTCGTAACAGCCACCTGACTAGTATTGCACCTACAGGGACTATCAGTCTCACAGCAAACAATGTGTCTAGTGGTATTGAGCCTGTGTTCTCTCATTACTACGACCGGACTATCCAGACTTTTGATGGGCCTATGGTGGAACGTGTAGAAGACTATGCTTATCGTGAGTGGGGTATTAAGTGTGACACAGCGGACAGTATCTCTGTTGAGGATCACGTAGGGATGCTTAATGCTGCTCAGGAGTGGGTTGATAGTGCTTGCTCTAAGACTTGTAATGTTGGTGAGAGTGTTACTTGGGAGC
>PR_CR_10_Liq_3_inCRDRAFT_1000556_pt1 | contig 10107 bp, 13 predicted proteins | sample PRCRCaboRojoPR_2_FD_10240 | JGI IMG/M metagenome (IMG submission 10240)
CGGTGGAGTTCGGTCTGATCGACACCGGCTCCGCGCCGGTTCCGACCTATCAGGCGGAACTGGCTTCCGAGGATGCCGAGCTTGTGGTTGCCGCGGCCTACCTGGAAGAAACCGGCGATCTCGTCATCGAGCGACGCGCCGGTGGCCCGCGCCCGGATCGTGCGCTGGAGCTGTGGCTGATCCCCGAGGGCAGCGCGCCGGTGTCGCTGGGCGTGATGCCCGAGGATCGCATCGCTGCCGTGGCGGTGCCGCGCAGCTTGCGCCCGCAACTGGCGACGGGGGCGGCGCTGGCTATTTCTGATGAACCCGCCGGCGGATCGCCGACCGGCGCGCCCACCGGCGAGGTGCTTGCCGTGGGGCCGATCACGGCCCTGTGACCACCTGGGCGGATTTTTTTCGAAACTCCCTGAAACTTTCCTGCGGTCTGCCGCGTGGCTCCTCACATCTCCGGCAATCCTGCCGGGTTAGACAACATCGAGGAGGACCACCCATGTCCAAGACAACCATTCTTTCCGCCACCGCGTCGCTTGTACTCGCAACCGCGTCGATGGCCTGGGGCGAAGCTCACGAAATGAGTGACAACCCCACGGTGGGCGGCGCGCCCATGATGGCCGATATGAACATCATCGAGAACGCGGTGAACTCTCCCATCCACACCACGCTGGTCGCCGCAGTGCAGGCGGCGGACCTTGTGGAAACCCTGCAGGGGCCGGGGCCGTTCACCGTGTTCGCGCCTACCGATGACGCGTTCGGCATGATCGCCGATGAGTCGCTCAACGCTCTGCTGCAGCCCGAGAACAAGGCCCAGCTGACCCAGATCCTGACCTGTCACGTTGTGGGGGCCGAGGCGTTTTCGGATGCGATCATGGGCATGATCGCCGATGATGGCGGCGCCCACCCGGTAGAAACGCTGGGCGGCTGCACATTGATGGCTGAAATGTCGGGGGACGAGATCACCCTGACCGACGAAAACGGCCGTGAAGCGACCGTGACCATCGCCGATGTGGATCAGTCCAACGGTGTGATCCACGTGATCGACCGCGTGCTGCTGCCTCAGCAGTAACGGGCCCATGGCCGGGGACCCCTGACTCTCCACCGGTCACAAGCCCGTGCGCCACGCCGATCCAAGGTCCCATCGGCGTGGCGCATCCATTATGTTGACGGGACATTCCCAAAGGAGGGATCAAGATGAACCGCCGAGATTTTTCCATGCTGGCCCTGGCCTCGCCATTGGCCGTCGCCCTGTTCGGCAAGCGGGCTGCCGCCGCCGAAGGCGATTTCGAAGTCACCCGCACCGAGGCCGAGTGGCGCGAGATGCTGACCGACCTTGAATACCGCGTCATGCGCGAAGAGGGCACAGAGCGCGCCTTCACCAGCCCGCTGGACGCCAACTACGCCCCGGGTCTCTACCATTGCCGCGGTTGCGACCAGGCGCTCTATTCCAGCGAACACAAGTTCGACAGCGGCACCGGCTGGCCCAGCTTCTGGCAGGCCCTGCCCAATGCCATCGAAACCAAGCCCGACCGCAAGCTGCTGGTGGTGCGCACGGAATGCCATTGCGACCGTTGCGGCAGCCATCTGGGCCATATTTTCGACGATGGTCCCGACCCGACCGGCAAGCGCCATTGTATCAACGGGGTCAGCCTTGTGTTCCGCCCCGCCTGAGGGGGTGCCGGCCGTTCGCGAAGACGGTATGCCGATCCGAATAGGTTTGGCGCATTCGCCCTCCCGTTGTGAAAGCGAAATGTCGCAAAGCCGTCTGGTCTTCGCCGCTCAGCATCAGAAGGCGGCGTGTGGTCCTAAACGGCCTTGCTGACGTCACCTTCGTGAACTTCGTGCGTCTCGGCGTCGATCCCCAGTTGTGCCAGGCGGTTGAGGGCCCGCTCTGCCTTGCACCGAAAAACCGCGTATTCCCGGCCATCGTCCCGACAGTGACAGGACAGACTTGCCTGTTGGGCCTGCAGCCCGACTAGGCCCGCGGTGCGTTGCAGCGCGACCGGGGAAAGCGTGAGAAAGGTTTTCGCCCCATGCGCCTGAAGGATCCGGACAAGGCCGTCGATCGTCAGGGCAAGGCACTGCAACCGCCCAAGCCTGGACGTCACCGTGTCGGAAATGACCAGACGTGTGCCTTCCCATGTTTCCGGTCCACAAAGGGAGGGGTCGAAAAGCGTTTCCGGTATCCCCTCCAGCAGGCCCCTCGCGGAGTCGTTCAGCATGTTCGTATAGCTGCCCCAGGACACTGTGGTCGGCACACACCGCGCACCGGCAATGACCGTCCCCTGATCGACGACGAGGGAGTAATGCGCATAAGGCGTGTCGTACTGGTCCATCTCGGCAACACCGTCATTGGGTATGTGCCACCCAAGACCGTCGACGAAGAACGACTTTCTGAGCTTCAAAAAGCTATAAAATGCCGAGCCATGCTTATGCATGTCCGACATGTCGAACGTGATGTTTCGCAACTGCTGCCTCGTTTTTTTTCCTCCAGTTAAACTGCAGGCGAGCCAGAACTGTAACTAAAGTTTTCCACAGAGAGTGACTGGAACGGCCAGTGATGCACCGACGACACGGGGGTCAGATCAGGCCATAGCTCGACGCGATCGACACCGCGTGCGGTGTCGTTCTTGCACCCAGCTTGTCTTTTGCATTGCGAATTCGCTGTTTCACGGCGCCTTCAGTAATCCCCAGGGAGTGTGCAATCTCCTTGATCAGCTGACCGCTCCTGATTGCGGCCAGAACCTCGATCTCGGCGGCGGTCACATCGTCCGGGGCGGTCAGATCGGCGAACAAGAGCTCCATTTCGCGTCGAAGCGTTGCGATCTCCTGGTCTGTCATTTCGCGATCCGAGCGGCAGAAATTGCCAAAGCTGCGGACGTTGGTGTCGTCCTGGTCGCGTAGAGAAATCGCTGTCCCGTAGTTCAGGTCATACGCAGCGGCTTCGATCAGGATCGCTTGCGGATCCGGGATGGTGATCTCGCTCCAGCGTATGGTGCCCGTATTGCTGTAGATCCAGCGCAGGACCGGGTCGAACATCAGCAGGCCTTGCTGCGTGTACTTGTGGATCCACGGCCGAGGCATGCTATTGTGTTCGAATTCCGGTAGAAGGAATTCAAGCCGGAAGGCGATGTAGAAGCCAGCATTGGCAATATCGGAGAAGGCATAGTCCTTGAGACGGTCTTCGAATTCAGTCAATGCAACATCCCCCTTGCCTTTGGTAATGTTGCGCAAGGGTTGAAGATTGGGCTAGCCTTATTTTGGGAAAGAAATCGTGAGTGGCTCGAATCCAATGCGCATGGAGCTGCCGACCTGGGAGAACAGACATGGATCGAAGCGATGAACTCGCGGGCTTGTTCGAAGGACTGTCGGACTTGAGCCCTGCAGGGTTTGCCATCGGCCTGCACCTCAGCTTCACCACCTCGAAATACATTTTCCAGACCTACTCGAAGGAATGGATGGATGAATACTCCGAGAAGGGACTGATCCTGCATGACCCGACGGTGCGCTGGGGCCTTGAGAATACCGGTTGGATTCGCTGGTCCGACCTGCGCGCCAATGATCCGGGTCATGTTATCGACGCCGCGGCGGACTTCGGACTTCGCTACGGCGTGTCGATTTCTGTTGCGAGCGATGACGCGAGGTCGCTGGGGAGTTTTGCGGCGACCGAGAAGGATTTCGGCGAGGCGGATATCAAACACCTTTCGGACCGGCTGCGCCAGATGCACGATCTGACGGGTGACATCGAACCGGACTCCGCCGACGACCACAAGGTCAAGCGTCTCGCCGCGTCCATTTCCCACACCGGTCTTCATGGTCTCTAGCTTTCGTCCGGGTCGACCGTCGTACTCGTTACAAGGTTGAATCCAACCTTTGGGTCAGAGTCGTCAAGATCACCGAAAACGTCAAGTATGGTAGCGGTGGAAAGGCTCAAGCCTTCGACCCGGTGTGGTGGACCGAAAAGATAAGGGTCAGCACGCACGATGCGGACGGCCTCTGTCGAACCGAACCCATTCTTGATCAGGGTTTGCGCGAGTTCGCAGGTCGCCCGGCGCGGGGCAATCATGGTAAAGCCTTCACAGGTGGCAATTTCGACAGTTCGGCCGTCGATTTCGTGTTGATCGTGGAGAATGGTAAGCATCGCAAGACATCCAAAAATTCATCCTGAGAATTGCCGCATTGCGTGGCCAGAATGGGACCAACATTGGGCGTAGCTGCGGTTTCTTGGTGATCCGCCTCGGGGGGCGTGCCATGTCCTCGTCAGTCATTTTTGCCCTGCAGCGTTGGATGCTTTGCGAGCCGAAACGCTCGCACCGGGCGGAGGCGCGTATCGGCTGCGCTAGCCCCCGGATGAAAGGCCGAATCCCAACATCGGCTCATCGGTGATTGTCCATGAAGTCGCGTCAAACCGGGTTGTTTGGTGAGATTGTCCGAGAGCCCCAAGCGCCTGCGGACCATTGTTCATGTCGGAATGTTCACCGCTTTTCACTAAATTCGTCTCACCGGACGGTATTGGTGCCAACTTCTTACTGTGGCTGAAGAATCCGGTCAGGCAAGGAACCGTAAAGTTGACCGATATAGGAAAACCGCTAGAAGAAAGAGGGTTTTTGAATCTGGTGCCCCAGAGCGTTCTCGACGAGCAAGGGCGGCACCGGAAGGGTTTACGAGTNATGCGGTCACGCACCAAGGCAGTTTCGAAGCGATCGGAAGGCGAACGTGCACGTCTGCTTGCCTATGTGCTCATCGCAGCGCTGGGCATGGGGTTAGGATACCTGGCCGTCCTGCAATTCAACGATGGCAGAGCCCTGATGATGGGCATGTCCTGGTACGAGACCTGGATCGTGCTGGCCGCAGGGCTGGGGGCCATGTTGGCTCTTTTCCTCGCCGGTGACAGGGTCGGGCATCATGGGCCGTGGACGATGATGCGCGCGGTCTCCGGGCTGATCTGGGTCAGCCTGGTCGGGGCGATTATCGCCGGCACCTTGTCGTTGCCGCTATACGGCACGATGTTCGCGCCTTTCACCCTGGTTGTCACGCTGGCGACATCCCCGGTGATCGCGGTCATCTGGGCGGTGCATATGCTGGCCGTGAACGTGCTCATGGCCATCTACCGCAGCGAGCGCGACTCGGTCTTTACGCCGGAACGGATGACGCTCGCGGAACACCCCGACAGCCTCTCGGTGCGGGTGCGCGGTCACTTCGGCTGATTTTTAGTCCTTGAAGCTGCGGCTGGCCTTGATCTGGTCCCAGGCCCAGACAACCTCGGCCAACTGTTCTTCCTGGCTGCGGTCGCCGCCATTCATGTCCGGGTGCAGCACCTTGATCAGCTTCTTGTAGGCCTTGCGGATCTCGGTCTTGGTCCAGTGATCCTTGGCCTCGAGAATCTCGATCGCCTTGCGTTCCGTGGGAGGCAGGCGGCGTGTGCCGTCGACGGACTTGCCGGGGTTCTGCGTGGCATTGGCACCGAGCACCTGGTGCGGGTCCTCGATCCCCAGCCGCGCCCAGGCGCGCTCCTCCGCGGATTTCTTGAACGATTTGGTGTCACGTTCCCAGACCCGATCCTTCTGGGCCTGTTCTTCCATCTCGGCCTCGGTCGAGGTCTCGAAGAAGTTCCATTTCAGATTGTATTCGCGCACGTGGTCCTTGCAGAACCAGTAATAGTCGTCGAGCGTGTCCGGGTTCTTGGGCGCACGATACTTGCCCGCCTCTTCGCAGCCGGGATGTTCACACACCCGGGTCGAGGTTTCGAACGCCCCCGACATGCCGCGGCGGCCGCGGGGCTTCTTCTTCTTGGAGGCCGACACCGAGATGTCGAAACCGAAAGGATCATCCTTGCGCATACCGTCACCTTTCCGACTCGGAGCGATGAGTTTAGTCCTTGGGACGCAATATTGAAGGGGGTCGGCGAAAATAATGGGACTTGAACCGCAGATTCGGCAGAAACTGGAGGAGGCCTTCGTCCCCACGCGGCTGGAGGTGATCAACGAAAGCCACCTGCACGCAGGTCACGCCGGCGATGATGGCAGCGGCGAAAGCCATTGGCGGGTGGTGATAGAGGCGCCGGCCTTTTCCGACATGTCGCGCATCGCGCGTCACCGCGCGGTTCACGCGGCGCTGGGGCCCGACATCCTGGCCCGCATTCACGCGCTGGCGCTGGATCTCCGCTGATCTTCGGACGAGATGTCCGGGTCCGTCGGGCTGTCATGCGCGGCCTCTTCGGAACCGTTCGCCTCTTCGGACGGGACGTCATTGGGGCTGTCGGCGCAGTGATCCTCGATCAGGGGCATATCGTCGGCCGCCCCGGCCTCATCGTTCAGCAGGCGGCGGAAGATCAGGACATGGCGGAACTGGGTGGTCTTGCCGGTCAGGCCCTGGCGTTCCTCGCAGGGGAGGGTGTCGGTGCGCTGGTATTCCCAGCCTTCGGCGCCCAGGTCGTTCATGACCAGTTGCAGCGCATGGGCGAAACGCGCCTCGGGCCCCTTGACCCCCTTGGCCTTCACGCCCTTTTTCGGGGCCGGGACCACCTTGTATTCATAGGCTTGCATCGCGTCTTCCTGTCTGCATCGACCCGATCCTAGCAAGGGGCGAAGTCTTGTCCAATCGGGACGTTGGCGCCGCGTCCGGTGTTGCTAGAGCCCCAGCTTCTTCGAGACGATCTCGTTCACGGCCTTGGGGTTGGCCTTGCCGCCGGTGGCCTTCATGACCTGGCCCACGAACCAGCCGGCCAGCTTGGGATTGGCCTGTGCCTTTTCCACCTGTGCCGGGTTGGCGGCGATCACCTCGTCCACGGCCGCCTCGATGGCACCGGTATCGGTGACCTGTTTCATGCCGCGCTCTTCAACGATCTGCGCCGGGTCGCCGCCTTCGGTATAGACGATCTCGAACAGCTCTTTGGCGATCTTGCCGGAAATATCGCCCTTGGTGATAAGCTCGACGATGCCGCCCAGCTGAGCGGGGCTGACCGGGCTTTCGGTGATGTCGTGGTCTTCCTTCTTGAGGCGCCCGAAGAGCTCATTGATGACCCAGTTCGCGGCCAGCTTGCCGTCGCGGCCATCTGCCACGGCCTCGAAATAGGCGGCATTCTCATGTTCGGCAGTCAGCACGCTGGCATCGTAATCGCTCAACCCGAAATCCTTGATGAAGCGCGCCTTTTTCTCGTCGGGCAGTTCGGGCAGGTTGGCGGCGATCTCGTCCACCCAGTCCTGTTCGATCTCCAGCGGCAGCAGGTCGGGATCGGGGAAATAGCGGTAATCATGCGCCTCTTCCTTGGACCGCATGGACCGGGTTTCGCCCTTGTCGGGGTCGAACAGCCGGGTTTCCTGCACGACCTCCTTGCCGTCCTCCAGCAAGGCGATCTGGCGGCGGGCCTCGTAGTCGATGGCCTGCTGGATGAACCGCATGGAGTTCATGTTCTTGATTTCGCAACGGGTGCCCAGGTGACCGAAATCCTGGGTTTCCATGTAGCGTTCGTAATCGCCGGGCCGGCAGACCGAGACATTGACGTCGGCGCGCAGGTTGCCGCTTTGCATGTTGCCGTCACAGGTGCCCAGATAGCGCATGATCTGGCGCAGCTTGGCGATATAGGCGGCGGCCTCTTCGGGGCCGCGGATATCGGGGCGGCTGACGATTTCCATCAGCGCCACGCCGGTTCGGTTCAGGTCGACGAAGGACATATGCGGGTCCATGTCGTGGATCGACTTGCCGGCATCCTGTTCCAGGTGGATCCGTTCGATACGGACATTGCGCGCGGTGCCGTCGCCCAGTTCCACCAGCACTTCGCCCTCGCCCACGATGGGGTGATAAAGCTGGGAAATCTGGTAGCCCTGCGGCAGGTCGGGGTAGAAATAGTTCTTGCGGTCGAAGGCGCTGAAGAGATTGATCTCGGCCTTCAGGCCCAGCCCGGTCTTGACGGCCTGACGGATGCAGCCCTCGTTGATCACGGGCAGCATCCCCGGCATCCCCGCATCCACGAAGGCCACGTTGGAATTGGGTTCGGCCCCGAACCGTGTCGAGGCGCCGGAAAACAGCTTGGCCTTGGTGGCGACCTGGGCATGGACCTCCATGCCGATCACGAGTTCCCAGTCGCCGGTGGCGCCGGACAGGGTCTTGGGCTTGGGGGCGTCATAGGTCAGGTCGAGCATCTGAAGGCACCTCTTGCTGGTCTCGGCTCCGTTTAGGTCAGCGGGGGATGGGTGGCAAGGGGCAGGGCGGTGAACCGCCCGTTCCGGCGCTGGCCGCGGATTTGCCTTGCTCCGCGCCCCGCTCTCGCGGCATTCAGGGGGGTATGAAATGGTATCGCGCCATCCTGGGGGGGATCGTCGCGCTGGGTCTTGCGTTGCCGGTTGCGGCCGAGGGGCCGGGCGGCGAGATGCGGCCACTGCTGCGCGCCGACGCAGCGGCCTTGCGGCTGGCCGAGCACCGGCCCCGGCTTCGCCCGGCCTACATGCTGCGTTACCCGGTGCGCATCGAAACCCGCCCGCCCGTCCTGCGCCCGATCCCGCGCCCCCTGATACCGCGCGCCCGGTGGGATCATCGCGGCGATAGTCAAAGCTGGACCTGGGCCGCGATGTCGGCTTTGGCGGGTCATGGCGACCGGCTGGAGCAAACCGTGCCGCGCGACATAGACAATTGGTGCCCGGGCTACGCCGCCAATGGCCCGCGCGAGAGGCGGGCCTTCTGGGTGGGGATGATGTCGGCCCTGTCCAAGCATGAAAGCACGTACCGACCCGAGGCCGTGGGCGGCGGCGGCTTGTGGTTCGGCCTGTTGCAGATCTATCCGGATACGGCGCAGCGCTATGGGTGCCGGGCGCGGACCGGCACGGCGCTCAAGGATCCCGAGGATAATCTGGCCTGTGCGATCCGCATCATGAACGTGACCGTGCCGCGCGACAATGCCATCGCGGTCCATGACGGCCGTTGGCGCGGGGTGGCCGCCGATTGGGGGCCGATGACCAACCGCGCCAAGATCGCGGACATGGCCGCCTGGACCCGCGCGCAGGAATATTGCCGGCCGGACTATGCCGTGGCCCGCAGCCTGCGCCCGATCCCAAGGCCCACAGACAGCCCGGTTCTGTCAACGATGAACCTGGATTAGAACCGCAGCAGCGGGCGGCGCGTGGCCTTGATCAGGCTGACGGTCTGGCTGCCTTCCTCGCCGAGCGCGAGGGTGGCGCGGCGCAACATCTCGATCCCCTCTTCCGAGGTTTCTGGCAGCGCGCTGGGCGCGATGGCTTCGCCCACGGTGACGACGAACGGCTGATTGGCCTTGTTCAGCGTTTCGTGGAACAGCGTGATATCCTTGAGCGAGGCATGCAGGATGTCGAACAGGTAGAACAGCACCGAATTGCGNGCCCGGATATTGACCGGGATCACCGGGAGATCGAACTTGCGTGCCAGCATCGCCGCCGAGGGCATCCAGGGCCGTTCATGCAATTGCAGCCCGCGCCGCTGTGCCAGCCGGCCCGAGGGAAAGATCACGCCCAACCGTTCGTCGCGCAGCGCGCGGCGCATATAGGCCATGGTTTCGCGCGTCTTGCCGTGGCTGCGCCTGTCTTTGCGCCATTCGACGGGGGCGATCATGTCCTCCATCTGGGGCATGACCGACAGGATGTCCTTGTTGGCGAAATAGAAGGCATCGGGCCGGGTCCGGGCCAGCAACCCGTGCAGGATGATGCCGTCGGCGATGCCGGTGGGGTGGTTCGCCACGACCAGCGCCGGCCCCGTGCTGGGGATATTGTGCAGGCCACGGGCCGTGACGTTGCGGCCCAGGAGGTGGAACATCTCGTCCATGATCGTGGCGCTGGGCGCGTCGCGCAGCGCCGTCGCGATATCGACCGTGCGCTGGTAGGACAGCGCACGGTCCAGCACCTTGCGCGCAAGCGCGGTGCCGGGCCGGTCGGCAAAGAGCCACGGCGCTCGGTCCTCGATCAGTGGGTCGATACGGTCTTTCATGGCACAACCTTGATCACGATCGGGTGACGATTCCACGACATACTAGCATAACGCCCGACTTCGGCGTGCATTCGCCCGTTTTCAACGGGGCAGAAGCGAAAAAGGGTGGCGTTCATGGGGAATGCCCGCCGTATCGAGCGCCTTTTCCAATGCATCGGCGGG
>PR_CR_10_Liq_3_inCRDRAFT_1000557_pt1 | contig 10104 bp, 10 predicted proteins | sample PRCRCaboRojoPR_2_FD_10240 | JGI IMG/M metagenome (IMG submission 10240)
ATGTCGTACAGCGCCTTGAAGAAGCGCTGTCAGAGCATTTTGGAGCGGCATTGAAGGTGCACCTGCAGGTTGGCAAGGTGGCAGGAGAAACGCCGGCAGTGGCCGCCCAAAGGGCGACTGATGAGCGCAATGCGGCAGCCCGGCAGGCCATTGAGACCGATCCCAATATCAAGGCACTTAAAGAGTCTTTTGATGCCGAAGTAATACCGGAATCCATACGTCCCAGAGACCAGGAGAAGACATGAAGGGCGGACTAGGCAACATGATGAAGCAGGCCCAGCGCATGCAGGAGGAAATGCAGAAAGCGCAGGCCGAGCTCGCAGAACTCGAGGTGACCGGCCAGGCCGGCGGCGGCATGGTCAGCGTGGTGATGACCGGTCGTCATGAAGTACGACGGGTGACGATTGATGAGACGGTCTATGACGATCGGGAGATGGTCGAGGATCTGGTGGCGGCAGCCTGTAACGATGCGGTGCAGAAGCTCGAACAGGTCACCCAGGAGCGCATGTCCAGTCTCACCCAGGGGCTCAACCTGCCACCCGGCATGAAGATGCCCTTTTAATGGCCTATTCACCGCTTGTTCGCGAGCTCATGGAGGCATTTCGCTGCCTGCCGGGTGTGGGGCCGAAATCAGCCCAGCGAATGACTTTTACCCTGTTGCAGCATGACCGCGCCGGAGCCCGGAGACTGGCACGCGCGCTCGAGGATGCGGCGCAGTCCGTTGGAGAATGCGCGGACTGTCGCAATCTCACCGAGGCCGAGCGTTGCCCGCTCTGCCTCAATGACCGGCGTGACCCCGCGGTGCTTTGTATTGTCGAGAATCCCTCGGATGTCCAGGCGCTTGAGGACGCCACGGATTATCAGGGTCGGTATTTCGTGCTCAAGGGACGGCTCTCGCCCCTTGATGGGATCGGCCCGGGTGAGCTCGGGCTCGAGGCGCTGGAGGCTCGACTGCAGGGGGGTGGAGTGCGTGAGGTGATTCTGGCCATCAGCCCCACTGTCGAGGGTGAGGCGACCGGACAGTACATCGCCCAAATGGCCCGCGATGCCGGTGTCAGTGTCTCGCGCATTGCGCATGGCGTGCCGCTCGGCGGAGACCTCGATTACGTCGATGCCGGTACCCTCTCGCATGCCTTCGCCGGCCGCGGTCAATACCAGTAGTGGCGATACCCCCGTTGCCGTGATTCAGCTTTTCGTCGGTTGACGGGGCTCGTTCATTTGTCTCAGGGTGGTATGGGCTTAAAAAAGCTTACTCGGTGATGCTGCGGGCCAATTCGGTCTCGTGGCCGTAATCAGTTTGCATTGATCTTTATCTTTGTTCTCGCTCAGTAGCTCGCGCATCACCCCAACGTCATGCAAGGAGCCACTGCGCATGTTTAAAAAAATTCTTGTCCCGGTTGATCTCGCGCATCTCGAGGCGATCAAGCGCGCGATTTCGGCCAGTGCCGATCTGGCTCGGCACTATGCGGCCGAGGTCTGTTATCTGGGGATCACCAGTTCACAGCCCGGGAGCGTCGCGCGCACCCCCGAGGAGTACGCGCAAAAGCTTGAAGCATTTGCCGAAGAACAGCACAGCATTCATGGACAGGCGACGAGCGCGCGCTGCATCAACTCCCCCGATCCGATTGCCGATCTGGATGACACCATCATCAAAGCAATCGACAGTGAGGGTGCGGATCTTGTCGTCATGGCAACGCATCTGCCTAAACACCTCGATGCCGTGATCCCGGCCCATGGCGGCAAAATCGCGACGCACACCGATGTCTCGGTTTTCCTCATCCGCCCGGCTGACTGATTCGACAAGGGAGTTTTTTGATGACTGACAAGAACAACGAACTCGAACAGGCGGAGTCGGTGGGCGTGCCCGCCCCCGAGGGCCCGGCTGATCTGATTGATACCGATTATGTGATCGGTCAGGACAACGTCACGACCACCGCACTGGGTGTCGATATCGACCTGCATGGCAAGGTCTTTACCTTCTCGGCGCTGGTTGTGTTGCTGTTTGTAATTCTCACTCTGGCGCTGCAGGACTCGCTGGCGCCGTTATTCGGCGACCTGCGAGTATGGCTGACCAGCAATCTGTCCTGGTTTTTCCTCGCGGGTGCCAATGTCTTTGTGCTGCTCTCGGTGGTGCTGATTTTTACACCGCTCGGCCGGGTCCGGCTCGGCGGTCAACATGCCAAGCCCGATTTCAGCTATCTCGGTTGGTTTGCCATGCTCTTTGCCGCCGGTATGGGTATCGGGCTGATGTATTTTGGTGTCTCAGAACCGCTCAGCCATTACGGGACCGCGATCGGCGGGACCAGCATGGAAGGAGGTGTTCGCACCGACTGGGCACCCCTGGGGGCCGCAGCCGGTGATCAGGATGCCGCGATATCGCTGGGTATGGCAGCCACGATCTTTCACTGGGGACTGCATCCCTGGGCGATTTATGCGGTGGTGGCGTTATCGCTGGCGCTTTTCTCTTTTAACAAAGGGCTGCCGCTGACCATGCGCTCGGTCTTCTATCCCATTCTCGGGGAGCGTGTCTGGGGCTGGCCCGGGCATGTGATCGATATCCTTGCTGTTTTTGCCACGCTGTTCGGGCTGGCGACCTCTTTGGGTCTGGGCGCGCAGCAGGCAACGGCCGGGCTTTCGCACCTCTTTGGTGTCCCCGGTAATGAAGTCACCATGGTCTTGCTCATCATGGGGATTACGGTGGTTGCACTGATGTCCGTGGTGCTTGGTGTGGATAAGGGCGTCCAGCGCCTCTCCCAGATCAACATGGTGCTGGCCGCGCTGTTGCTGCTTTTTGTGATTCTGGTGGGGCCAACGCTGCTGATTCTGACCGGATTTTTTGAATATCTGGTTTCTTATGCGGCACATCTGCCTGCGCTCTCCAACCCGTTTGGCCGTGAAGATGCCAATTTCTCTCAGGGTTGGACGGCGTTCTATTGGGCCTGGTGGATCTCCTGGTCACCGTTTGTCGGCATGTTCATCGCCCGGGTCAGCCGGGGACGGACGGTGCGCGAATTCCTGATCGCGGTGCTCATTATCCCGACGCTGATCTCAGTGCTCTGGATGACCGCGCTTGGTGGAACGGCCATCGATCAGGTGGTGAACCGCGGGCTTGAGGGCGTGGCCGCTGCGAGCGGTGATCTACAGCTCTTTGAGATGCTGGCGAATCTCCCGCTTGCCACGATCACATCGCTGATCGCGATATTCCTGGTGATCGTGTTCTTTGTGACCTCATCGGACTCCGGTTCGCTGGTCATCGATGCCATTACCGCCGGTGGTAAGGTCGATGCACCCAAGCCGCAGCGTGTTTTCTGGGCCATTATCGAGGGTGCGATTGCTATTGCGCTCCTGTTAGGCGGTGGTCTTACTGCCTTGCAGGCGATGGCGGTCTCCGCCGGCTTCCCGTTCACGATCGTGTTGCTGGTGGCCTGCTATGCGATTGTCAAAGGCCTGATGTCCGAGCCCAGAGGCGCTTAGACCCAAAGCCTGCCCACCGGGGTCGAGTCGCTGTAGTGATGCGCAATCTGCGCCTGCAGCAACTCGGCCGTCCCGAGGGCATCCAATACGGCCTGATGCCCCTCATAGGGGGGCAGGCCGTAGCGGATGCGGCTGTCATTCAGGCGAATGGATACGGGCGGGCGTCCGATGATTGCGCGCAATCGTGAGCGCCAGTTGTGTCGGTAGCGCCGGCTCTCGATGGCCATGGTGTCAATGACTGGGAAGCGAAAGCTCTCGCCCTGGCTGCGTCGTACCGCCCGGTCGAGGAATTCCCGTTCAATCGGGTGGTAGTGCACCACCGGAATGCGGCCGCGGATGGCCTGCAGAATCTCGGGCAAGACACTCTGGAATTCAGGGGCAAGCTCGGTATCGGTATGCGTGATGCCATGAAAGACAACTGTCTCCCCAGAGAAGCCGGCACGGGGTCGGACCACCCAATGACGTCGCTCACTCAGGCGGATCCGCCCTAGCGTGAAGGGCAGTATGCCAATGCTGAGGATGGCGTGACGCTTGGGGTCAAGGCCGCTTGTCTCGAGGTCAATCGCCACCAGTGGCAACTCGCCGACAGGCATTTCACCATCACTCGGAAAAGCCTCATAGAAATCGCGCAACTCTGCTGAATTCGAGGCTCGGGCGCGGCGGGCAAGACTTGCCTGCCAGTCGCCCGCTCGACCCTTCCAGCCCTTTTCTCCTCGATTCGCTCGCATTCAACCGGGCGGTGGGTAGCGGAAGCGCAGAAATTTCTGCGCGTCACTGAGCGCGCGAAAGGCCGCCTTGATCTCAGCGCGCTCTTTCGGGGGGACATTCTCCGGCTCGATATTGTTATCCGGTTCGCGTTCCTCGTTGATATCAATCGCCTGATGACGCAGTCGGGTCAGGCTCAAGACCTCCAGGGCATAACTCAACCGATCGGCCACACCGGGGCCGAGTAACTGCGTCTCAGCGATATCGGAGAGCCGCTCAAAAGAGTTCTGTGCCTGCGATCCGCAGGCAAGTGCGTGAATACGGATGAGGTCTGTCAGCGGTGCAGTCCCGCGGCGCTTCACGTTGATGGAGTTGTTCTGCCGGCCATCTTTTTCCATGACGAAATCACGGAAAAAGCCAAGCGGTGGGGTGCGGTTGAGGGCATTGCGTGCCATCGCGGCCAGGAAAGCGGGGCTCTCGGCGGCTTTGTTGGAGACAATTTCCTGGAGCGACTCCACAAAGCGTTCCTCACCGTAGACATTATCAAGGTCGAAAAAGATATTGCTATGCAGCAGTCGCTCCGGATTCGGCGCATCAATCCAGCGGGTGAAATAGCGCTGCCAGACATGCAGCGGCTGTCGCCAGCGCGGGTTGGTCGCCATGATCTCGCCTTTGCAGCGTGCATAGCCGCATTCATGCAGCCCATCACTGACCAGCTTGGCCAGCGCATAGAAATAGCTGTCATGTTCATCCGGTGAGTAACTGTCATCGAGCACCAGGGCATTGTCCTGATCGGTCACCAGGGTCTGTTCGCCGCGTGCCATTGATCCCATGCACATGAACGCATAAGGCACCGGGGGCGGCCCGAGTGAATCTTCGGCGAGNTCGATCAGCCGGCGGGTGAANCTGCGGCCGATGGANGATAACGCCGTGCCGATGGTCCTCGAGTCGGCNTCCTCCTCGATCATGCGCACCGCGGAGCGNCGGACATCGGGTAGCAGAGCGGCGAGCCCCTGGACATGGTCCTGGGCGAAAATATTATCGATGAGGTAGAGACTGCTCTGGGTCTCAAAACGCACCACATCCTCAAGCCGCACCAGGCCGATCGGACGCCGACGATGAACCACGGCGAGATGATGCACGTTGTGCCGCAGCATCATCAGCATCGCCTCCTGCACGGTTTCATCGGACTGAACAGCAATCAAATGATCTCTTACGATCTCGCCGATGGGCGTCTCATTGGAGCGGTCTTCGGCAATGATGCGCTCTCGAAAATCGGCATCAGTGAGAATGCCGCGGACCTGCCAGGCAGCCCCTTCGGCATCGGTGTAGGTATAGCGCGGATCATCGCTTTCGGCATCGACAACGAGCAGCGCGGCGGTCGGTTCATTGGCCAGTTTCAGCGAGGCCTCACGAGCCGTCTCGGTGGCCTCGGCGATGAGCGGCGGGCGTGTCACCAGCTTGCGGATGCGGGTTGCCATGAGGTTGTTGCTGTCGGGCTCTCGCGCCGTGTTGCGCTCAGGGCTACTGTCCAGTCGCGGCCGTCCCAGCTCAACAAAATCGGCAAAAGCGGCATCCTGCTCGCACAACTCATCAAAGCGGTCTGCCGGGATGTGGTAGATCAGCGTGTCTTCAATCGCGATGGCCGGGTAGTGGACGCGACGGCCGCGCAGCAACCCGTAATGGCCAAAAATATTGCCTTCACCCAATCGGTCGAAAAGATCGCCGGTTCGCCGGTAGACCTCCACCGCGCCACTGCGGATATAACAGAGCCCCTCGATGGCCTCTCCGGCGGTGAGAATCTGATGCCCGGCGCGGTAGTAGCTGATTTCAACCTGTTCAACAACGCGGTCCAGCTGCTCGTCAGACAGATCGTCAAATGGCGGGTAGCTGCCAAGATGGCGCCGGATTTCAAGCAGCTCAGGATCCATGATGCCTTACTCAGCAGCCTTCGTCGGGCAACAGCGGCTCGAGGCTTTGCATTAGCGCGGCCCGCTCCTCGCTGCTACGCGCCTGGATGGCCTGATTGACCACCGTTTCGGTGAGATGGGGCGCGAAGGTGCTGATGAATGCATACATAAAGCGGCGCAGGTAGGTGTTGCGGCGAAAACCGATCCGCGTTGTGCTGGCGGTAAACAGATGACTGGCATCGAGGGCTACCAGACCACGGTCACGTTCCGGCTCAAAAGCCATGCTGGCCATGATGCCGACGCCAAGGCCGAGTTGTACATAGGTCTTAATGACCTCGGAGTCGGTGGCGGTGAAGACCACATCGGGCTTGAGGCCACGGGCATTGAATGCCTCATCCAGTTGCGAGCGGCCGGTAAAGCCGAAGACATAGGTGACCAGCGGGTATTCAGCGATGGCTTCCAGTGTCAGTGGCGCTGCATCGCACAGTGGATGCCCCTCGGGGACGATAATGCTGCGATTCCAGCGATAGCAGGGCAGCATGACCAGATCCTGGTAGAGATCGAGCGCCTCGGTGGCGATGGCAAAATCAACCTTGCCGGCCGTTGCCAATTCCGCGATCTGCACCGGTGTGCCCTGATGGAAATGCAGGCTCACATCGGGAAAGCACTCACGAAATCGCTGTACGGCCGTTGGCAGCGCATGGCGGGCCTGAGTGTGGGTGGTGGCAATCGTCAGGCTGCCGCGTCGGTCATCACCGTGTTCCTCGGCAATCGCCGTGATATTGCGGCTCTCCGCGAGAATGCGTTCGGCCACTTCGATGATGTTTCTGCCGGCTGCGGTGAGCCCGACGAAATGCTTGCCACTGCGCTCGAAAATGGGCACCCCGAGCTCTTCTTCCAGCAGCCGGATCTGTTTGCTCACACCCGGCTGAGAGGTGTAGAGCGCTTCAGCGGCCGCAGAGACATTCAGCCCCTGGCGATTGACCTCGACGATGTAGCGCAGTTGGTTGAGTTTCACAGCAAACCTTTAAGCTTAATTACGTAATTAAAGCAATAATCAGTATGCCTTTAGAGCATAACAGCCTGCAAAGAAAAAGCCCCATCCGGTAATCGAATGGGGCTTTTTCTTCTAAAGCGCCCCGCCACCAGGGCGGTGCGCCGGCCGTCTTCCCTAGCGCTCGCCGGCAAACGCCGAGAGCAGTTGCAGCAGGCTGAGGAAGAGGTTGTAGATGCTCACATAGAGCGTGATGGTGGCCATGATGTAGTTGGTCTCACCGCCGTTGATGATTTCACCGGTCTGGTAGAGGATCAGCGCACTCATCAACACGACAAAGGCCGTACTCACCGCAAGCGAGAGGGCCGGAATCGAGAAGACAATCGCGGCAATCGAGCCAATGAAGGCCACCAGAATACCGGCGAAAATAAAGCCGCGCATGAAGCTGAAATCACGCTGGCTGGTGAGCGCGTAGGCGGAGAGTCCGAGGAACATGACACCCGTGCCGCCAAGCGCCATCATGACAAGCTCTGCCCCATTACTGAATGCAGTGAGGTAGAGGCTGAGGATTGGCCCGAGGGTAAAACCCATGAAGCCGGTCAGCGCAAAGACACTGACCAGACCCCAGACGCTGTTTCTCAGCGAGGTGGTCAGGAACAACAGGCCAAAGTATCCACCCAACACCAGCAGCCAATGCATGGGTGGGGCATTCGTTGCCATGGCAACCCCCGCCATGGCGGCACTGAACAACAGTGTCATGGCAAGCAGTGCGTAAGTGTTACGCAGCACCTTGTTGGTGGCCAGTACCGATCCACCGGTTGCGGTGCGGTTGGCTGTCACTGCGCGAAAATCCTGGGCCATCGTTAACTCCTCCGTGGATCCCATTACAAACAATGTTCAACATGCCATTAGATGGGGCCAATGTCACGTTGGTTCAATGGTATGACGTATTGATGACAACTGATGGGTGCGGCTTGCAGTTCCCGGGGAAAAGGCTTACTGTCCGCCACCCCCGCGTTGAAGAGACCCGATGCCGTGAAGATTGTCTGCCTTGACCTAGAGGGCGTTCTCGTCCCCGAGATCTGGATTGATTTTGCTGAACTCACCGGCATCGATGCGCTCAAGGCGACAACGCGTGATATCGCCGATTACGATGAGCTCATGCGCATGCGCCTGGAGACGCTGGATGCGCACGGGCTCGGGCTGCCGGATATCGAGCGGGTGATCGATCGGATGAGCCCGCTCGAAGGGGCAGCCGAGTTTCTGCGTGATTTGCGTGCGGATTATCAGCTGGTCATTCTCTCGGATACTTTCTATGAGTTTGCGCGCCCACTGATGGCACAGCTCGATTGGCCCACGCTCTTCTGCCATACACTCAACACGGACGATAGCGGTCGCATCACCGGCTATCAGCTGCGGCTTGCGGATCACAAACGTGCCGCGGTTGAGGCTTTCCGGCAGCTGAACTTCCAGGTCGTGGCCGCGGGTGACTCCTATAACGACACCGCGATGCTTGGTGCTGCCAATCAGGGCATTCTCTTTAGTGCACCGGATAACGTCATCGCGGAGTTTCCGCAGTTTCCGGTGACCAACGATTATCAGCATCTCCGCGCTCTGATCGATGACGCCTTTAACAGGGCATGAGCAGTTCCGCGCTACGCGTCGCCATTCTTGCCGACACACACGGCTTTCTTGACGCGCGAGTGGCCGAGCAGGTTGCCGGCTGCCAGATCGCTGTGCATGCCGGCGATATCGGAGGGGCGGATATTCTGCTTGCCCTGCAGCCGACCGAGTCGGTGACAGCCATCCGCGGCAATAACGACGACGCTGATCACTGGTCGGAAACCGAACTGGATGTCCTTGAGAAACTGCCTCGTGAGACGGAGGTCGCGTTGCCGGGTGGCAAGCTCAAGGTCATCCATGGCGATGACTGGGGTACTGTCGAGCAGAGACATAAACGCTATCGGACCCGCTTCAGCGACTACCGCGGCATTGTCTACGGACACACGCACCGACAACTCGTGGATACCAGCGGGTCACCCTGGCTTCTCAACCCCGGCGCTGCCGGGCGCACTCGCACCTATGAAGGGCCTGGTTGTTTGATTCTCACCTGCCAGGGCGAGGACTGGCAGATTGAGCCTCTGCGCTTCCCGCCTCGCCAATATCGCGCCAAACGGCGTCGTAACGGGGCTGCAAAGCAGGAGGGCCCGGGGCAGGCGGATGACTGAGCGTGGATCCCGCCCCGCGCGCGAGGCCGTGCATTTACGGCCGCAGTTCGACCTCGATCTGCCTGTTCTCGAGCATGCCGAGGAGATCTCCCAGGCCGTTGCGGATCATCAAGTGGTCGTGATCTGTGGCGAGACCGGTTCCGGCAAAAGCACCCAGTTGCCAAAGCTCATGCTCGCCCTCGGCCGCGGGCTTGAGGGTGCCATCGGTCATACCCAGCCCCGGCGCATAGCCGCTCGCAGTCTTGCCGCACGCGTCGCCGAGGAGTGCGAAACCCGAGTGGGTGAGGGGGTGGGCTATCGGGTGCGCTTTGGTGATCGCACCGGGCCCGGAACGCGGGTCAAGCTTCTAACCGACGGCATGCTGCTTGCCGAGACCCAGAGTGATCGTGATCTCAAGGCCTATGACACGCTCATTATTGATGAGGCGCATGAGCGAAGTCTCAATATCGACTTCCTGCTTGGTTATCTCAAACGACTGCTGCCGAGGCGTCCCGACCTGCGGGTCATCATCACCTCGGCGACCATCGACCCGCAGCGTTTCTCGGCACATTTCAACGACGCGCCGATCATCGAAGTCTCGGGCCGGACCTATCCGGTCGATGTGCGCTATCGCCCCCTGCTTGCACAGAATGACGACGAACGTGAGGTCAGTCTGCGTCAGGGCGTGTTGAACGCCATCGACGAGCTCGCCGGGCTTGGCCGTGGTGATGTCCTTGTTTTCCTCCCCGGTGAGCGCGAGATCCGGCAATGCGCCGAGGCGCTGAGAAAACATCATCCGCCGCACACGGAAGTC
>PR_CR_10_Liq_3_inCRDRAFT_1000558_pt1 | contig 10097 bp, 10 predicted proteins | sample PRCRCaboRojoPR_2_FD_10240 | JGI IMG/M metagenome (IMG submission 10240)
CGGGAACACTGCGGCGATTTGTGGCTGGGCTTCGAACCCGAACAACTCAGCGCCTGGGCTTTGGAGTGCGGACTTGAAAGTACCGCCGAGCTGTTCATTGCCCAACGAAACGGTTTTCAAATACAGGTGCGTCTGTTCCATCGACCCACTCTTTCAATGATAGGACCTAAACAATGAGCGAGTACTCACTATTTACCTCTGAATCGGTATCAGAGGGCCATCCCGATAAAATGGCTGACCAAATCTCTGATGCCATTTTAGATCGCATCTTGACCGATGACCGCAACGCACGGGTAGCGGTTGAAACCCTCGTGAAAACGGGCATGGTGGTGGTGGCAGGGGAAGTGACCACCAGCACCTACGTCGACCTTGAAGATATTGTGCGTGAAGTGGTAACTGACATCGGTTACAACAGTTCTGACGTGGGCTTCGATGGCGCGTCCTGTGCCGTGCTCAATGCCATTGGCAAGCAGTCCCACGATATTGCCATGGGTGTCGATGAGGGCGAGGACAAAGAGCAGGGCGCCGGGGATCAGGGTCTGATGTTCGGTTACGCCAGCAACGAAACCGACGTGCTCATGCCCGCACCCATTTATTACGCCCACCGGCTAGTCGAACGCCAGGCGCAACTGCGCAAATCTGGGGAGCTGCCCTGGCTGCGACCCGATGCGAAAAGCCAGGTATCGCTGCACTATGGCGCCGATGGTAAGCCCGCTGCCGTCGATGCGGTGGTGCTATCGACCCAGCACGACCCGGGTATTAGCCAAGCGGCTATTCGTGAAGCAGTCATGGAACTCATTATTAAGCCTGTGCTACCCCAAGAGTGGCTGCACGGCGACACCCTTTACCACATCAACCCCACCGGTCAGTTCATCATTGGCGGCCCTGTTGGTGATGCGGGGCTGACCGGTCGTAAGATCATTGTCGATACCTACGGCGGTATGGCTCGCCACGGGGGCGGCGCGTTCTCGGGCAAAGACCCTTCTAAGGTCGATCGCTCCGCCGCTTACGCAGGTCGCTACGTTGCCAAGAATATTGTTGCCGCAGGGCTCGCAGAGCGCTGTGAGATCCAGGTGTCCTATGCCATTGGCGTCGCTGAACCCACATCGATTTCGGTCAATACCTTCGGCACCGGTCGTATTAGCGACGAGCGTATTGTGGCCTTGGTAAGAGAGCATTTCGATTTACGCCCCAAGGGTATTGTCGACATGCTTGATCTCAAACGCCCCATTTACCGAAAAACCGCCAGCTACGGTCACTTTGGCCGTACCGATACGGATTTCAGCTGGGAACACACGGATAAGGCAGAGGCGCTGCAAGCAAGTGCCTAGCTACAAGTGCCTAGCCATCGCCAACTAACGAATCATCGAACAGCCGCCCTTTGGGCCAAGGAAGAATCCCTATGAATACTGCAGTAAACGTGAGCCACTTTACCGACTACAAAGTCGCCGACATTAACCTGGCAGAGTGGGGCCGGCGTGAGCTCGACATCGCCGAGAGCGAAATGCCCGCGCTGATGGCGCTCCGGGAGCACTACCGTGAGCAGCAGCCCTTGGCTGGCGCCAAAATTTTGGGCTGTATTCACATGACCATTCAAACCGCGGTACTCATTGAGACCTTGGTGGCTCTGGGCGCTGAGGTGCGTTGGTCGTCATGCAATATCTTCTCTACCCAAGACCACGCCGCCGCGGCTATTGCCGCAGCTGGCATCCCCGTGTTCGCTTGGAAAGGGGAAACCGAGGAAGAGTACGAGTGGTGCATCGAGCAGACCATCCTGAAAGATGGCGCGCCCTGGGATGCCAACATGGTTCTGGACGACGGCGGCGACCTTACCGGCATGCTGCATCAGCAATACCCTGAAATGCTCGAGCGCATTCACGGCATTACAGAAGAAACCACCACTGGCGTACATCGTCTCTATGAAATGATCGCCAACGGTGAACTCAAAGTCCCGGCCATCAACGTCAATGACGCGGTAACCAAGTCAAAGAATGACAACAAGTACGGCTGTCGTCACAGCCTTAGCGATGCGATTAAGCGCGGCCTGGACCACCTTTTGATGGGCAAGCGCGCGCTAGTCATCGGCTACGGTGATGTGGGTAAAGGTTCTGCCCAATCACTGCGTCAAGAGGGCATGATTGTTCGTGTCACCGAGGCAGATCCCATTTGTGCCATGCAGGCCTGTATGGATGGTTTCGAAGTGGTTTCGCCCTTTATCGATGGCATCAACGACGGACTCGACAGCTGCATCGACAAAGCATTGCTGGCACAAACGGACCTGTTGGTCACCTCTACCGGTAACTTTGATGTCTGCAATGCCGCCATGTTGCGCGCTCTGAAATCGGGCGCCGTGGTGTGCAACATCGGTCATTTCGACAATGAAATCGACACCGCCTACATGCGCAAGCATTGGGAGTGGGAAGAAATTAAGCCCCAGGTACACAAGATCTACCGTGATCGCGCCAGCAACGACCATCTATTGTTGCTATCTGAAGGTCGTCTAGTGAATCTGGGCAACGCCACCGGTCACCCATCTCGGATTATGGACGGCTCTTTTGCCAACCAGGTACTGGCGCAAATTCACCTGTACGGCAAGCGCTTCGCCGATCTGCCCGCTGCCGAGAAAGCCGCGGCCATCACTGTGGAAGTGCTTCCCAAGCATCTCGATGAACAGGTAGCCGCCTTCATGGTCGCGGGCTTTGGCGGCGTCATTACTCGACTCACCGATGAACAGGCGAAATACATTGGTGTCAATGTCGACGGTCCGTTCAAACCCGACACCTACAAGTACTAATCAGGTAACACACCCATGCACACTCAACAGCGTTGCAGTCTCGAATTCTTCCCACCGAAAACACAGGCGGGCAGAGATAAATTACTGCAGCAAACACTTCCGGCACTATCGGTACTCAACCCCGAGTACTGCTCGGTGACCTACGGTGCCGGCGGCTCAACCCGCGACAGCACCGTAGGGATCGTCAATGGCTTCAAGGGGATGGGTCAGGACGTTGCACCCCACCTAAGCTTTGGCAGCGACAATGAGGATACGATCCGCGCATTACTCGATCGCTATCGGGACGTCGGCATCAAGCGACTTGTTGCCCTGAGGGGCGATGTGCCGGCGGGTATGGAAGACAGTGTGCAACTTGTGCACGCCAACGAGTTGGTGGCACTCATCAGGGAACACAGTGGTGACCACTTCGATATTAAGGTCGCCGCCTATCCGGAAATTCACCCGCAGGCGGTGAGTTACGACGCCGACGTGTTCTACCTTAGGCAAAAGCTGGATGCCGGTGCCAACGGTGCCGTCACCCAGTTCTTTTTCAATGTCGAGGCCTATTTTTATTTCCTTGACCGATGTGCGGCTGCAGGCATCGATAAACCGATACATCCGGGCATCATGCCCATTGTGAATTTTGCCAACCTTGAGCGCTTTGCCGCCGGCTGTGGTGCTGAAATCCCCCGCTGGATTAGACAGCGGATGGCCGGCTTCAAGGACGACCAAGCCAGCATGCAACAATTCGGTATCGACGTGGTCACCCAGCTGTGTGCAACCCTTATGGAGAGCGGCGCACCGCCGATTCATTTTTACACCATGAATCAGGTAGAACCGGTACTCACTATTGCGCAAAATCTTGGTTTGAGTGCCACCGCTGCAGCCTGACTATGCGCAATATCCGCCTGTATACACCCAAAGATCTCCAGGTTGGAGAGGACATTGAGCTCGACGAAGGGGCGGCAAACCATCTGTTTCGGGTGTTAAGGGCTAAGGTTGGGGACGGTGTCACCCTATTCAATGGCGATGGCCTCGACTATTCGGGCACGATTAGTTCGGCGGGCAAACGCAGTGGCACCGTAGCACTGGCCAGTGCCCACAACCCAGCTAACGAATCGCCACTTACGAGCCATATCGGCCTGTGTTTGAGCAAGGGCGACCGCTTCGACTGGGCACTACAAAAAGCCACTGAGCTGGGGGTGTCGGCTATCACACCCCTGTTCAGTGAGCGTGTCGACGTCAAACTCCCCAACGAGCGCGTTGAGCGCAAGCAACAGCATTGGCAACAGGTGGTGGCGAGCGCCTGCGAGCAATCCGGGCGTGCGGTGCTTCCCAGCGTGGCAGCGCCGTTAACGCTGTCCGACTGGCTGCAATCGGTGACCGCCGACGTCAAGCTGGTGTTGCATCATCATCAAGCGGGAGCACTGCCCACAGGCATCCAGCCGACATCGGTAGCCCTACTGATTGGCCCCGAAGGGGGGCTCAGCGCCACCGAGGTGGCCGATGCGCAAACTCATGGCTTCTTGCCCCTCTGTTTGGGTCCGCGGGTCATGCGCACCGAAACCGCACCGGTTGCAGCACTTGCCACACTGGCCTGGCACTGGGGCGACTTTCAGTCGTCCTGACGCCCCTGCCAACGGGCATAGCTCCACTCTAACCATTGAGCGGCAGCGTTCAGGAAATGAGCGGTTCGCGGCGACATAATGGTCTCAAACGCGTGCTGCGTACCCGGAAGCTCCGCGTACACCAGGGGCTGTTTAGTGGTGCTGGCGTAGTCGGCTACAAAGCGACGCGCCTCCTCCACCCAAACCAAGGTATCCGACTGACCTTGCACCACAAAGAAAGGGGGCGCATCAGGGGTCAACCACGTGATGGGGGAAGCCGCATCGAATAGTGCAGGATCACGCTCAGCATCGGTTTTCATCAGCCGCTGCAGAATATATTCATCGATGCGCGTGCCGTGGCGAATGCCGGTCCTGTCGCATAAATCGTAGACCCCATAGAGGGGCATAGCCGCTTGCAGTGAGGTATCTGCGGATTCGAAGCCCGGCTGCCACGGGGCATGATTGGGACTGAGAGCCGCCAGCGCAGCCAAATGACCGCCCGCAGAACCACCGGTTACCGCAATGAAATTCGGATCACCGCCCCAATCCGCAATGTGGTCCCGAACCCAGGCAATAGCGCGCTTCACATCAATTATGGGGTCCGGGAAGGTGGCTTTGGGTGCCAAGCGATAATTAATCGACACACACACCCATCCCAGGGACGCCATATGGTTTAGCAGCGGCAATGCTTGTTCGGCTTTATGGCCTAACAACCACGCGCCTCCATGAATTTGCAGCAACACAGGCTTTGGGGTATCGCCGGTTCGCCGGCGGTAAATATCCAGCGTATTGCGCTTACCCGCCGGGCCGTAGGCAATATCACGCACCACTTCAACCCCCGGCTTTGAAAAGCCAAGCGGCCGCAGCCAGTCCTCTTGGCTAATATGCTGACGCAACCGGTGACGCCGGGCAGCGGGTATAAGCGCCCTAAAATCGGGACCCAAGCCCGTGGCTAAGGCTCGCTCAAACAGTGAACCCGCATCGAAGTGACGCATCAGGGCGCGCGCGGTTAAAAACAAACTCGCCAGCAGAGCAACCACACCCAACACAACGGGACCGTTGTCAAAATCGAGGAAACAGGTGCCAAAGACCAACAGGCCCCACTGCAGCAGTAGCAGCACAGCGGCGGCTTCCGTGGCAACCGCCGAGGTCAGAAACCAAAAGGGTACCAACCAACCCAATGCGCGGCCTGTGACGTTTGCGGTGATACTGGCGGCCAGCAGTAATACCGCCATAATTGCGAAAAATGTGGCCATTTCCTGACTACCCCCCGAACGGTTGCGTGGAACCCATGAGCCCCGTAAGTTAGCCACTCCCAACTGCAGAGGCCCGACCATGAGTCGACACATAGGCGTGGTGATGGATCCAATTGACACCATCACCTTCAAGAAGGATACAACGCTTGGACTGCTGTGGGCAGCGAGAGATCGGGGTTGGCAGCTCTGGTATATGGAGCAACAAGACCTGTACTCCGCCAACGGTGTTACCCGTGCGCGCATGCGGCCATTGTCCGTAAGCAACGACCCCAACGACTATTATGAATTGGGTGACGTCGACGACCGGGAACTTAACCAACTCGATGCGGTGCTTATGCGCAAAGATCCGCCCTTCGATATGGAGTTTGTCTACACCACCCATTTACTGGAGGAAGCCGAGCGCCGGGGCACTTTAGTGGTCAACCGATGCGCCAGTCTCAGGGATTGCAACGAAAAGCTATTCGCCACCGCATTTCCAACATGCTGCCCCACGCTCATCGTCAGCCGCGATATGGCTCGGCTGCGGGCATTCCACCAAGAGCATGGCGACGTGGTATTCAAACCCCTCGATGGCATGGGGGGTAGCTCCATTTTCCGCGCCCAAGCCGGTGACCCTAATCTCAGCGTCATACTAGAAACCCTGACACAACAGGGTACGCGCACGATCATGGGACAAGTCTATCTACCAGCCATCACCGACGGTGATAAGCGCATTTTAATGGTCGATGGCGAACCTATCGATCACTGCCTGGCACGGGTACCTCTAGCGGGCGAAAGCCGTGGCAATCTGGCCGCTGGCGGCACAGGCAAGGTACAACCCCTCACCGAGCGCGATCGATGGATAGCCGCGCAAGTGGGCCCGGCACTGCGTGAACGGGGCCTGTGGTTCGTCGGACTCGATGTCATCGGCGATTACTTAACGGAAATCAACGTAACTAGCCCTACCTGTTTGCGGGAAATTGAGTCCGCGGTTGCACCGGGTATTGCCGATCGACTGATGGACGTTATCGAGCGGGAGCTTAGGTCGCTTGGTCGCTAGCACCCTCATCAATCTGAAGGAGCCAATCGTACCGGCATTTGTCATGGCCTCGGCACTGCACGTGCTGGTCATTTTGACCTTTGGCTTTGGTATCGACATCAATCCCGAGCAGCGCGAAGCCCTGGCGGTTACTGTGGCCCTATTACCCAGCACTACCGCACCTGTGGACGCGCGTCACATTGCGGCCATGGATCAAGCGGGAGAGCTCACCGCTAGCGCCCAAATGGCGACGCAGCTGCAACTACAAACCTCGTTATCCCTATCCAGAGAGTTAGTACCCGATGATGGCGGTACAGCCAATCCTCGGCAAAACAGTCCCAGTGCAGAGCAAATCATCGCCCAGGCATTGGCTGCCATGTCCGATACGGGTAATACCGCAGATAGTCTTGCCGGTACGGTCGCGGCTCGACGCGCCCTCGATGCGGCGTATCTCGCCCGATGGCGGGCCAGGGTTGAACAGGTTGGCAACGCGCTTTACCGGGGTGAGCCGCCGGCGGGTAATGGGGATGTGCGACTACTGGTATCGGTGTTAGCGGATGGCACCCTAGAGCGCATTCATGTGTTGCAGTCCTCGGGCAATAAGGCCCTGGACCGCGCAGCCCAAGATACCGTAGTACTCGCTGCACCCTTCCCAGCCTTTTCCCGTGACTTGGCCGCGCGTACCGGCCGCCTTGATATTGTGCGTACCTGGCAGTTTCGATCGACGCCCATGCCCCAGGCCAGCGGGGACTGAGCCCCGTGTTGAGCGGCTAAATGGGTATCGACGCACGCCGTATCATGGCCTTTGATTGGGGTCTTCGCCAAATTGGCGTTGCGGTGGGTAATCGCTTACTGGGCACCTCGGAGCCAGTCACCGCCGTAAGAGCGCGGGATGGTGCTGCCGACTGGGCTGCCATTGCAGCGCTTATTGATGAGTGGCAGCCGGACCTGTTGCTGGTGGGTGAACCACTGCATATGGACGGCACTGACAGCCCCATGGCAGGGCGCGCGCGAAAATTCAGTCGACAATTACACGGACGCTTTGGCCTGCCGGTCATACTGGTCGATGAGCGCTTGTCATCGAGAGCTGCCAAATCCGATGCCCTAGAGCGGGGACACCACGGCCATTGGGGCAGCGCACCGATTGACGCCGAGGCGGCCAATATCATTCTGTGTAGCTGGCTCGCGGAGCAAAGGGGTTAACTAGGGGCTATCGTCCACCTGGAAATCAACGCTAGGGCCCGCACGCAAGGTGCTCAAACCTTTTTCGTGGAGCTTGATTTGCAACCTAACGTCATTGGCTGAGTCGGCGTGACGCACCGCCTCTTCCCGCGTAATCAGACCTCGCTTGAAGGTATCAACCAGAGCTTGGTCAAAGGTTTGCATACCCTGCTCATTCGAGCGGGACATCAGCTCTTTCGTTAGGTGCACCTCGCCCTTGCGAATATGGTCGCGCATTAATGCGGTACCCAGCAGCACTTCCATCACCGGCACCCGGCCTTTGCCCGTGGCTTTGGGTAACAATTGTTGTGCGACCATAGCTCGCAAATTGAGCGATAGATCCATCCAAGCCTGATTTTGCTTGTCGGGCGGGAAAAAACTTTGAATCCGATCGAGGGCTTGGTTGGCGTTGTTAGCGTGCAGTGTCGTCAGGCACAAATGCCCTGTCTCGGCAAAGGCCAAGGCAGCTTCCATGGTGCGCGCGGTGCGCACCTCACCGATCATGATCACATCGGGGGCCTGCCGTAAGGTATTCGCCAGGGCAACCTCGTAAGACTCGGTGTCGAGGCCCACCTCACGCTGGCTAATAAGGCAGCCTTTATGCTGATGAACAAACTCAATGGGGTCTTCAATGGTGACAATATGGCCACGGGAATTGCGGTTTCGATGATCGAGCATGGCCGCCAATGAGGTGGATTTGCCGGTACCGGTGCCCCCGACAAAAATGACTAATCCACGCTTGAGCATGGCGAGTTGCTGCACCACCTTCGGCAAACCCAATTGCTCGAAGCTTGGGATATCCGCCGAGATCTGACGCAACACCACGCTCGGTAAGCCCCGTTGAATGTAGGCGCTGGCGCGAAAACGACCGTAATCTGGGTGGTTAATGGCGTAGTTACACTCACTGGTGCGCTGAAACTCGGCCTGCTGATCGGGGGTCATTGAGCTGCGCAGTAAATGGCTCACTTCGAGCTCACTAAGGCGCTGATCTGACACCGCCAGTAACTCGCCATCGACCTTGATGGTCATCGGCGCATCGACCGTGACAAAGCCATCGGATGCACCGCGCTCGACCATCACCTTGAACAGTTTTTCCATAGCGGCTTATCTCCGTCTTTTAATACACGTGCCCAGGTCAGCCGATTGCTTCCGGTTGCCGAGCCTTTTCACGGGCCACTTCAACCGTAATGAGCTTGCGCTCTACCAACGCCTGCAACGATTGATCCATGGTTTGCATACCCATCGACTGCCCTGTCTGTATGGCCGAGTACATCTGGGCCACTTTGTCCTCGCGAATCAGATTACGAATAGCCGAGGTACCACGCATGATCTCGTGGGCAGCGACCCTGCCCCCGGATCGACGTTTCATCAGGGTCTGGGAAATAACCGCCTGTAATGATTCGGACAACATGGAACGCACCATCGCTTTTTCGGCGGCGGGAAACACATCAATAATACGGTCAATGGTTTTGGCTGCCGAGGTGGTATGCAAGGTGCCAAAGACAAGATGGCCCGTCTCTGCCGCGGTTAGCGCCAAGCGGATCGTTTCCAAGTCGCGCATCTCACCCACCAAAATAATATCGGGATCTTCACGCAGGGCCGAGCGCAGTGCCTCTGAAAACCCCAAGGTATCTCTGTGCACTTCCCGCTGATTGACCAGACAGCGTTTTGATTCATGCACAAATTCGATGGGGTCCTCAATGGTCAGGATATGGTCATAGCGATTGTCATTGATGTAATCAATCATGGCGGCGAGGGTGGTCGATTTACCGGAACCCGTTGGGCCGGTGACCAATACCAGGCCGCGGGGCAATAGGGAGACATCCCGAAATACCTGGCCCATACCCAAATCATCCATCGACAGCACTTTCGAGGGGATGGTTCGAAAGACAGCGCCAGCGCCCCGATTTTGATTAAACGCATTGACACGAAAACGCGCGACGCCGGGTACCTCAAAGGAAAAATCCGTCTCCAGAAATTCCTCGAAATCCTTGCGCTGTTTGTCGTTCATGATGTCGTAAATCAGGTTGTGCACCTCTGAGTGATCAAGAGGTGGCACATTGATGCGCCGAACATCGCCATCGACCCGAATCATTGGGGGTAACCCTGCCGATAGATGCAGGTCCGATGCACCCTGTTTGGCACTGAAAGCGAGTAACTCTGTTATGTCCATGGATTCTTTCCCCAGCTGTGGTTCAGCGTCGACTTACGGCGCGCTTGCT
>PR_CR_10_Liq_3_inCRDRAFT_1000559_pt1 | contig 10086 bp, 5 predicted proteins | sample PRCRCaboRojoPR_2_FD_10240 | JGI IMG/M metagenome (IMG submission 10240)
ATATCGAGATCCTGATCGGCCAACTGGTGAAGATCACCCGCGGGGGAGAGGAGGTCAAGCTCTCCAAGCGCGCCGGCAACATCGTCACCCTCGAGGATTTGGTCGAGGAGGTAGGTGTCGACGCCGCCCGCTACACCCTCACCCGCTATCCCGTCGATTCACCGCTCACCCTGGACCTGGAGACCATCACCCGCCAAACGAACGACAACCCCGTCTTCTATGTGCAATACGCGCACGCCCGCATCTCCTCGGTGCTGCGCAATGCCGCCGAATTCGGCATCGATTGGCGAGCCGCCGACTTCCAGCCCGGTTCCCTCACTCACGAGCGCGAGGACGACCTGCTCGGCAAACTCGCTGAGTTCCCACGCATCGTGGCCAGTGCCGCCGAACTGCGCGAACCGCACCGCATCGCGCGCTACCTGGAGGAACTCGCCACGGTCTACCACCGCTTCTACGACGTGTGCTGGGTGCTGCCACGCGGCGATGAGGGATTGAACGACCTGCACATCTCCCGGCTGTGGCTGTGCGCTGCGTCGCGGCAGGTGCTCGCCAATGGCCTAGATCTTCTGGGAGTTGGCGCACCTGAGCGCATGTGACTTCAGCGCCCCTTCCGCAAAAGCCACCCACTCGAGCCACGCGTCTGATTGGCTCAAGCCCTGGAGATGATTGGGAGTAGGCGCCAAAACAGGGGATCGGGTAGTCATGATGGGTCATCGTGGTCGTGGTGTTGCTGGGCTCTCCCTAGCCGCTTCAGCGGGTCTCTTGGGTGCGTACATCGGCTATCCAGGGCTGCGCAAGGCGCACGCCGCGATGCCATGCACTGTGCAGAACAGCAACGATTCTGGACCGGGTTCACTACGAACCTGCCTTGACGGATTCACCGGCGGCACGATCGACTTTGCTGCCAGCGCGAACGGCACGATCACCTTGTTGTCTGATCTGCCTCAAGTCACCTTGACCTCGTCGTTGACCATCACCGGCAACGGTGCGGACAGCACGATCATTAATGGGAACAGTCTCGGGGGCTTGTACTTCACAGGGAGCTTTCCGGTGGCGGTATCGAGTCTGTCAATTCAGAATACGTCGGCTGGCACGGGTGGCGCGGTTTATGCCAAGGGCGGTGATGTGACTGTTACGAATTCGACGTTCTCGGGGAACACTGCAACATATAGCGGTGGCGCGATTCTTGCCTTTGGCGGTGATGTGACTGTTACGAATTCGACGTTCTCGGGGAACACTGCAACAACATTAGACGGCGGCGCGGTTTATGCCAAGGGCGGTGATGTGACGGTCACGAATTCGACCTTTTCCGGGAACACTGCAACAAACGAAGGTGGCGCGGTTTCCACCGATGGCGGTGATGTGACGGTCACGAATTCGACGTTCTCGGGGAATACTGGAGACCTGGGTGGCGCGATTTTCGCCTTTGGCGGTGATGTGATTCTCAACTTCGCCACTATCGTGGGTAACACGTCTAGTTACACTGCGGTGTTTTCGGACGGCAATGTGTCTGTGACGAATTCGATTGTGTACGGCAATCCCGGTGGCTTTGACGTGGCTGGGTCTTCGTTGTCGGCGTCGCATTCGTTGTTCACGTCAACGTCGAGCGTCTCGCCGACCGTGTCTGGTGCCACGTTGATTTTCGGTGAGGATCCGCTGTTGGGTTCGTTGGCGGATAACGGTGGGCCGACGCAGACGATGATGCCGGGGGCGGGCTCGCCGGTGTTGGGTGCGGCGAATCCTGCTGGTGCGCCTTCGACGGATCAGCGCGGTTACACGCGTACGACCAATGGTCGTGCGGATATGGGTGCGGTCGAGCGTTTAGGGCTGCCTCCGGATGCGGATCCGTCGCAGGTGCCGCCGTCTTGGCAGCAGGCGCAGGGCCGTGAGCAGCAGAGGGCTTCGTGTCCGCCGGGGATGGCGCCGAGTTGGGCGCAGTGGCCGAATGAGGGCACCGGTGGGTGGACGTGTGAATACACCACGTGGTGGGACGTGAACAAGGGCGTTGATGGTGGCTGGGTGACCACCCCGGGCTTTCGGGCCGGGAGCATGCCAGGCCGGTAGCGGCGTGTTCTTGCCGCCTGGGCTGGTGAGTCCAGCGGTGCAATAGGTGTCCGGTTAACCGGACAGTTCAGCGATTCTTGCCTGTAGGCCTAGTCAAGTCGTTCGACATCTGTTGGGGTGAAGGTCGGCTTTCCGAACCTGAGAGCCGAACTTGGGCGGATCGACGGGGAGTGGTTGTTCATGGGCCGTCGTGGTCGTGGTGTTGCGGGGCTCTCCCTGGCCGCTTCAGCCGGTCTCTTGGGTACCTACGTTGGGTATCCCGGCCTACGTAAGGCGCACGCGGCGACGCCGTGCGAAGTAACTAACACCGCGGATTCGGAAGAGGAAGTCCTGGCGGGTTCGCTTCGTGAGTGCCTGACGGGGTTCACCGGTGGCACGATTACCTTCGCGGAAAGCACGAACGGCTCCACCATCAAGCTCGAGGACGATCTCCCAGAGGTCACTCTAACGTCGTCGGTCACCATCACGGGAAATGGCGCGAGCAACACGATCATCGATGGGGACGACAAGAGCTACAGCGCTTTCGACTTCAGCGGTTCGGGTGTGACTGTCACTGTGACGGGACTGACGATAAGGAATACAGGCAAGTTCAGCGGCCCTGCGATTACCACGGACAACGGCGCTGCGATCGAAGTGACGGACTCGAAATTCGAGGGAAACAACGCTTCAGGCGGTCTCGGTGGTGCGATCGACTCGTCGGGGAATGTGACGGTTTCGGGATCAGTGTTCACGGGCAATACAGCCAAGCTCGAGGGTGGCGCGATCCGTGCATTCGACGGAGATGTGGCTGTAACACAGTCAACCTTCGATGGGAACACCGCGACGGATAATGATGGCGGTGCGATTGGCACATCGGGGGGAGACATCGATGTCACCTACTCGACCTTTACGACCAACACGGCCGGATCCGATGGTGGTGCGATTGGCACATCGGGGGGAGACATCGATGTCACCTACTCGATCTTTACGACCAACACGGCCGACCGTCACGGTGGAGTAATTCGAACGAGTAGCGGAAACGTAACAGTCGCCAATTCGACATTCGCCAGCAACACGGCCGGAACTGACGGTGGTGCGGTTTACACGAACACCGGGACGGTTTCGGCGACGAATTCGACGTTCACTGGCAATTCGGCGACGGGTGACGGCGGAGCCATCAGGGTCGATTTCGTCGGCAACGCGTATCTGAATTTCGTTACCGTGTCGGAGAACACGACTTCGGGGGGTTCGTCTCTCGCGGTGCATTCGAGCGGTAGCGCGGTGGTGAAGAACTCGATCGTCTACGGAAATACCGGTGATGACGTCACGGCCGGAGACGACAAACTCAACGCGACGTATTCGCTCTTTACCTCGACGTCAAGTGTGTCGCCGTCGGTGTCGCATCCGTCATTGATTTTCGGTGAGGATCCGCTGCTTGGTTCGTTGGCGGATAACGGGGGTCCGACGCAGACGATGATGCCGGGGGCGGGCTCTCCTGTGTTGGGGGCGGCGAATTCGGTGGGTGCGCCTTCGACTGATCAGCGTGGGTTTGCGCGGACGACGGACGGGTTGGCCGATATGGGGGCGGTGCAGCGGGCTGCGGTGGCTCCGGAGCCGGATTTGTCGCAGGTGCCGCCGTCGTGGCATCAGGCGCAGGGTCGGCAACAGCAGGAGTCTGTGTGTCCGCCGGGGATGGCGCCGAGTTGGGCGCAGTGGCCGAATGAGGGCACCGGTGGGTGGACGTGTGAATACACCACGTGGTGGGACGTCAACGAGGGTGTTGGTGGTGGCTGGGTGACCACCCCGGGCCTGCGGGCCGGTAGCATGCCAGGCCGGTAGTGGCGTCCCCTCGCTGCCTCGTTGGTGGGTCCAACTCTGCAGCAGATGTCCGGTTAACCGGACACATCTGCGATTCCGGCCTGTAGGCCTGGTCAAGTTGTTCGTAATTTGTTGGGGTGGAGACCGGTTTTCCGAAGCTGAGAGCCGAGTTTGGGCGGATCGACGGAGAGTGGTTGTTCATGGGCCGTCGTGGTCGTGGTGTTGCGGGGCTCTCCCTGGCAGCTTCAGCCGGCCTCTTGGGTACCTACGTTGGGTATCCCGGCTTGCGCAAGGCGCACGCTGCGACGACGTGTGAAGTCACGAAGACAAGCGACACAATCGCGCAACTGACCGAAGGGGAACTGCGCTACTGCTTGGAGCAGGTGGATGACAACGGTGGCGGAACGATCACCTTCGCGGACAGCGCGAACGGCACGATTGAGCTGAATGATGACCTTCCTGGTGTCAGGGTGGACTCGTCGCTAACCATCACCGGCAATGGGGACGACAACACAATTATCGACGGAGGCGGTACCTTCGGGGGCTTATACTTCAGGTTCTTCGACGGCACAACCGCAACGGTGACGGATATCGCGATTCAGAACATGAATCGCTCGGATGGGGGAGCAGGCATCCGAAGCATCGGAGAACCTTCCGATGTGGAGGTCCGCAACTCTACGTTCACGAGTAACACTTCCGCTAGCAATTTTGGTGGTGGCGGCGCGATCTACTCGTTCGACAATGTAACGGTCACGAATTCGACGTTCACGGGTAACACTTCCGCTAGCAATTTTGGTGGTGGCGGCGCGATCCGCGCCGATGACGTTGTAACGGTCACGAATTCGACGTTCACGAGCAACACGGCCACTAACGGCGAAGGCGGTGCGATCTACTCCCGCGACGATGTAACGGCCACGAATTCGACGTTCACAAGCAACACGGCCACTAAAGGTGGCGCAATCTACGTTCTGGATCTGTCCCTGAACTTTGTCACCGTCTCGGGGAACACGACGTCTGGTGGTTCGTCGGCTGCTGTGGATTCGGACGGTGATGCGACGGTGACCAACTCGATTATTTACGGCAACACCGGTGGTGATGTGAAGGCTGGGGTAACGTTGTCGGCGTCTTACTCTCTATTCTCGTCGTCGTCGAGTGTGTCGCCGGCTCTGTCGGGATCGTCGTTGATTTTCGGTGAGGATCCGCTTCTTGGTTCGTTGGCGGATAACGGGGGTCCGACGCAGACGATGCTGCCGGCGGCTGGCAGTCCGGTGATCGGTACCGCGAATCCGGTTGGTGCGCCTTCGACTGATCAGCGTGGGTTTGCGCGGACGACGAATGGGTTGGCGGATATGGGTGCGGTGCAGCGTGCTGCGGTGGCTCCGGAGCCGGATTTGTCGCAGGTGCCGCCGTCGTGGCTGCAGGCGCAGGGTCGTGAGCAGCGGGAGGCTTCGTGTCCGCCGGGGATGGCGCCGAGTTGGGCGCAGTGGCCGAATGAAGGCACTGGTGGGTGGACGTGTGAATACACCACGTGGTGGGACGTCAACGAGGGCGTCGGTGGCGGATGGGTGACCACTCCCGGTTTGCGAGCAGGGAGGCTTCCCACCAGCTAGTGAACGCCGCAGCGTGATGACCGGCTGGGGTTTTCCCTATTTTTCGTGAAATCACGCGGTTGCTGCTTGCGGGTTGCTTCGCGGTGCCGTTGAGTCGCCGTTGCTGTTGTGACAGAGGCGCCTCGTGCGAGGGGCTCGACGGTCAATGCCGGGAGGAAACCGAGTGTCATTCACCACGCGTCGTGCTGGAGGCTTGGCTGGTTTGTCGTTCATCGCAACGACAGGACTGCTGGGGGCGTATCTCGGCTATCCGGGTTTGCGGAAGGCGCAAGCGGCGACGACGTGCACCGTGACTTCGGCGGACGACGACGACACCGCGCCATACACCTCCGGTGAACTGCGCTACTGCCTGGATCAGGTGGATACTTACGGCGGCGGCGCGATCACGTTTGACCCATCGGTCACGGACACCATCGCGCTGAGTTCGAGTCTGCCCCAGGTCACGTTGACATCCTCGTTAACCATCATCGGGAACGGTCGTGACAACACCCGCATTGACGGTCGAAATTCGCACTCGGTGTTCTCGTTTACTGGAAATCACACTGTCAGCATCTCGGGTCTCACGATTGTTGATGGTCGAACGAATATCGGCGGTTCCGCCGTACGTTCGGTAGACGGGAATGTTGTGCTGCAGGAGGTTCGCATTACGGATAACTACGGCTCCGACAATGGTGGAGCGGTCTACGCTCAAAGTGGTGACGTGACCGTGAGCGACTCAACCTTCGATGCGAATTCCGCGTACTACGACGGTGGGGGAGCCATCCGGGCCAAGTCGGGTGATGTGACTATTGAGCGTTCCGTTTTCATCGACAATGTAGCCATCCTTAACCCCGGGGGAGCTGTCAAAGCGGAGAATGGCAGCCTCATCGTGAGCAACTCGACGTTCTCGGGAAACGATGCCAGCCATGGCGGAGCGATCTTTGCGCAAAATCCAGCGAGCAATGTTGAAATCAATTTCTCGACCATAACGGGGAGTAATACGCTGAGCACTAACTCGTCTGCGGTGGATTCGGCTGGTGATGTGACCGTCACGAATTCAATCGTTCACGGGAACACCATCGGTGACGTGCAGGCTGGGGGAACGTTGTCAACTTCCTATTCATTGTTCACTTCGTCGTCGAGTGTGTCGCCGACCGTGTCTGGTGCCACGTTGATTTTCGGTGAGGATCCGCTGCTGGGTGCGTTGGCGAATAACGGTGGTTCGACGTTGACGATGATGCCGGGGGCGGGGTCTCCGGTGTTGGGTGCGGCGAATCCTGCTGGTGCGCCGGCGACTGATCAGCGTGGGTACACGCGTACGACGAATGGTCGTGCGGATATGGGTGCGGTGGAGCGTCTTGGGGTGCCGCCGGCTGCGGATCCGTCTCAGGTGCCGCCGTCGTGGCATCAGGCAACCTCACGGGAAGCGCAGGAGTCTTCGTGTCCGCCGGGGATGGCGCCGAGTTGGGCGCAGTGGCCGAATGAGGGCACTGGTGGGTGGACGTGTGAGTACACCACGTGGTGGGACGTGAACGAGGGTGTTGGTGGCGGCTGGGTGACCACCCCGGGCTTTAGAGCGGGGCGCATCCCTGGGCTGTAGGCGTCTACGGTCTCCTTGTGAACATAGTCCTGGTGGGCGCACCGCGCTCAGGTGCGGGGCTGTTCCAATCGGTCCTCATGGCAGCGAACGGTTGGCGTTCGTCTGCCCTGAGTCAGCCGAATTCACTGGATGAGGCACTCGGCTGGGATCTGGCGGAGCAGGACTTCACTTCGCATCGGATCGATCCGGGGGATGTTGGCGAGCGCATCGGCGCTATCGCGGAGTTGGACGGTGTTCGCGGTGAGCCCGGATCGGTGAGCGTGGATTGGAATCCGCGGTTGTCGCTGCGAGTCGGGTTGTTGGCGCAGGCGCTGCCGGATGCGCGGTTCGTGCTGGTGACCAGGCGGCCGGTGCCGGCGATCTCGTCGTCGATGGATGCCTGGCGAAGCGGTCGGTTCGTGAGTGTTCCGGACTTGCCGGGCTGGTGGGGTGAGCCGTGGTCCTTCCCATTGCTCGAGGGATGGCGGGAGTTGATCGGCGCTCCGCCGGCGCGGGTGTGTTCAGCGCAATGGTCGGCGATCACTTCCGCAGTATTGGACGATCTGAATTCTCTTGACGCGTCGCGGTGGACGGTGGCCTCGTACGAGGGCTTGTTGGCTGACGCTGAGGCCGAGATCGGTGGCCTGGTGAACCGGCTCGGGGTGCCATGGGATGGCGAGGTGCCTGAGCCGCTACCGGTGACGTCCTCGGCGGTGACGGTTCCGGATCCCGGCAAGTGGGTGCGCAACTCCTCGGAGATCGCGGCGTTCATGTCCGACGTGGAGCCGGTGGCCGAGCGGCTGCGATCGATGGCTTCGGCCCGGCGCCCCGATCTTCCGTGGCCGGATCTCGAGGCGCCCAAGCGCGAGGAAGAGGTGCGCACCCAGAGCAGCAGTGGGACGCCGTTCGAATCCAGCCACACGCCGTCAGTGGCGGAGCTGCTGAAGCAGGCGGGTGTCTCGCTCTTGGTGACGACCTACAAGTCCGGGCACGCGATCATCGCGCGCCACGACGAAGGCATCGTCAACACCGAATTCAAGAACGTCTCGCGGGCGATGGGCGCTGCGGTGGCAGGGAACCGGCTGGCGATCGGGGGAGCCGATGCGATCTTGGCCTTCACCAACCAGCAGGGCCTTGCGGCGCGGGCGCCGTCACCGAAACCGGCCGATGCGGCGTATGCGCCCAGATCGGTGGTGTTCACCGGGGATGTGGCGATCCACGACATGGCCTACGGCGGGGATGGCGCTCTGTATTTCGTGAATACGCGCTTCAGTTGCCTCTCGCGCCAGGACATCGACTACTCCTTCGTGCCGGTGTGGCGGCCGACGTGGATCTCGGCGCTGGCTGGTGAGGACCGCTGCCATTTGAACGGACTCGCGATGGTCGATGGCAAGCCGCGGTACGTGACCGCGCTGGCGCAGACCGACACCGCCGGTGGCTGGCGTGAGCTGAAGGGCACCTCGGGAGTGATCGTGGACGTCACGGACGATCGGGTGGTGTGCTCGGGGCTGGCGATGCCGCACTCGCCGCGCTGGCACGACGGCCGGTTATGGGTTCTGGAATCGGGGACAGGTGCGCTCTCGACGGTGGAAGTCGACAGCGGTGATGTATCCGTTGTTGCTCATTTGCCCGGCTTCACGCGCGGGTTGGACTTCATCGGCCCGTACGCGCTGGTGGGGCTGTCCCAGGTGCGCGAATCGGTGTTCACCGACCTGCCGATCACCCAGCAGGCAGCCGAGCGCAACTGCGGGGTGTGGGTGGTGGACACCCGCAACGGCGAGATCGTCGGCTTCCTGCGCTTCGCGGGGGCGGTGCAGGAGATCTTCGATGTGAAGGTGCTGCCCGCTCGCTGGCCGACGATCCTGGACTCCGGTGAACTGACGCTGTCCGCGTTCGTGCTGCCCGATGAAGCCCTGAAGGACGTGGTGGCGGAGTCCTCCGGCGACAATGCTGGCGACAACGCCCGCGAGAGCACGTAGTCGTGTAATCCCTGGGCGCTCTCCTGCCCTAGCCTTGGCGGGTGCGCGCCCATCCCGCAGGACCCCGTCACGGTGAATTCACCGCCGATGGCGCGGTTGCCGCTACCGCATCCGCGGTGAGCGTGGAGGCGATGCGCGAACTGGCCTCGCATGTGTGGCCGCGGGGCGCCGAGCGCGGCGGTGCCGGCGAGTTGATGCTCGGCGGAGTCGATGTGCGCGATCTTTCGCAGGAGTTCGGCACGCCGCTGTTCGTTCTCGATGAAGCCGATGTGCGCTCGCGCGCGCGTGCCTTCCGGGACGCCTACGCCGATGCCTGTGCCTCCTGGGTGTTCTACGCGGCGAAGGCGTTCTTGTCCGTGGCGGTAGCGCGCTGGGTGCACGAGGAAGGCCTGGGCATCGACGTGGCCAGCGGCGGGGAACTGGCCGTCGCGATGCGCGCGGGTGTTCCCGGCGAGGCTTTGCTGATGCACGGCAACAACAAGTCGATGGCCGAACTGCAGATGGCGGTCGAGTACGGCGTGGGCCGCATCGTGATCGACTCCTTCGAGGAGATCGCCCGGGTTGCCGAAGCAGCCGCGCAGGCCGGNGTGGTGCAGCAGGTGCTGGTGCGCGCCACGGTGGGCGTCGAAGCGCACACGCACGAGTACATCGCAACGGCGCACGAAGACCAGAAGTTCGGACTCTCGGCCTCGGGAGGTGCGGTCGAGGAGGCGGTGCGCCGGATCGCGAAGCTGCCGAGCCTGACCCTGGTCGGACTGCACTCGCATATCGGCTCGCAGATCTTCGACGCCGCAGGCTTCGAGGTAGCGGCGGCCCGGGTGGTGGCGCTGGCGCAGCGGATCTACGACGAGCAGGGAATCGAGATCGAGGAACTCAACCTCGGCGGCGGTATGGGTATCGCCTACTTGGATTCCGACGATCCGCTCGATGTGCAGGAGATGGCCGGGCAGATCGGCGACATCGTGGCCAAGGCTTGCGCGGAGTACGGGATCACCGCACCGCGGCTGGCCTTCGAGCCCGGCCGGGCGATCGTGGGACCGGCGGGCGTCACGCTCTACGAGGTCGGCACGATCAAGCC
>PR_CR_10_Liq_3_inCRDRAFT_1000560_pt1 | contig 10075 bp, 10 predicted proteins | sample PRCRCaboRojoPR_2_FD_10240 | JGI IMG/M metagenome (IMG submission 10240)
TTAAATCCTTTTTAAACGGGAGCATCTTTCTGGACAAAATATGCTCATTAAACGTAAGTGGCTTTCGTAGATTTGCCCAATAACTATGGCTACCATAGGTTTTATGAATCCGGAAATGCTGAAATTGAAAGAAAAAACTCGGAAAAATACGTATTAAAATCTTGTAAAAAATTTCTTTCATAGTTAGCTTTCTTATTAATATAAAATTTACACATTAATTACGCTATTGTGCATATTTATATAATTAAGTTTATGCATCTGTTGCAATTCATACTGTTCGGTTCTTTATTAAATTTCTTTTATTATTGACCCAATCCAGCATCCATTCTTGTAGTTGGATTTTAGATTCTACAAATTGGTTTTGCCTCGTCCAATATCCGGAAGCTTCGTCAAGAAAATTTTCAGATGGAAAACCATAACTCATTTCTATCAGGTAGATTTCCGCAGATTTCAGTGACCAATAGAAGGCAAGCGGCTTAAGGGATCTAGCATAGGATTACTAAAGCTGAATAATTAATTAGTGTTAAAATACAGAAATACAAATATCTGAACCCAGAATAAAGGTATCAAATCGAAATCCTTACCGAATACAGACTCACATTTCTGCAGTTATATGAGTGCATAAAAGTACACTTTACAGGGAGATTGAAGGGAATGAATAAACAGTAAGATTATCTTTTACTAATTTTTTAACATTATATCCACCATCCACCCTTGCGGATTAAATGGTCCCTCATGCCAATTCAATTCTTTATCCCAATAGCCTGGGCAATTATCGTAAGCAGGTGCGGTAAAACAATAACTCAATTCGACTATTAAGGGCTTGTTAGACTCATTAAAAACAAAGTCGTATACCCCAACTTGAAGTTGCAATTTTTCATTAACCTCAAAAGCAATAGCTATACACCGGTCATCAAATAATTCTTTATCAAAAGCAAAACTTCCACTACCCGAAGCCCTAAAATCATCTTTCCGTACAAATCGCTTTAGGGCAAAGGCCTTGTCTTCTATCACAATAATGCGTGTATCGGAATCATTATTGGGTATAAAATCCTGAAAGTACACATAGCCTTTTTCCCTGCCCAAGATTTTAGCATAGTCTGGCACACCGCCAAAACGCAATAATCCCTTAATCGGCTCCCATAATGGTGCTTTTCCCTGCATGTATTTATACCAACGCTCTTGGAGCGAGCCCCATTTATCATAATTGGCAAAGCCTTTTCCAAAGGCCTGATTGATGAACTTAATCGCCTCCTGTTTTGTTTTGACCAACTTCACATTCGCCGAACCGGCACCACCTCTCAATTTATATACTTTAGGAAAGACCGTTTGACTTACCCAATACAAGGCTTCTTTTTTATCATAAAAGGCATAAGTGGGCACAAATGGAACACCTAATCGCTCAAAGAGGTATTTCTGCCCCAACTTATCATCAAAATGCCAGCCTGTGCGGAAATCAGGGAAAACCTCAAATCCCGTATGTCCCAAAGCAAATAAAATCTGCTTTGCAATGATCAGATCTTTGGGATTTTGCTGCGCATGATGCCACATCAAAACCTTGCAATCTTTAAGTTGCTTAATGAGGTCATTGGCATGGCAGTTCACGAGTTTGTAGGGAATTTTATTCTGCTCACAATATGCGATCCAGCGTGGATGGAAACCGGAATTACTGTTGTGTATGGCTATCATTTAATCTAAGTATTGCTTGGCCCAATTCATTTGAGCTTAAAAATTCAACATCTGGCCATTTTTGAGTTATTATTGCTAATAACTGATCTAATTTTTTAAGAGATTCATCTCTATGCCTAATAGACATATTACCCACATAATTAATTCTATGACTGGAAATGATTGCTGGCTTTTTCCAAAAAAAAGCCGTTTCTATTTGTTTCAGGCTTTTATCTACCCAATCATGATTCTGATTCAGGTAAGGCTCAAACAAAACATTTCGTACTAAATAGGCTTGTCCATAGGTGTTTTTCTGTCCTGTGTAATGGTTATATTTTGTAATTTTATTTGAGTCAATGAGCGGTCCAATATGGCCTCTTTGCGTTTGAATAAAATCTAATCCCTGTTTTTTTAAAAAAGGTTCAAGAGCTTTTGGATAAATGTAATTGGCCGCAATAAGTGATTGCGACCTGAAACCAAAAGTTTGTTCAAATAAATCTAATCCCTCTTTTGTAACCTCTTTTAGTGCTACTAATCCTCCCGAAGACTCTGCCCAATAGGCCGCTAAGTAGTTTTTTTGAAGCTGAGAAGAGGTCTCGGTTTTTAAGCCATAAAATTCATACTCAAAGGCTCTTCTTGTGTCCTCAATACCATTTTGCAAATCCCGCATCCATAGACTTACATTCAAATGCTCCCGTGCATGAAATTGAGGTTGGATCAGTTTTTCAGCAATGGCATTTCTCCATGAGGGTTCCAATTCCTCTCCATAATAATCCCGATAGCTTTGAAAAAAATGGCGGAAGTAATATCTCTGAAATTCACTTTCCTTAATTTTTTTAAAATCAGGATTGGCCATTACTGTATTGAAAGTAAATTTAGGGCTAACACCGTTTCTGTTTTTATGTCTTAATAATACATCAAATAAACTCTCTAAATCATCCTTAGATTCCAAGGAGTCAAGGGAATCATACTTGGATAAATCTACCCGAATACCAATATTAAGCAAATTATCATAGTGCTTTCTACTAACTGTTCGGATAGCACCCCAATCATCACTTTCAATCACCACAATCTTTCGATTAGTTCGCCAGCCAGGGATATTGATAAGGTGGTTTTTAAGTGTTTGAAGCATAACTTTTTAATACTAAAATTTCACAATAGCGCTTGATAATTAACAAAAGATTTCAATGAATCCATTTTATAATCAATTAAAGGACTGTTTGCATCTATAAAATTGCTGTGCTAAATACCCTAAATCGATATATAACAGTGAAAAAACAAAATCAACTCTAACTTAAGATGAAAAGAGTATGACAAGAGAACTAAAGGATTCAGATAATTTACTATACCGCTAAACAATTACAGCATCCCAGCATCTGTATTTTGATCTGGCCTAGTGGATTTCCTTGTGTAAGAAATCACATAACTCCTACTTATAGCAGAGATACCTGACGATAGGAGACAGACCGTGTCAGAAAACAGAGTCCTTTCCGGTGATTTTGTCGATGATTTCACCAATAACCCCTTTTTGCCGGTTTAGGAATACTTTCCCTTTCAGCAGGAAGCGGGGCTTAAAACCGGAAAATTGTACATGCAGGTTTTGCCTACGGCTGGGAAAATATTGGGAAACTTTTCCCACCAGCGGCTTATTTTTTATCTCTATTGTTTTCTTCGCCATCAAAGACTTAAGTCGCTAATATATTTTTTTATAGTAAAATGTAAACCTTAACCTAAGACTTCCCTTGAAACGCTCGTTCAATCTGCCCTTTATCTTCTTCCGAAAGTTCTGACTTCCACCGATCATCAAAAACAACTTGCTGCCGGCCACGGTACCGCATGGGGTTACCGGCAACGATATGCAGCTTATTGGGCTCGATAAAAAATGCTTCATTCGGCATTTCAACTTTCTTACGGGAACCCACTTGCTGAGCCAGATTATTCACAAAATCTGAAGGAAACCTAACTAAATCTTCGTAATCGATATCTGTAAATGTGCCCTTGCCTATTAACCTTTTGTACTTTCGTACAGCTTTCTCAAAGTCCTGCTTTTGCTTGATAACCGTGTGGATATCAAAATCCAGCCCCTTCTTTTGAGCCAGCCTTTTCGATGACGCTGCAATTCCATAAACCGAGCGATGTAAAAAAACGACATGGACGTCCTTTGGTTGGTAACGCTTAAAAAGTAAAGCCAGGGTTCTATCCTTTGTAGAGTCCACAATATAATTACGTCCAGACACCTTAGACAAGGTAGCATATACGTTCCAGGTATTTGGAAGCCAGTTTTTTATTGAAGGAACCAAATAAGAAATAAACTTGTAGCCAAATCCCAATTCCAGCAGAAATCTGGTCAACCTCGACTGAAAAAGATCTTTCCCTGATCTTTTCTGTCCTCCCCGGCTTTGGTAAGACTTTTGATTAAAAAAGGTGATATTTAACGCGTAAGGGTCTTTTGAGGCATCTACTCCTGTTGTTTTACTTAATTGATCAATAACCCCTGACCATAGCGCACAATCGCGGAAATCTTCCCCACAGGAGCAAGCACTACCCTCCTCTACCGTACCCTTATGATTCAAAGTTCGGAACAGCTGCCAACTCAAATGCTTAAACTCTCCCGTGGACTGGAAATCCGGATGTTGACCTAAAATACTGTCTAGAAGCGTAGAGCCCGTATGAGATTGAGCAACAACGTATATTAATTTCATTAATAAAATGGATATTCAGCTTCCCTAAAGACTCTTTGTTCTAAGAATTAGATTCTATTCTTGAACACCCCAAAGAAAATACAACGTAAGAAAATATATTAGAAAAGAACACCGGGCTATTTTGCTAAAGGTTACGGAAGAACTCATTAAATGCCACCTTATAATTGGAGTAATGAAAATACCGATCCGCCGTATTTTTTGCCCCCTCTCCGAGTCGTTTCGCGAGGTCGGGGTCCTGTACGATGCGTAGAATTTTGGCAGCGAGTTCATCAGCATCTTCAGAGGAATTTAGCAACAGGCAATTCTCGCCATCCTTTAGGTAGTTTCCGGATTCACCCACCGGTGTCGCAATGATCGGCAATCCGTAGCTCATGCACTCTCCCAACTTCGTTGAAAAGTTATAGCGATTCCGGTAATTATCTGGTTTGTTGATAATGACTAAGCTCGCATTCCGGAATTGATATTCTAAGTCTTCATTCCATAAAAAATTATGAAAAATGATATGCTCCCTAACCCCATATTCATCAATTATCGCTTCGATTTGTGATTTTATGTCAGGTAGCGTCTGATAATGCGCTAAAACAAACTGAATATTCATTCCGGATTGGGTAATCGCCTTGGCAACCCCCTCAAAAACGGTAACAATGCCATCTTTATCAATGGTTAGCGTACCTGCATGGAAAATTGTCACCTTTTTCTTTGGTCTGTAATCTGTTTTTGGATTTACTGAATCGGAAAGAATGGGAACTTTAATGAGTTTAGCTTTTGACCGAGCATGTTTTAGGGCCATACTTCTCAAGTTTTCGGAAATTACTACAAAGCCATCTATTAGAGGAAAAGCAAGGTGTAGGGTAATCCATTTTTTTAGCCTATTGGTTATATCAAATTGCAGTCTACTGGCAATGATGCTGTGTGGCACTTCACACAACTCTATAACATATTTCTTACCCGAAAGTCGTGCGATTAGAGCCAATAGTATCATTTGCGGCCAACGGTAGCCAGCGGAGAATATAACGTCAATCTCCCGGTTTCTGAATAGATGCGCATACAGTCTCCACCTTGCAAAACCTGAAAAGAAAAGGTTAAAACCAGGTATACGGTCTAAAATATAAGGCTTGCGCCAATACCATACCGTATGCCCTTCGAAAATTTCCATTCTTCCAGGTGCATTGCTTTTCTGCCCTTCTGAAGCTACGGTAAACGTGACATCAGAGGCAATAAGTGCTTTGGCATAACACTGTAACCTGGTGGCCATCCCTTGACCTTTGGGGTATGCTCCCTTATATGCGCAAAATAGTAACATCAATTGTATTTTATGATTATGACCAAAATGGGAAAATCCATTCTACCAGCAGCCCAAATCGGCTGTAACCTGAGGTAAGCCGGTTATACTCAAATACCGTTTTCCTCCTTAATTTTTGAGGGGGCTTCATCCGAATAGCATTGCCCGCAATCATATGCGGCGCTTTAAAAGCTTGCTTTTCAAAATTATCAGAAAGGGAGGCATGGTATTTTGCCAGTAACTTTGGATTCTGAATCCATTGCTTGAAATAGAGCTTTTTTCCAGAAAAAGCCAGTCGGGCCACAGAACAGGTAGCATTGGTAATTACCCAATCTCTTAGAACCCTGGAAAATCGTTTCGGAGGTGAAGCTTCTTCGATCCCATTCTCAATATCTACTTTAACATCTTTCTGCTCTGAATTTAGTACCCCCCGAAAGTTGCGACAAACGTGAATGACGGATAGTGGCGCAAAACTCGCCAGCAAGAAAATTCGTGAGGAGCCTTTTGAAGAGTCTACAATTACTTTTTTACCCGATGCCCGATGTATTTCATCGTAAAACAATTCCGTACATTGGCTGAACAGCTTAAACTTTTTGCCGGGAAATAGATAATTGAAAGCTGTTTTAAAGAAGTTTTTGTTGCCTTCGTATCGATTGCGCAACCGCATATATTCCTCGAATGTACAGGGCATTTCTCTTTGCCAGTTTTCAAATACTGCCTTCCAAAAGGAGCAATCTTTTATCTGGTTATGGCATGAACAATACTCCTCAAAGAATCCCTGACGGGTAAAATGTGTTAGCTCCCCACAGCTAATGGCGTCTTGGGTTGAACCAAAGACTAAATCCAATATTGTTGTGCCGGAATGCCCGTAGCCGGCAATGTACAGTACGCTGTAAGGCTTTGTTTTCATGCTAATCAACTTTTAGGACTTTCTTCCTATGCGGTACAATAAAAACCGTCTATACCTTTCACTCAATCCAAGCAGCCAAAATGGATTATTCATTACCGCCCCACAAAGTAATTTTGACAACCTTTTTTCCGGAGTAAACGAACGTCGTTTCAGAAACAGGCGCTGGTACTCCGCTATCCTGAAACGAATCAGCGCCTTGTACTGCCTGGGGGCAAATACCAGGACTTCTTTCCACATCTTGTAATGCCCATCCACTGCCTGCTCTCTATAGGCTCCTCTCATCGTAATCCCTCCGGGATTTCTCCTTTTGACCGCCATCTTATCTGCCAGGTAATACCCATTCCCCTCGGATAAAAAATAAAGGAAGGCATGCATCTCAATGGAGACTAAATTATTAGTCAATGGTGTATTGACAGCGACTTCGCGCCTTACTAACGCCGAGGCTGTAGCCAGAAAATGATTTAAAAATTCATCTAAAAATATGAATGAGAAGCTACCTTCTGCTGGTTTCTTATAAAATACCTCTTTTACCGCCATTCCCTTCTCGTATTTCATTTCTATATCGTGCGCGCAAAGAACATATTCAAGATGACATTAAATGTCCTAAAAAAGCAACTAACGGCAATCCAGAAAATTCGCTATCCGAGCCTACAAGTTTTTGATCGATACAAAACCCTACTATTTCATATTTACTGTCATTTGAAATGACGTACGATACATATTCTGCAAATCTTCCAATACCGTAGATTATGGCTTTCATATGTTTTTCAAATTTCCTGATGATGTGTAGGAAAAAACTAAAACCTCTAAATCCACTGCAAATCAGGATATTTCTTCGGATCCGCCTTCAGATCAATAAAAGAAGTAACCATACGGTTATCCTTCACATTGGATATAGGGTAACAAGAAGCACGGAACAAGCCCGGCCCAAAAAATTCATTTCCCCAGTAAAGAAGCGTACCTGCAAAATAATCTTCATAGTCAATTCCCTGTGCCTTACCCGTAATCTTTTTAGACAGATGCCATTTTTGCAGGATCATATCCCCCTTTTCTGCAGCTAATTGAAGTGCTTCCTCCCATGCTGCCTTTGAGGAAAGGGAACCGGCAATGATATTGACACTTCTGCCTAGTTTTCGCGGTTTTAGAATCCAACCTTCCGGGTTCGTTTTTGCTTCATTCAATAACTCCGGCTGGCGGTCTAAAAAATAAGTTTCTGCAAAGGCTTTCTGTATAAAGGCCGTTTCTTCCAGGCTCAAAGCCTGATTGGTGATTTCCTCTATGTTCACCAATCCAAAGAATCCCTTATCGTGCACAGTAAGCACAATGCGGGGATCGTTCAAAAGCGGTCTATCCAGCATCTTCTTTACCAACTCAATGGGTAGGTTGAGCCATTCATCCAAGGTGAGCTCGGGCATGATTGCCGCCCCTTTCAACCATGCTGCACCATGTTCCAGCCACTCTTCATAAGAGCAGATTTGTAACTTAATTTTTGCATCGGGGAAAAAGGACTCCATGTATTTCGACTCGTTATCTCTTCGATCCTCACCTCGGATCACAATAAGTCGGTCTGCACCATCCATCCATTTTACAAACTTTTCCAATAACAGATCATGATAGAAGGAGGCTTTCAAGCCATAAGATTGCTCATAATATTGTGCTTTATTCAGCATATTGGTCGCAGTAGATCTAAAATAAATATTAAGAGGATACCTACAAGTCACTTCAATGAGGCGGATTTCATCCTGTTCGTTAATGACAAAATCTGTGCGAAACGTCCCTTCCTTAAAAGGCACCTCCTGAAGTTGTGATAAAAAAGACTTTACCGAAGCATCATGGGGCAGATAAGCTGCCACAGCGTCATAATTTTGGGCGATATAGCGCATTAGCTTGAGCATAATTTCCTGGGACTTCTTCAGGAACTCAATCCGTGAGCGATCAAGAAAAACAGGCGACTCATAGAGCCAGGGTCGATATTTTTCTTCCATTAAGCCGAGAAAGGTGGTTTCAAAGGCCGTTTTTAAATTTTCCAGGGAATGTTTGAAATCAATTGTCATAAGAAAGGATTAAAATCTTAGAATTTTCGGTAAAACACATTAATCAATATCGTATTTAGAGAGTAGCTTTCTAGTGCCTTCTACACCATTATGCATGAGTACATCAATGATAGATAAATCAGGTATAAAGTCATTATTCATAATTTGCGGATAAACGACAGTACCGCTGGAAACAAAATGGAGATGAACTCCAAATTCACGCATCATCTCCTTACTGTAGAGATGATTTCCTGCAATAGTATTAACATAATGAGTGGCATTTTTTCGCCTACAAAACTCGAAAAGCCTAGCTTGTTTCTTATTTATACTCGGATATTTTGCCTGATAAGACGATAAGCAATCATCCAGTTCGTTTTCAAGATTTTCAAATTCAGGCGCATTTAAAGATATCTTTGTATTGATTTGTAGTAATTGAGCTATATTAAAAACAGCATGATAGCTGAATTCGGCAAGGGTTTCAGGCTTATAGTTAATAAGATCGTGTATAAAAGGGTAAATCTCATCAAAATGAGCTGCTTTTGAGTATGTTTGCCCTAAGGTTTTTATTAGTTTCTTTCTCCAAAGACTGTCTTTAGAGATGTTCACTTCTTCTATTAGATAATTTATGCCCGAAGGTTTCTCAATTTGGGGACGAATGTAGACCCAGCCCTTATTTGTGTTTCCTAAAATTCTATTGCGACTCATCCAGCTATCATTAGAGTATTCAAGCTGATCACAAATAACGAATTCATCCACCGCAACAATAGCATGGAAGTACCCTATGTAAGGGAAAAAATAGGGCTGCATGACTCCTAGTTTCATGATTTGACTCTTAATTAGACAATAGTAATTTCAGCCAAACATTACCTCTGTAACTTTTGTAAAATACACTGCTTAAATACATCAATCTTACCTGTACCTACTACATTTATCTGTACATCAAGTTAAGGATGATTTGAAAGAAAAAAAGGCGAGTCATGGAGCCAGGGTCGATATTTTTCTTCCATTAAGCCGAGAAAGGTGGTTTCAAAGGCCGTTTTTAAATTTTCCAGGGAATGTTTGAAATCAATTGTCATAAGAAAGGATTAAAATCTTAGAATTTTCGGTAAAACACATTAATCAATATCGTATTTAGAGAGTAGCTTTCTAGTGCCTTCTACACCATTATGCATGAGTACATCAATGATAGATAAATCAGGTATAAAGTCATTATTCATAATTTGCGGATAAACGACAGTACCGCTGGAAACAAAATGGAGATGAACTCCAAATTCGCGCATCATCTCCTTACTGTAGAGATGATTTCCTGCAATAGTATTAACATAATGAGTGGCATTTTTACGCCTACACCATTCTAAAACCCTCGCTTGTTTCTTATTTAAACTCGGATATTTAGCCTGATAAGACGATAAGCAATCATCCAGTTCGTTTTCAAGATTTTCATACTCGGGAGCATTTAAAGATATCTTTGTATTAATTT
>PR_CR_10_Liq_3_inCRDRAFT_1000561_pt1 | contig 10063 bp, 6 predicted proteins | sample PRCRCaboRojoPR_2_FD_10240 | JGI IMG/M metagenome (IMG submission 10240)
CTGGAAGTCGCGCAAGCCCCGTCTCGGTAAGCCCCAAACCACCAACGGCCAACACCTCACCCGATCCGGATTCCACCACCGGCAACAGCGCCCGCCACCAGGGCAGAATGCCGGCCTCCCGCGCATACTCGCTGATGGCCTTTGTCGGCCGGCCGGCCAGTTTTACCCGTTCTCCACGCTGTACTGAGCGCAATTGCAGCGTGTCATCGGCAAGTCCGGCAGGACAGGCAAATCCCGTGCCTCCACCGGCGACAAAGCCCAATGCGCCAAACCAGGGTGCCGACACAGAGCTCCCTGGCTGCCAGGTAATGGCAGCCGGCGGCTTTGGCAGGACAAGAGGTAACCGATAAAGCCAATCGCCGTGACGGACAATCTGGGCATCCGGCCATTCAAGCAGCGGGGTCCGATCCGCTCGCGCAGTGAGTAATCCCGCCAACCCGGTTTTAAGACGTTCCCGTCCGGGTGGGCGCACCCCGGCCGAGGCAAGCCAGGCCCGCAGCAAGGCTGCCTGCAGCGGCTCTGCCGCCGCCGAGAGCGCATCAAACCTGAGCGCGCCAATACCATCGGCACAGGCGCTCTGCAGCTTTTCATCGAGCAGCTGATCCAGCACCAGACGCTGCTCGCGGGCCAGATCCGCAAGGCGGGACATGGTGGACGAGGCTTTTGGCCAACGCTCACGCATCACCGGCATTACCTGATGGCGAAGATAATTGCGATCCTGCGCAAGCGTTTGATTGCCCGGGTCTTCGATCCAGGAGAGCGCTTCCTGCTCGGCATACGCCATAATCTCGGCTCGGGTGCAGTCAAGCAGCGGGCGATACAGCCAACCCGGCCCGAAAGCGCGACAGGCGGCAATACCGCCAAGCCCATCCGGGCCGGTCCCGCGTAGCATGCGGAGTAAGAGCGTCTCGGCCTGATCATCGGCATGATGAGCCGTCAGCAGACAATCGCCCGTGCTCAACGCCGCCGCCAACGCGTCATAGCGTGCCTCACGGGCAGCGGCCTCAAGACCGCCGCCACTGCGCTCGACCTCGACTTCAACAACATCCAGGGGAATTCGCCGCGCATCACAGAACTGCCGGCAGTGCCCGGCCCAATCGTCAGCGGATGGATGTAGCCCGTGATGAATGTGAACGGCTTTGACCGGCAGACCGCTAAGGGATGCCAGCTGCAGTAAAACGGTTGAATCGACCCCGCCGCTGAAGGCCACAACCAGACGTTGCACAGCAGCTGGCAGGGCTGCCCGAATCGAGTCCGGATCGGGCAGGTTCAGATCCATCGTGGACTACCGGACGTGGCCCAGTCCCATGAGACGGTCATGACGCTGCGCAAGGAGCTTATCGAGATCAACCCCCTCAATCTCAGCGAGTTGACTGCGCAGAGCCGAGCCAAGCCGCCGGGACATCTCTTCCCAGTCGCGATGTGCACCACCAAGCGGCTCGGGAATGACTTCATCNACAAGCCCGAGCTCTGCAAGCCGGGTTGCGGTAATGCCCATGGCCTCGGCTGCATCCGCCGCNCGGTCCGCACTCTTCCAGAGAATTGAGGCGCAGCCCTCGGGGGANATCACCGAGTAGGTNCTGTACTGGAGCATCAACAGCCGGTCGCCAACACCGATGGCAAGGGCCCCACCCGAGCCACCTTCNCCAATCACGGTGCAAATGACCGGGGTGCGCAATCCGCTCATGACNAANAGATTGCGCGCAATGGCCTCACTCTGGCCCCGCTCCTCAGCGCCTACACCNGGATAAGCCCCCGGGGTNTCGATGAATGTGAACACCGGCAGTGAGAACCGCTCGGCCATCTCGAATAGACGCTTTGCCTTGCGGTAGCCTTCCGGGCGCGGCATGCCGAAGTTGCGCTCGATTTTCTCGCGGGTATCCCGGCCTTTCTGCTCTCCAACAACCATCACCGCACGGCCATCAAGCCGTGCGACACCGCCAACAATCGCCGCGTCATCCGCAAAGGCGCGATCACCATGCAGCTCTTCAAAATCGCTGAAGATCGCGTCGATATAGTCCTGGGCATAGGGCCTTTTCGGATGCCTTGCGAGCTGCGCCACCTGCCAGGGTGTGAGACTGCGGAAAATCTGCTCGGTGAGCTGTCGGCTTTTTGCCTGCAGACGCCCGAGCTCTTCGCCGATGCTGACTTCGGTGTCGTTGCCAACATAGCGAAGCTCCTCGATCTTTGCCTCAAGCTCGGCAATCGGGCGCTCAAATTCAAGAAAATCCAATTCACTGGAGGCCAAGGAAAGGCTCCCTTCACTGCTATTTGTTCAATTCTAACACGGCGATCAGCGCCGATAATCCACACTCACCGCCCCCGGCAGCAAGCCATTCAACCCCTCAATGAGCTCGGGCGCCGGCCGTACCCGCCACTCTTCACCAAGGCGAAGCCGTGCCCGGGCGTCCGGATGTTCATAGTCAATGCAAACGGCACACTCACCGGCCTGATAAGGCGCGAGTGTCTCCTTGAGCGATGCGATAAAGCCATTGCCGGCCTTCTTTGCATCCACCCGCAACACCAGTCGCCTGGCAAACGCCGCACGCGCGCCATCAAGATCATGTACCCGCTCAGCAGAGACCCGATAGCCGTCACTGAACTCATCGTAGCCAAGGTCTCCCTCAATCACGATGAGTGCATCTTTCTCCAACAATCCGCGGTAGCGCTGAAAACTCTCACCAAAGAGAGCGACCTCAATCCGCGCGGTACGATCATCCAATGTCACAAAGCCAAGGCGCCGGCCGCTTTGGGTGACCCGTGTGCGAACCGCGACAACAAGCCCGGCAAGCACAACCCGCTTCTCACTCCCTCGCCGCCCGGCGGTTTTCTCAACACCCGCCCCGGCTGCAGCCTGACTCAACCGACAGGTAATGAATTCCGAGAGCTCGGCTTCATATTCATCAATCGGATGTCCGGTGAGATAAAGCCCGAGGGTTTCTTTCTCAGCGCGAAGGCGCTCGGCCTCATCCCATTCCGCAACCTGTACGCGTTTAACCGGTGCCGGGGCGTCCTCGGCGTCATGCCCGATGCCAAAGAGATCATCCTGGCCGAGCTCGCTGTTGCGGCTGTGCTGCTCGGCCGCCTGCAGGGCATCCGGCAACTCGGCCATGGCCGAGGCGCGATTCTCGGCCAATCCATCAAGACTGCCGGAGCGAATCAGCGCCTCCAGCACCCGACGATTGACCCGGCGCAAATCAACCCGTCGACAAAGATCCGGCAGATCGGCGAATGGCCCCTCTGCCTCACGCGCGCTGACAATGGCCTCCACCGCCGAGAATCCGACTCCCTTCAACGCCCCGAGTCCGTAGATGATGCCGCCGGTCTCCGGGGCGCGGAACATCCACTCCGAGCGGTTGATATCCGGCGGCGAGACCGCAATCGACATGGCACGGCATTCTTCAATCAGCGTGACGACCTTGTCGGTGTTGTCCATATCCGAGGAGAGCACCGCTGCCATGAAAGCCGCCGGATAATGCGCTTTCAGCCAGGCCGTCTGATAGGAAAGCAATGCATAAGCCGCGGAATGGGATTTGTTGAACCCGTAGCCGGCGAATTTCTCCATCAGGTCAAAAAGACCCTCGGCATGGGCCTGCGACAGCCCCTGACTCTGGGCACCTTCGAGGAAGATGCTGCGCTGCTTGGCCATCTCCTCAGGCTTTTTCTTGCCCATGGCCCGCCGCAGCAGATCCGCTTCACCCAGGCTATAGCCGCCGACAGCCTGGGCAATCTGCATGACCTGCTCCTGGTAGAGGATCACGCCATAGGTGGGCTTGAGGATGGGCTTGAGCGCATCATGATGGAGCTCAGGGGTGGGATAGGCGACCGGTTTGCGGCCATGTTTACGGTCGATGAAGTCTTCAACCATCCCCGACTGCAGCGGGCCCGGCCGGAAAAGCGCCACCAGAGCGACAATATCCTCAAAACTATCCGGGCGCAGACGGCGGATAAGATCCTTCATGCCGCGCGACTCAAGCTGGAAAACCGCTGTGGTCTGACATTCCTTGAGCCGTTCAAAGGTCAGCCGGTCATCCAGCGGGATATGGGTGATATCGATCAGCTTCTCACCGCGCTCGGCGAGCTGTGCGTTCACGGCTTTTACCGTCCAATCGATGATGGTCAGCGTGCGAAGCCCGAGAAAATCAAACTTCACCAGGCCGACGGCCTCGACATCGTCCTTGTCAAACTGGGTTGCCAGCCCACTGCCATCCGGCTCGCAGTAGAGCGGGCAAAATCCGTGAGATCACTCGGAGCAATGACCACGCCACCGGCATGCTTGCCGACGTTACGCGAAAGCCCCTCAAGCCGGCCGGCCAGATCCAGCAGGAACCGCACTTCCTCGTCCTGCTCATAGAGCTCGCGCAGATCAGCTTCCTGCGCCAGGGCCTTCTCGAGTGTCATGCCGATTTCAAAGGGAATCAGCTTGGCGATGCGGTCGACATAACCATAGCCATGCCCAAGCACCCGGCCGACATCCCGAACCACCGCCCTTGCCGCCATGGTGCCGTGGGTGGCGATCTGCGAGACCTTCTCCCGGCCGTAGTATTCGGCAACATAGTCGATGACCTGATCACGCTTTTCCATGCAGAAATCGACATCGAAATCCGGCATGGAGACCCGCTCCGGGTTGAGAAACCGCTCAAAGAGCAGGTCATAGCGAAGCGGGTCGAGATCGGTGATATCCAGGGCATAGGCAACCAGTGAACCGGCTCCGGAACCACGACCCGGCCCCACCGGTATATCCTGCGATTTTGCCCAGCGGATAAAATCGGCCACGATCAGAAAGTAGCCCGGGAAGCCCATTTCGATAATGACATCGAGCTCATGCTCAAGTCTTTGCTCATAGTCCGCCTGATCACCACCCGGTGTACCGAGCGCCTCAATGCGCCGGGCAAGCCCCGCCCTCGACTGCTCGCGCAGATAATCATCAATGGTCTTGCCTTGAGGGACCGGAAAATCCGGCAGGACATTACGCCCGAGGGTCAATGAGAGGTTGCAGCGCCTGGCAATCGCAAGCGTGTTCTCAAGCGCCTCCGGGAGATCGCTGAAGCGCTCGGCCATCTCTGCCGGTGAGGCGAGATACTGGGCATCGCTGTAATTTCGCGGCCGTGCCTGGTCATGCAGGATCCGTCCCTCATGGATGCAGACCCGGGCCTCGTGCGCTTCAAAATCATCCCGGCTTAAGAAACGCACATCATTGGTGGCCACCACCGGCACACTCGCCTCTTCGGCAAGTGCCACGGCCGCATGCACGTGATCCTCATCACCGGGCCGGCCAAGTCGTTGCAGCTCAAGATAAAACCGATCACCAAAGCGTGTCTGCCAGAACTCAAGCCGGGAGCGGGCAAGGGTCTGATCACCGGCAACCAGGGCTTCGCCAATATCGCCACGGGCGCCACCGGAGAGCACGATCAGCCCCTCGTTGTGCTCATCGAGCCAGCGCCGATCAACTAACGGCAGGCCCTGATCCTGTCCCTGCAGGTAACTGGCGGTAATCAAACGGGTAAGCGCCGCGTAGCCCCGATCGTTCATGCACAAAAAGGTGAGTACGTGGTGGCCTTCACGACGATCATCGGCAATGCGCAGATCCGCGCCGATAATCGGCTTGACGCCGGCCGCGAGTGCGGCGCGATAGAACTTCACCATGCCAAAAAGATTGCCCTGATCGGTCACTGCAACCGCTGGCATCCCCTCCCTGGCAGCCGCCTCAACCAGCGGCTTGACGCGCACCACCCCATCGATGAGGGAGAACTCGGTGTGCAGGTGCAGATGAACGAAGCCCGATGACATGCTGATTCCCAAAAACTGTGCCCCGATATGATAGCGCATGGACTGGTCGGATGCTGTCGATTACGCCATCATGCGCGCATGGCCGAGACCACAATTCACCCGACTGCCATCGTCGATCCCAATGCCCGATTGGGCGAAGGCGTCCACGTTGCCGCTTATGCGGTGATCGGCGCTGGCGTTGAAGTCGGCGATCACTGTGTCATCGGCCCGCATGCCGTCCTCGAGGGGCCATTACAGCTCGGCCCACGCAATATCATCTCAGCCCATGCCACCCTCGGGCTGCCACCACAGGATAATGGCTACCAGGGTGAACCGACCCGTCTCGAGATTGGCGCCGATAATCAACTGCGTGAGTTCGTCACGCTTCACCGGGCAAGCACCAAGGAAGACGGCGTCACCCGACTCGGCAATCGCAATCTGCTCATGGCCTACAGTCACGTCGGCCATGACGGCCAGCTCGGCGACGACATCACCATCTCCAATGCCTCACAGCTCGCCGGCCACGTGCATGTTGCCGATCGTGCCTATATCTCCGCGGTCTGCGGTATTCATCAATTCGTGCATATCGGCACGCTCGCAATGGTCGGTGGCGGTGCGGTGGTCACCCAGGATGTCGCGCCCTTTTGCACGGTCACCGGCAATCGCGCGAGGCTCAGAGGTTTGAACAGCCGTGGCATGGAACGTGCTGGCATGGATGCCGATAGCCGCCGACTCATCCGGCGCTGTTATCAGGTGATTTTCCGCAGCGGCATGAAGCTTGATGAGGCGCTGCATGAGATTGCCGCAGACCCTGGCCTACAGCACCCTGCCGTGAACCAAATGATCGATTTCATTCGCGCCAGCGACCGGGGTGTTATTCGATGAAAAAGCTGAGGACCGCCGTTCTTGGTGTCGGCTATCTCGGCCGCTTTCACGCTCAGAAATATGCCGCCCACCCCGGCAGTGAGCTGGTGGCCGTGGTGGATGCGGATACCCAACGCGCCGGAGAAGTTGCAGCCGAGCTCGATTGCGAGGCTCTCAATGACCCGAGCGAGCTGATTGGCCGGGTTGATGCAGTGAGCATCGTGACACCCACCAGGCTGCATCACGCAATGGCGATGCCGCTTCTCGANGCCGGCATCCACTTGTTGGTCGAGAAACCGATGACCACCACGCTTGCTGAGGCCGATGCGCTGATCGATACGGCACAGCANAANGGCTGCGTCCTGCAGGTCGGCCATCTTGAGCGCTTCAACCCGGCCATGGTGGCGGCCGCCGAGCAGGTTGCTCANCCGTTATTCATTGAATCGCACCGAATCGCGCCGTTTAACCCGCGCGGTGCCGATGTGAGCGTAGTCCTCGATCTGATGATTCATGATATCGACCTGATTCTTGAGCTGGTGGACTCACCGGTCGAGAAAATGGATGCCAGTGGGGCGGCGGTTATCTCCAGCGATATCGATATCGCCAATGCCAGATTGCGATTTGCCAATGGCTGTGTCGCCAATGTCACCGCCAGTCGCGTCAGCCCCAAAGCCGAGCGGCGTATGCGCATCTTCCAGCACAACACCTACCTCGCGCTTGATCTGCAAAACGGCATACTGGATATTCAGCGGCGCGAAGCCGAGGCCAATGCCCTGCCGAGCATGGATCAGATACAGCATGAACGCCGGGAAGCCGGCAAAAATGACGCCCTTGCCGATGAAATCGATGCCTTTCTCAACGCCATCCAACAGGCAACGCCCCCACTGGTCAGTGGGACAGATGGCCGTCGGGCGCTGGCAGCCGCCATTGAGATCGGTCATCAACTCAACAGGAACACCCCATGAGTAACCACCACCCGATCCCGATGGTCGATCTGACCGCGCAATACCCATTGCTGCGCGACGCCATCGAATCCGGCCTGCATCAGGCCCTTGATGAGGCGAAATTCATCATGGGGCCGAATGTCGCCGCATTGGAGGCCGAGACGGCGGAATACCTCGGGGCCGACCATGCCATTGGCGTTGCCTCAGGCACCGATGCGCTGCATCTCGCCCTGCGCGGCGCCGGGGTGAATCCGGGTGATGAAGTCATCACCACGCCATTCAGTTTTATCGCCACGGCCGAGGCGATCTGCTACATCGGCGCGAAACCGGTTTTTGTCGATATCGATTCGAGCACTTTCAATCTTGATCCAGATGCGGTTGAAGCAGCCATTACCGAGCGGACCCGGGCCATTATTCCGGTGCATCTCTTTGGCCAACCCGCCGATATGCCAAGGCTGCAGGCGATTGCCGATCGGTATTCACTGCAGATTGTCGAGGACTGTGCACAGTCTTTCGGCGCCGATATTAATGGGCAGATGACCGGGACCATCGGCGTGACCGGGGCGTTCAGCTTTTTCCCGAGCAAGAATCTCGGTGGCTACGGTGATGGCGGGCTGGTGACAACCAACGACGAAGCGATCGCCAATCAAGTCCGCATGCTGCGCAACCATGGCAGCGAGCGGCGCTACTACCATGACCGCATCGGCTACAACAGCCGCCTCGATGAGCTCCAGGCCGTCATTCTGCGCGCCAAGCTCCCGCATATTGATACGTTCAATCAAAAAAGACGGGAGGTGGCAGCGCGTTACAGCGAGGCGCTGAGCCAGCTCCCCGAGATCACGGTGCCGCATGAAGATGGCATCGGAAAACATGTCTACCACCAGTACACCCTGCTCTGCAGCGATCACCGCCAGCGCGAGCATCTCATGCACGCCCTATCTGAGCAGGATATTGCCTCGGCGATTTACTACCCCGTCCCGCTGCATCAGCAGGCGGCATTTGCCAATGAAAGTGGAAAAGCGGATGGCGTACTGCCAGTCGCCGAGTCCATCGCCAAACGGTGTTTCTCGCTGCCCATCTACCCGGAGCTCCCGGCCGCGGATATCGATCGGGTTATAGCGGCAATTCACGCTGCGCTATAGCCTCGCGCACCGGTGCAAAAGACCGTCGATGCGCGGGGGTCGGACCCAGCCGGGCGAGACAGTCCCGATGCTCCGCTGTGGGATAGCCACTGTGGCGGTCAAAGCCATAGTCCGGATACTGCTCATGCAGGATGCGCAGACAGGCATCGCGATGGACTTTGGCGATAATGGATGCCGCGGCAATGGCCGCCTCCACGGCGTCCCCACCAACGATCGCCCGTCCGGGAACATCGAGTTCGGGCAGATCATTACCATCGACCAACACTTGTAATGGCGGCGGGCTGAGGCCTGCGATGGCCCGTTGCATGGCAAGATGTGTCGCCCGGCGGATATTCAGCGCGTCAATCTCCTCCACGCTGGCTGCCCCGATGGCCCAACATGCCGCATTTTCCCGAATATAAGCATCGAGCTGTTCACGGCGTCTGGCACTGAGTTTTTTAGAATCCCGCAGCGCCGACCAGTCGTGATCGGGGTCAAGACAGACGGCCGCCGCGACAACCGGCCCGGCAAGCGGGCCTCTGCCCACCTCATCAACTCCAGCGACCTCACGGCTGATGACATCTGACATTAACACCACCCCTTTAGGGCAGCAGCGCGAGCGCAGCCCGAGCCGCCTGCTCGCTTGCCCCCTGGCGCAGCTGCCGATGCAGTGCTGAGAACCGCTGACTGAGCTCAGCCCGCGTGTCCTCGCTCGCAAGCAGCCTTCGATAGCCGGTGTGATGCGCTCGGCCGTCGCCTCCTGCTGGACGAACTCCGGCATGATCATCTCGCCTGCCATGAGATTGGGCATGGCGAAAAAAGGAATGGTCAGGCTGCGGCGGGCGAGCATGGCGGTTATCCGGTTCACCCGATAGGCCATGACCGAGGGACATTTTGAGAGCATGGCCTCAAGCGTTGCCGTACCGGATGCCACCAGCGCGGCATCGGCGGCGGCAAGCGCGGTCCGGGCCTGCCCCGGAATGACCACCGCGTCCTCCACGCCGGCGCGTGTGACCATTTCCTCGATCACCGGCTTTAGATCGGCGGTGGCGGCCGGCAGGATGAATGCCATGGACGGCCAACGCGACTTGAGCCGTTTTGCCGTCTCGCAGAAAACCGGCAACAGTCGGTCGATTTCACTGCGACGACTCCCCGGCAGTACGGCCACCAACGGCGTCGAGGCCGAGAGGCCCAGCGTTGAACGGGCGGACTGATGGTCAATCTGCAGCTCAATGGCATCGGCAAGCGGATGACCAACAAAAACCGAGTCGATATCACGCGATTGAAAGAACGCATGCTCAAACGGGTAGATACACAGGACCCGATCGACTGCCTTGCGTAAGGCGTGAATACGCTTCTGCCGCC
>PR_CR_10_Liq_3_inCRDRAFT_1000563_pt1 | contig 10044 bp, 11 predicted proteins | sample PRCRCaboRojoPR_2_FD_10240 | JGI IMG/M metagenome (IMG submission 10240)
GTGATGGTGATGTAAAAAATCATGGGAGAAAGCAGCGGAATGGTGATGCGTCTAAAAATCCGGTAGCGTTTGGTCGAATCCACCCGCGCCGCATCGTAATATTGTTTGTCAATGTTTTGCAGCCCACTTAAAAACACCATGATTTTAAACGCAAGTGATGCCCATACCACATAAACGAGTAAACTAAACATGGCATTGCCCCATGTGGCGCCTAAGCCAACCCAGTTCACTGGGTTTAATCCAACCCAACCGAGCATGGTGTTGATCAATCCATAGTTTTGGTTGAATAAAAAGGCAAACGCCATCCCGATGGCAATCGCATTGGTCACATACGGCAAGAAGAATATCGTTTGGAAAAAGCCACGCAGCTTTAACACAGAATTCAACCAAACCGAGATGAGTAATGCAATGATCACGGAAATGGGCACGGACACAAACGTAATAATCATGGTGTTGGTGAGTGCTTGTGTGAAGTTTTGATTTCTGAAGACGTAAAGGAAGTTTTCAAACAAGGTGAAGCCTTCCCAAGTCCCTTGTAAATAATTATAGTCTCTTAAAAACACTAAGAATAGTGCGTTAAAAATGGGATAGAAAATAAAGATAGACAGTAAAAATAGAGCGGGGGCTAAATAAAACCAGGCTTTAACATTACTCTTATCTTCTAACATTAAAGACGCTCTCCTGTTTCTTGATCAAAAATAAACATTTTATGGGGTTTAACATTCAACGCAATGCGTTGACCGGCTTCGATGCGATAATCGGAATCGACGATCGCTCTGAAGCGTTTCGTTGCATCGGTCGGATCCACCATAATTAAGGTCGTATCCCGACCTATGGTTTCAACAAATTCAACCTCTGCCTCAATTGGCCCTTCTTCTTCGACCAAGAATCCTTCGGGACGAATGCCGATGACGATATCTTTGGACGCCGCTTTGGTTTCCCCCAGGACGGCATTTCCAAGTTTGATTTTTTTGGCCGAAATTTTTCCATCGAATAAGTTGATGGGGGGTGTCCCTAAAAACTTAGCCGCAAACAAATTGGCCGGTTCGTCATACACGTTTTGAGGGGCTCCCATTTGTTGTTTGACGCCAAAGTCCATCAAAATGATTTCATCGGAAATGGACATGGCTTCTTCTTGGTCGTGGGTGACAAAAATGGTTGTGATTCCCGTTTCTCTTTGAATGCGTCGAATCTCTTCACGGGTTTGCAACCGTAACCGAGCATCGAGGTTGGATAACGGTTCATCCAATAACAACACGCGCGGTTCTTTGACCAATGCACGGGCAATGGCCACCCGTTGTTGTTGACCCCCCGAAAGTTGAGCGGGTTTACGACTCATCAATTCTCCGATGCCGACCAGATCGGCAATTTTTTGGGCGCGTTCAACGGCCTCCTCTTTGGGCACTTTTAAGTTTTCGAGTGGGAACATAATATTTTGAAGGACGGTCATATGTGGATAAAGCGCATAATTTTGAAACACGAGTCCAATGCCCCGGTCTTCAGGGGGGACCGTGGTAACGTCATCATCGCCAAAGAAAATTCTTCCTTCGGTCGGTTTTAACAAGCCTGAAATCATATAGAGGGTGGTGGATTTACCACACCCCGATGGCCCCAGCAATCCGATCAATTTCCCCGATGGGATTGTCACATCCAGACGGTCGACCGCCAAGGTGTCCGTGGTCTTTTTATTGGTAAATACTTTCGTGAGATTCTCTAATTTAATTTCCAACGGTCAGGGCTCCTATATCATGTTTTTTATAACAGTATAGTATACATGATGAAAGCGCTTTTTTAAGGCTTTTTTGAGAATAATCTGTCTTTATTATAAAAAAAATACCGCAAGGCGCAAGCCATCACGCCCTTCGATATTTTTAAGTTTTGTTAAGCCAAGATTAATGCATTTTTCTCCGGCCTTCGATGGCCTTATTCAGGGTAATTTCATCGGCGTAAGAAATGTTGCCGCCGGCGGGTAATCCATAGCCAATCCGGGTCAATTCCACGGGATGATCTTGGAAGATGTGTTGAAGATAAAGTGCGGTGGTCTCGCCTGCCTCTGAGAAATTGGTGGCCACAATCATCTCTTGGATGTTCCCCGCTTGAACCCTGGTTTTCAGCGATTCAATGTTGAGGTCTTCAGGAGCGATGCCTTCACTCGGGGATAAGGCGCCACCGAGAACATGATACCGGCCGTTGAACGTGTGGGTATTCTCAAAGACGATGACATCCTTGACTTCTTCCACCACAATCAGTTGGGCCTCGTCTCGGGTGGTATCTCGACAAATGTCACAGACCTCTTGATCGGTTAAAAACCCGCACGTGGGGCACGGTCGGATGGACGCATTCAGTTGATGAAGCGTCTGGGCAAATGCGTCGGTGGTTTCCGGATCAAAGTGGGTCAAAATATGCAGGGCATATCGCTCTGCCGTTTTTTGACCGACGCCTGGAATTTTTCGGAAATGCTCCATGAGTTGATTTAAGACGGTGGGGTATTTCATCGCCCCATGCCTGGTAGCCCCCCAAGGCCTTGGGAAAATTGGCCCATGGTGGCTTCGGTCTCATCGTCGATTTTTTGCATGCAATCGTTAATGGCCGCTAAAATCGAATCTTGTAAAATGTCTTGATCATCTGGAAGGGTGAACGCCCCTTCTTGAATGGTGATCGCTTGCATTCGTTTATTGCCGGTGAATTCAACGGTCACACTGCCCCCGCCTGCGGTGCCGTAAAAGGTCGAGGCTTCTAATTCTTTTTGGGCATTGACCATATCTTTTTGCATTTGTTGTAATTTTTTTAACATGCCTGGGTTCATGGTTTGACTCCTTTTATTTCACTTTGACGATGGAATCGCCAAACAGTTCAATGGCTTCTTTTTCGGTGTCGTTGATGGTGTCGTCATAGGTTTCTTGAGAGGTGGGGATGGATTTTAATTTGGGATGATGAATGGGGGTTAATTCGATCCATTCATCGGGCGTTTTTTTGGCTCTGAATTTTTTGACAAATTCGTCGGAAACATGGTCCCACAAGTCTTCGGGTAATGCGACAAACTTGATGGGTCTTTCGTAGTAGTCACTGAGCAACTTCACAAGCGGTGCGTGCACTTCGGGTTTCATCAATCGATTGCACGTCGAAGGCGATTCATACGTGATGATGATCATCACGCCGTTGGTGGCCACCATCTTCCCTTCCGTGATAAGTTTGGCGAATTTGAGTGATTCCCCCGAGGCAAACCGTTCAATGTCGTACCACTTTTTCACCATGTCAATGCGGACTTCACGGTCGCCCGTATTTAGGATATCTTCCACAAATTTAATGTCATACGTGTCGTAGGTTTTGTGAAAGAACCGGTCGATCATGGGTTGAAATGGCGGGGGCGCTTGCGGCTTAGAATCGGAAGTGCTGGGTGGCGTGTCGTTCGCCGCTTGCGTGGCATCCTTTGAGGCCTCCACTTGAATGGATTCTTCCGTTGTTGACTGAGATTCCAAATCGGCATCCGCTTGCGTGGTATCTTTTAATTTTCGGATGATGGAGCCTTCTTCAAAAGGCGCTTCATTGGGCCCATTGAGCGTGGCTTTTTCATCGGCTCTTAAATCCGATGCTGGCAGCTCCACGTGTTCAGTGAACGGGCGATCGGTCGCCGGTTCACTGGGCGATGGGGCTCGGTCCAATCGCTCGGAAAGGTCGCTCACGGTTTGTTCCAAAGTATGAATCGTTTTTTCCATGTCTGATTGTTTTTTGAGTAAATGTAAGGATTCTTGTTTTTGATCGGACACCCATTTCATAAACAACAGTTCGATGACAATTTTGGGGTTGGTGGTAAAGCGCATTTGGTTTTTGGTTTCGTGAAGTAAATCTAAAATAAAGAACACTTGGTCATTACTTAAAGCTTTTAAAAATGCTTGATACTCAGCTTCTTGATAGATCTTTTTCGATTTTGAATCGGGCAGATTTAAAAGCATGAGTGCGTCCCGGTAAAACATGATGAAATCATCCATGAACCGGCGCACTTCTTTGCCGCCGGCCAGCAGTTTTTCCAGATGATTGAGCGCATCCACCACATTGCCATCGGTGAGTGCCTGCGCAATCGTCAACAAATCTTTTTCTTGCACGGACCCGCGAATGGCATGGACATCCTCAACGGTGATTTGATCATCGGCATACGAGAGGGCTTGGTCCAATAAACTGACTGCATCCCGCATCCCGCCTTCCACACTGGAGGCGATGAGGTGCAAGGCTTCGTCTTCGACTTGAATGGATTCTTGCGTGATGATGTCTTTCAAACGACTCGTGATCTCTTGGTCGGACACCCCTCTGAAATCAAACCGTTGGCAACGGGAATGAATGGTCGCAGGAATCTTGTGAGGTTCCGTGGTGGCCAAAATAAAAATGACATGTTTGGGAGGTTCTTCAAGGGTTTTCAATAGGGCATTAAACGCCCCCATTGAAAGCATGTGAACTTCATCGATGATATAGACTTTATACCGCCCTCTTGACGGCAAGTATTTAACTTTATCCCGGATCTCCCTGATTTCATCCACGCCATTGTTACTCGCCGCATCAATTTCAATGACATCATGGATGGTGTTGTTTTGAATGCCTAAACAAATGTCACATTCATTACAGGGATTCGCCGTGGGGGCTTTTTCACAATTCACCGCTTTGGCAATGATTTTGGCAATGCTGGTTTTTCCGGTTCCCCGCGGTCCACTGAATAAATAGGCATGCGAAAGTTTGTCCAACTTTAAAGCGTTTTGGAAGGTTTTCGTGATGTGTTCTTGGCCCGCGACTTCCGTGAAATCAGACGGCCGATATTTTCTGTAAAGTGCGGTGTAGGACACAGTTTAACTCCTAAGATTTGGGTCGAGGTTCATTCAATAAATAACGAGTTTCTTGAATAATCACTTTGAGCACTTTATGAATCAATGAGTCGGGTTCAAACGGTTTTAAGGTTTCAAGATATGCCGGTTCATGGCTGTTTTTTTCTCGGTAAAGTAGGTAGATTTGTTTGAGTGCTTCTTGGAATGCATCGCTGTTTCTCAATGTTTCAAAATCTTCACGCTCAAGCGCTAAAACTTCTTTGGCAACGCCGGACACATGAAGCACGTAATTTTTTTCATTGCGTTTAGGATCTTTGGAAAACACAATGCTACCGAGGATGAATTCATAGGCAAATAACAACCCCACGACCAACGGAGGAACAATCCAAAGTCTTTGGAACGATGTTTCAAATGGAACATCATTCACAGCCCATTCAAAAAGTGCATATCCAGATATGAAAAGAACCATCAAAATTACGGTTCCGATGTAGTAGATGAGGTGCCGTTTCAAACTCGCTTTTTTCATTCAAGCTCCTTGGTCTCATTATACACGAGGAAGGGCCATTGTGATATACTTTAAGCGGTGATAACCATGCAAAATGACACGATTGCTGCCATCTCAACAGCCCCTGGAATTGGGGCCATTAGTATCGTGAGGATGAGCGGTGAAGATGCCTTACCCATTTTAGAAAAATTTTTTCATTCTTCCCGCCAAGACCCCTTCAAATCACACACCATTCGGTATGGAAAAATTAAAGATGACGACCAACTGATCGATGAAGTATTGGTCAGTTATTTCAAAGCACCCAAAACATTCACACAAGAAGACATTGTGGAAATCAACACCCACGGGGGTACTTACATTGCTGAACGCGTGTTAGCCCTTTGTTTGTCAAACGGTGCACGGCTCGCAGAAAATGGAGAATTCACCGAGCGGGCGTTTTTAAATGGCCGGATTGACTTGACGGAAGCGGAGAGTGTACTGGATTTAATCGAATCTCGTTCAGAACTTTCATTAAAGCTTGCCACCCAAGGCCTCGAAGGTAAAATTCGTAACCTGACAGAATCGCTGAGAAATCAATTGCTGGACGTCATCGCACAGATTGAAGTGAACATCGATTATCCCGAATATGATGATGTTCAAGAGCTCACTCAAAACGTCCTCATTCCTAAAACGGAAGCTTTGAAATCCCATCTCACCAAAATTTTAGATCAAGCCGTCTATGGGCAGCTCATTAAAGATGGCATTTCCACCGCGATTGTGGGTCGCCCGAACGTCGGTAAATCCAGTCTTCTCAATGCTCTCATTAACGAAGAAAAGGCCATCGTCACGGACATTCAAGGCACCACCCGCGACACCGTTGAAGGCCGTTTAAATATTGGTGGTATCACACTCAATTTAATCGACACCGCAGGCATCCGTGACACCGCCGATCACGTCGAAAAAATTGGCATTGAAAAAAGCGTTCAAGCGATTGAAAAAGCCCGCTTGGTATTGCTGGTGATTGACCAAAGCCAACCGCTCACGGTCGATGATAAAAAACTCCTTTCCCTCACGGAAAACAAAGAGCGAATCATCATCCTTAACAAAGACGATCTTCCGAAAAAACTGACCGATGATTTTAAAGACGCCATTCCGATTTCGAGTTTACTCAAAAAAAACTTGGACGCGTTAGAATCAAAAATTCACCGCATGTATGTCAGCGGTCATTTAGACACCAAGGAATCGGTTTTCTTATCGAATGCACGTCACATAGGTAAATTCAAAGAGGCTTTATCCTTGGTCAACAGTGCCTTAGACACGGCCCAAAATGGATATCCCGTTGACATGATTGAAATGGATTTAAAGGAAGCCTGGTTAAGGCTTGGTGAAGTCATGGGAGAAGTTTCAGATACCGCGCTCATAGACACGTTATTTTCACAGTTCTGTTTAGGAAAATAATATTATTGAATTTAATTGAATTATTTTGAATATAATGAAACTTATCGTATAATTAGGGTGAGGTGACAATTATGTTCAAATGGAAGTCCAAAGAACAAGGCACACAATTTGTGAGCATCTACGAAACCAATATCACCCTGAATAAACCGGCGAGCGTGTATTTCAATCATGCCTACAGCGTCATGCTCGGGCTCGATGAAGACGCTCAAAAGCTGGGCATAAAGCCGCTCAGTAAGGAAGAGTTTCAACGCGGGGATATTGCCGAGGAGTTGCTGTATAAAATCAGTTTGAGAAGCAGCTATGCGCGCATCAGTAATAAAAGTTTTGTGACTCATCTGGCCAATCATTTGGGACTCGATTTTAATCAGATCAACATGGTTAAATTCGATGCTCACTGGGATGAGGCCGAAAAAGTATTAGTGGTTGACTTGCAGTCACCTAAGGAGGAGCGTCATAATGGATAATATGCTTAATCTCAACATCAGCATTGAGGTTTGGTTCATCATTTTATGGTTTGCCATCATCATTTTTTCAGCCATCTTAGAAGCGCTCACCATGGATCTCACCAGCATCTGGTTTGCACTGGCCGCACTCGTGGCGTTCATCCTGGCGATATTTAACGTCAACATTGCCATTCAGCTGATTGTCTTCATTGTCATATCGGTGGGCTTGCTCATCAGTGTCCGACCCCTGGCTCAAAACTACTTCCGCACCAATGTGGTCTCCACCAACTCCGATCGTTTAATCGGCAAAAGTGCCGTTTGCACCAAATCGATTCTCAAAGGCGGCCGCGGCGAAGTCAAAGTTAACTCGCAAGTTTGGACCGCCATCAGTCAAGATGAAAGCGACATATTAGAAAACGATACGGTGGAAATATTGGCCATTGAAGGCGTGAAATTGATTGTGAAAAAGGCATGAATGCAAGTATCTTTAAACGCATCATCAGCTTCTTTATCGACACCATTTTTGTCTTAGCCCTCGTCGTTTTTTTATTCCGGTTTGTGGCCCGGCCGCTCATCGAAGACAGCATCGATAATTTCGATGCCCTCTATGCTTCTTTCTTGGATGCTCAAGAGACACGGTTCGATGAAGTGGTTGCCGTGCAAGAATCGTTTGATGCGGGCGAAATCACTGAAAGTGAATACACCACGAGANTGGAAGAAATCGACACAACTTACAACGAAAACTNCGCCGCTGAATCCCAAGCTTATGCGCAGTTTTTATACACNAGTGCCTTGTTTTTTATCTTAGGCCTCACGCTGTTTAATTATTTATATCAAGGCTTNACNAAAGGAAAAACCGTGGGCCGAAGAATTACCAANCTGAGGCTTTCAGGCCCCATCAATTGGTGGACNCTATTACTGCGAGAAGTCTTTTGGAAGTCCATCTATTGGGTCTTCACATTAGGCTTTGGCATATTCATCGATTTTATCCTCATCAGTCTGACATCGCAGCGAAAAACCATCCGTGATTACCTCACCAAAACGAAAGTTGTCGTAGAAGATACACTATATCCCATTTAGGAGGCAGTAAGAAATTATGGATTTTGGATTTGGATTGATATTACTCATCATCATTGTATTGGTGGTCTTAGCCTATCTGGCCACTCGTTTTTCCATCGTCACGCAAGCCAACCGCTTCATCGTGGAACGCTTGGGGGGCTATTACCAAACGTGGGATGTTGGACTGCATTTCCTCATTCCCTTCATCGACCGCGTGAAACAAAAAGTATCCATTAAAGAACAAGTGGTCGACTTTGATCCGCAACCCGTAATCACGAAAGATAACGTCACCATGCAAATTGATACGGTCGTCTTCTTTCAAATCACCGATCCCAAGCTTTATACCTATGGGGTCAATGAACCGATTAAAGCCATTGAAAACTTAACCTCGACCACCTTGCGGAACATCATCGGGGATTTAGAACTGGATGAATCCCTCACCTCCCGCGATATCATCAACGAGAAAATGCGGGGGATTTTGGATGAAGCCACCGACCCTTGGGGCATCAAAATTAACCGCGTGGAAGTGAAAAACATCATTCCGCCGAAAGACATCCGTGAAGCCATGGAAAAACAAATGCGTGCGGAACGAGAAAAACGTCAATCGATCTTGATTGCGGAAGGGAATAAACGTTCGGCCATCTTGAATGCCGAAGGGGAAAAAGAAGCCCGGATCTTAGAAGCGGACGGGGAACGTCAAACCCGCATCTTAGAAGCTCAAGGTCAAGCGGAAGCAATCCTCAAAGTTCAACAAGCCACCGCGCAAGGGATTGAGTTCATTAAAAAAGCCGGCGCCGACGAGGCGTTCTTACGCTTAGAAGCTTACAAAGCGCTTGAAAAAGTGTCTGAAGGCAATGCGACCAAGCTTATCATTCCTTCCGATATGCAAGGCATTGTGGGACTCACCTCAAGCATTGCGGAAAGCTTAACCAGTGCATCGAATGCCGCAAAAACGCCCGCCAAACCCACCAAAAACGCCAAAAAAGACCCTGAATCAAACTAAAGAAAAAAGCCTCCCTCAGTCCTTGAGGGAGGCTTTTTTAATGCTTCATTGAATGAGTGATTTTCGTGATGGTTTTTTTAAAGGTGGATTTGACAATCCCTGGGAAAAAGACGGCGTACACAGCAAAGGTTGTGAGCAGTTTGATTGGCCAACCGATTTGGTTGCCACTGATCCATCCATAGATTAAATAGACGGTCGTGATGCCGACGGTCAGGTATTTGAGCCAGGACCGCTTGGGTTTAATCGCAATCGATAGATATGGCGTAGCCATCAATAAATAACTGGCTTCATCCCACAAAGAAAAGCGAACCCCCAGCAAAAGATAGACATAAATCACGATGAATGATAGACCGTTCACCAACCGATTTCTCAAATTTCCAATCATGAAAATACGGCTGATGGGAATGCCCCACATCAAGACGAACGCGGTGAGAAATTCTCCGGATGTCCATTGCCAAAAGGCCAGGGCGGTAATCGAAATACTGACTAAAAAGAGGATGAAAAACCGTTGGATGATGGCGATGATGCGTGTCATGAAATCACTCGCTTTTGTTTGAGCCAAGGTTTTCGGGTCCAACGGATATAGACTAACGCGCCCCTGACGATCTCATCGGCCGCAATCCCGATGAAAATTCCCAAGAGTCCAAGATCAAAGATGAAAACCAATAGATACGCCAGCGGAAGCTTAATGAGACCCATGGAAAGCACCGCGGCTTTCACCGGATAATTGACGTCTCCGGTCGCTCTTAAGGCTTGAATCACCACGATGTTGGAGAGCCGTCCCAT
>PR_CR_10_Liq_3_inCRDRAFT_1000565_pt1 | contig 10010 bp, 14 predicted proteins | sample PRCRCaboRojoPR_2_FD_10240 | JGI IMG/M metagenome (IMG submission 10240)
ATTGGTTTAGGATTTTATCTAATTCACTTTCACTTTCCTCTGTAAAGTCAATGCTTTGTGGGTTATCACTCTTTTGCTCTTTCATTATCCTGCTTTGAGCCGTCTTTTCAAAAGCAGTACGTTTGTCCTTCCTATCTTCTAAATACTTCTTATTGCTCCTATCAACCCCTGCTTTTATCTGTTCTTCGGCAAGGTCATACTCACCTCTTATGCGTTCCTCATTAGCATCCCCTTGGTTCTCTAAAGCTATTTGCTGCATCTTGTTTTGGTGTTGCAACATCTCATATTGAGATTTAAGGGTGTATTCAGTTTGTAGTTCCTGCTGCTTGGCTTGAGCTTTCACCATTTCATTCTGCTGGTTCACCTGACCTTGCAACTGAATAGACTGCTGCTTCTCTTGCTGCATACGAGCAACATTCTTTTTAACACGCATAGCTAAATACCTACCCGCATCTTTCATGTTCCCCATATTCATAATGGTGTACTTATCCGATATGTCAATCTGCCCTGCCTGCAAGGCTATTTGAATATCCCTTAGTAGTTCATCCTTCTCATCATCGTTAAGGTCTACCTCTACCCCTATCCCAAAAAGGTGTAAGGGTATTCTATCCATCATCCCTATAATATCCACATCGTGTCTACCAATAGCCTCTTCATAGGTTTTGCGTAGGTCGGGGGAGTATTCAATAATATCCTGAATAAACACCACGGTATCATCAGCCACCCTTTGCACCACAGAATAAGCACAATCCGCAATATGGCTAAAAGCATTGTTAGAGGCCATAGTAGATAACTGCGCCACCCCAACAGCCGTTTCAGAAGAAGGGGTACTCCCGTCTTTAAACTCATTAATACCCGTTACATCTCTAAGCTGTTGTAAAGCATGGTTGTAGGCTATTACTTGTTCATTAATAAGACCTACATAACTAGCGGTAAGTTCCCTAATAGGCGGGTTCGGGTCGTAATCCCCTGAGTAAGATTGTGAACGATAATATTGATTACCCGTTTGGTCATAAACGTCTTGCAAGTCTAATGGTGTTAGCTCACCATCCCCCAAGTCTACTCTATCTAGCGCATCTACATTTATAGCTAGGCCAGGGGGTCTCATTTTTTGCTTAACCATTTGCATCTTCAACCATGACTTCATCATGTCATCCGCAAAAGGTATCATTCTTTGCACAAACCCTGTAAAGAAGTTGTCTTTAAGGTTTAGGGCTACTATCTTATACGATAGTTCTGTTTTGTGTAAACTATTCTTTTTACGGGGTTGGTTCTTCTTCTTCCCGTAATCAAATATCATATCCCTGCCTACAACCTTGATACCACCATACACGCATTGGTAGTAATCAGAATATTGCTCCCTTTTAAACTTACTGCGCTTAGGCGGGGTGTAGTTGTCGGGCTTTTTAGTAAAGGTGCTATTCCCGTACTTTGTATCTTTCTTTTCGTACTTATCCTCATCCACACTAATAAACTCAAAGTCAATCATTTGAACTTTAAAGCTATCGTATGGATACCGCCCATAGTTGTAATGGTCACGGTTGTAAGCCCCTAAGTAATTATCGTTAAGGTTGGTATCGGCCTTATTCCCCCACTTATTATTAGCATACTCTGCTAGTTTCCTTAACTTACTTTCATCTTTAACATTAAATCGCTCCCGTATCTCCGCTATGGTCATGTAAATAACCTCACCAGCGTAAACAATATCGTTAAAGTATTTATTCCTTGTGTAAGAGTATAAAAGGTTAATAGGGTCTACATATCTGTTCACCACCCCTTTATGTGGGTGTAACTCAGTTTTAGCCGCCCCTATCCCTAAAGTAATAAGGTCATCAACAATCTCAGAGAATATTTCCTCTTCAAACTTGTTTATCTTAAAAGTAAAATCAATAGCTTGCTCTAAGGCTATCTCCACCGACATCTTAAAGTTGGTACTCATGTGGAACTCTAGCTCCTCGGTATCTTCGGGGGTGAAGCCCTTTTCCATGCGCTGTGCAGCCTGTTCATTCCCAAACTCCTTCATCACATCTTTAAGCACCATTTTGGCGGCTATGCGATTGCGCTCCTTATCCTTTTCAGAAGCAGCCGTAGGGTCAACAGCCTCAACCGCCACCCTAAAGAACCTTTTGATAATATCGTTCTTTACAATGTCGGCATACTTAGGGATGATAGCAACAGGAGTGAAATCTAAAGAAGCGTAGGCAGTATCACCCGTGGGGTTTACATATTTCTTATACCTATCTATATTTTGATTACCCATGCGGTAAGCACGGTACTCTTGGTAGTCAAAACGCCTACGTTCATAAACTTGCTGAGAATCTTTCTCCCCTAAAAACCATTGACCTTCAATAGCCTTCCCATACTCAATACCATACGCATCGCTTCTTTTAGACGATGGGCTTGCTAAAGATGAGGGGAAACCATTAGGGGCTTTCTTAATATTTTTCTGCATTTCGCATAAAATCCTTTGTTAATGCAAAGTTAAGCAATTATTAAGTTAGCTGTTTCTATTTGCTTTATTGATAAACAGTTGTATATTTGTTGGAGTAATGGGAAGAAAGAAGATAAATTCCAAAGCCAATACTAGAGATGGCTTAAAGTTTAAGAGTGTATTAGAAGGGGATTTCTATTCTAAACAGAAGAAAGCCAAGCTGAATATGCCTTATGAGGAATGGAGTTTTGAACTAGCCCCCACCTTGAAAAGAGTTAGAACTAGGTATTTCAAAAAGCACGGGAAGCGTTTTATAGAAAGTAAAGCCGATGTTTCCTCTATTACCTACACCCCTGACTTTGTTTTAGATAAAGACAACCTTTTTGTTGTGGTAGAGTGTAAGGGGGTAGCTAATGACCGCTACCCCGTTATACGCAGCCTTTTCCTTAGATATTTAGAAGATTTAGGGGTTGATACCTTTTTCTTTGAACCAAGAACAAGCAAACATAACACCGAAGTAATAAACACAATTAAACAAATACTAAAAGATGAGTGAAGATATAATCATTGAGGGTGTACCCGATAGTCCTTTCTACACTAATGATAAGGCTAGAAAAAAGATTGAGGCAGCAATGGAAGAAGCTGCGGTGCTAATGACTAAAAGAGGTCAAAGGCAGTTAAAGTTACCCGATGGTAGTTTAGTAGATGAATTACCAGAGGATGAGCGTAATGAATGGTACGAAAGTCGTGAGGCAGAGATACTTATGAAGGTTCGTGATTTAGACCCTGAGTTTATTGATTTTATAATTCCTGAAGAGTATTAATTATGAAGGGTAAAGAAAACAAACCATTAGTTCAAGATGATTTACGGCTTGTAACCACGCAGGATGATAACCCTGAATATGAGGTTAAAGAGCGGCCTCCTAAATGCTCTTGTAAAGGCATGGATAAGTGTATCTGCTAGATTTTTTCACCGTTATTGACTACGTCCCGTGGGGTTTAGCCTCTGTTGTCCTCCTGTTTTTCGTATTCGTTTTAGTGGCTGTTCTAGGCCATGATAAAAATTTGTAATCAAAATCAATAGTTATGTCAGAAGCCAATAGAAATTCTATTAGGAAAAGACTAAAGCCCGAAGAATGGGAAATTATCAAAGGTATAAGAGAAGCCTGCGATGAAAACAATATCACCATACGGGATGTAAAAGACGGGTGGTTAAAATCCAAGGGTGCGTCTTTAAGGTTTACCAACCCACATTATCAAGGTGATAAAGAGTTTAAAATAGAAGACTTAGACTTCTCTAAGGTTTCGGAAAGCATAACCCCTGTACCCCCTGTAAAGCAAACCCCTAAGCGGGGGGTTTTTGATAGGTTGGTTTTTACCGATGTTCACATAGGGATGGAACCGAACCCTAATGGATTTAGTCTTTATGGCGGCAGGTGGGATAAAGAGGCTATTGATAGTCGGTTAAGCACAATGATAGCAAAGACTATAAACAACCAAAAAAGCAACACCCTTTACATTGATGATTTAGGTGATTTTATGGATGGGTGGGATGGTCAAACAGTTCGTAAAGGGCATGACCTCCCTCAAAACATGGACAATCAAGAAGCATTTGACTTTGGGGTGTATTTCAAAAAGAAACTTATAGATAGCTTACAACCGCATTTTGACGCTATTGTAATGCACAATATCTGTAATGATAATCATAGTTCGGCCTTTGGATATGTGGTGAATAGCGCTATAAAAACCTATGTAGAGGCTAAATATAAGGCTGGTAATGTGCTAGTTAAAAACCAACGCAGGTTTATGGAGTATTACACCTATTACAATGGGCGAGATAAAAGCTACATATTCATACTCACACACGGCAAGGATGATAAAAACCTAAAGGTGGGATTTAAGCCCGTTTTAGATGCCAGACATAAAGCAAAGATTGAAAACTGGATAGCCGAGCATAGGTTGAACGCCCCTAACATGGTTGTTGAATTTAGTAAAGGCGATAGCCACCAATATGTTTTTGACAATGCCTCAAGCGATAGGTTCAACTATTACAACTACCCTGCATTTAGCCCCTCAAGCGACTGGGTGCAGTCCAACTTTCAACTTGGTAGAAGTGGGTTTGTACATTTCAACTATTACGAGGGGTATAAGACTATAAATGAACATTTCTTTGAATGGGAAAAAGGAGGCAAATAAGCTACGGGCTATTCACCATACGTTGTGGTTGGCAGTATTGGAAGAGCGTAAGGGGTAATAAGCAAAGGGCTGAAAAAACCACCCCCTACACCTACGAGTATGAAGAGATATACATAGAAGGGGAAGAAGAAGATGCTTGGGATAAGGTTTTGAAAGAGAAGTTTAAAGAAACCGCCACTAAGACATTGTATATTGAAGATAAATCCCTAACTAAGATAGTAGGTGTTGGTGAAAGTCTAGTGGATAAGGAGGGGAATATTATACGTTCTTAGATATAATTTTGGGTAAACCAACGGTATTGTATGTTTTGACATATAGTGTTTTTATCCCAACTATTGCATAAAACATCGTTTTAATGTGGTTTATGCTCAGTTGGGGTTTTCGTAACTTTGCAACATGGCATCAATAGACTACATTCGCTCTGTTGCGAGAAACATCCTTGATAAAGACGGGAATGGTTGGATTGGGGATAATAAATTCAATAACATCATAACCAATGTTCAGGATGAGGTGTTTAATGACATCTATGCTCTCTACACACAAGCTAGAGGAAAAAGACTTAGACGTTTAGAATACAAAGGTTTTGTATATAGCGGTGTGAGGCAAATAGAAGATGATTTAAGACCTTTATACCGTACAGGGGTATCACTAACCCAAATATCCAACAACACCTTCTCACTGCCCTCTGATTACCGTTATATAGAGGGTTTAACTTATGATAGTAAGGATGTGGATATTCTAAGGCAAAACGACACCTTAAACTACCTTTTAACTAGCAGGTCTGCTCCCACCACAAGATACCCTGCTGCCACCGTTGAGAATGGTCAGGTTACTATGTATCCCACGTCTATTGTCTCAGGGGTTACAATGAGTTACTACAAGAACCCAAGAGGTATTGATGCTAATGGAAACCCCGTAGACCAATCTCCTACATGGGCGTATAACACCGTGAGTAACCAAAGTGTGTATAACGCTAGTAACTCTATACAACTAGAACTCCCTGAAAGCACTTACAACAAGATTATAGTGCGCTTAGTATCTCGTTACGGGGTGAATATCCGTGATTATGAGGTGGTTCAGTATGCTGAGAATGAGGAGGCTAAAAACCAAAATAATCTGTAATGGCTAGGAATTTAATACGACTTTCAGAGGTTATAAGTAACTACGAGGTAGAAAGAGATGAGAATGGGTATGACGTATATGCTAACACTAGAAAGATACGTAGTGTAGCTTATGGATTGCTAAAAGAGTTCTCAGTTCAGTCTAATAACATGGCCTACTCTGCTGTGCGCTTAGACATCAACACCAACAACAATACCGTCTCCTTACCTAATGACTTTTTAAAAGAAACCTTTGTAGGGTTGTATGATGAGAATACAGACCGTATTATTCCTTTAGGGAAAGACGATAACCTTAACATTGCAGGGGATGTGCTATTGGATAATAACGGGGATGCTTTATTAGATAGCGATGGTATAGAGCTGCTATCAGATATTCAATACACTGGTAACTTTAACACCACATGGTATTACGATGAGCCTTTCTTCTACAACCGTTACTACGGGGGTGGTAGAGGCTTAGGTCGCCAATATGGTTTAGGTGGTGGTAATAACGTATATGGGTATTACCGCTTTAACAAACAAGATAATAGGTTTGACTTGCAGGTTAATGATAACATCACTCAAATTATCCTTGAGTATAAGGCAGATGTAACCATGCAGGAAGACCCTCTTATAGACACCTTAATAGAAGAACCGCTAAAGAATGGTATCTACTTTAGGCTTATAAGAAGGTTGGCTGATGTACCTATGAATGAAAAGCTAAGGGCTGAAAAAGAGTGGTTTAACTCTAGGAGGATATTTATCTCCACTAAAAAGCAGTTCACCAAGCAAGAGGCTTTGCAGCAGTCTAGGAAGAATACCCAAACAGGGTTTAAAGGTTAGTCAAAATCTATTAGGTACTCCACGTCTAGGTTATCCCTGTGAGGTAGGGTTTTCCAAATAAATGTGATGTTATCCCCAACCTTTTTCACATAAACATCGTATAGTATTTTCCCTGATGCTTTAAGCATCTCCTCTGAGAATAAGATGCTTACTATCTCTAGGTTATCCCCATCTTTAACAGGGAATACACTACCCACCTTTAGGATATAAGGTTTAGGCCACGTTTCAGTAGGTCGGTAGGTTAATGTTCTTACAGGAGGTACGTCTCTTTTTACCTCTTCTTCTTTATTAAAAAATCCCATTGTGTCTTATTTAACACAAAGATACGAATAGCTTAACAATAAATAAACTTCATTAAAACAGGGTTTATTAAGTAGTTAGGCTAAAATAGTAAAAATACCTTAAAGTACCTCTATGTCTAATAAAGAATTTTCTAAAATACGGATAGTACCGCTTGTAGATGCGAACTCTACGGATATGTCATCGGCTGAGGTTTCGGTAACAAAAGGAAATGACAATACTGCTACATCCTCTGCACTTGCTGTGGCAAAGTTGTTTATCACACTCCTGCTAACAAGGGTGGTGCTATTTCGCACCAAACTTATAGTACCCTTTGCATCAGTTTCTACAAACTTAATACGGGCTTCTACTCTAGCGTTCACCGTGCTAGATGCCCCTGTAACCTCTATACCTGTGCTTGTTTCGTTTAGGGCTAGATTTTCACCAACTGATATACTATCGGCTGTATCTGTACCCACACTTGAAAAAGGTAGTGGAGAGTCTTGCGCCCCTGTTGTTTTCCCAATGAATCTGTTTTGTAAAGAACTGTTAAACACATTAGCGTTCATATCTCTTGTGCGGACATCCCCATTAGAGTTTAAAACAAGGGCGGTGTTTTCAGCCGTATCTTCTGTTACGTTTTCAATATTAGGCTGTTTGAGCCAAACCCTAGTTTGACTAAGGGCAATACCCGATGCGTTGCCCTGACCGTCTGTAATCTCTCTTTTACTCCCGTCTAAGGATTCGGTATCCGTGGTCTTTATAAGACCTTGCCATTTAGTATTGTCTGCTAATGATGCCATATATTACGCTTCTTCAGGAGTTAAAAAGTCAGGGGCTAGGTAAAGCTCTGCCTCACCCGCACTAACTGTCAACTCCCTAATATCCCCAACCTTTGTAGTTCCTGCCGTGTACCCGCTAGTGCTTGCAGATGCACCGTTGTTGTTAGCATATTCTATGGTGGAAATAGTAAGGTCTGAATTTACAAAAACCCCTATTGTTTTAGGGGCGTGTATTTCTAAAAATGCTTTATCTGAGGTTTCATCAACCCCTACAAGACCGTTGTTAGATACCGTAATAGTATCGGCACTATCTACAACATTACTTACAAACTTAATCCCGTTGTTTTCTTCCGAAGGGCAGTTTGCAATAACCGCTTTAGCTCCTTTAATAACCTCACTTAAATCAGGCGTGCCTGCTAAGGTATAGGTTATATTCCCTGCTGTATCAGCAGATATATCGGTGATGGGAGTTCTTTTTAAAGGGGTGCAGTAGTAGTCGTTCCCACTATCAACGGTGTAACTACCGAATTGTCCAAATTGTGAAGGGCCAAGATTACCCAAGTTAGATGTCGCACTCATGTATTAGGTCTTTAGTGCAAAGTTACGAAATACCCCTAACAAAAAATAAACCCCATTAAAACGGGGTTTATTAAGTAGTTAGGCTAAAATATAAATTATTTTTTTCTTTTACTACCCTTCACCCTAGATTTTTCTTTAGCCCCCCTGTTTTTAGATGGGGATATGAAGGATTTGGTTTTGTGGTCGTAGTCTTTCCCTTGTATGTTCTTCCCGTTACGCTTGGCTTTACGTCTTATACGCTTTAGCTCCGCACGTTTTTTCATTTGCTCAGGGCGGGCATTAATCTTCTTGTCGTTCTCTAGCTTTTTCTTATAGCTTTTGCGATTGGACTTGTAAAACTTAGCTGTACGTTTCATTACTTTTCTTCTAGTATCTCTATGAGTTTATCCGTCCTTCTAAGCTGCTTTTTCAAAGCTAGGTTTGTACTCCTAATGTCGGGTAGGTCTTTTGATATAGTATCAATTCTATCCACCANCTTCTCCATAGCCATGTTCGTTTCGGCAGAGTTTTTTTCATAATCCTTAACAACCTTCATTAAAGAGTTAGTATATTCTTTTTGCGTGGCACTAAGAGCGTCTGTTTGCTTGTCAATAAACTCTTTGTTTTGCGTGAACATATCTTTAACATACCGCAAAGCCGCATAACCAAAAACAGCCAATAACGCAAATGCACTACCTTCCCTTATTATTTCTTGCACCAATTCTGACATTTTTTAAAAAAGTTTCTTAACCCATGAAAATATACTAACCACACTCCCCCAATTAAATATAAAAAAGCAAGCTACAAACCCGCCTGCAAAAGTGTAGACTAGCAGTTTCCAACTGGTTTTGTATTTAACAACATCGCTATCTTTTTTAGATAACTTAACATTAAGCTCTTTATTCTCTTTTAAAAGGTCTTTATACTGCGCTGTAACAGCTTTAGACTTTTCGGTTACACTATCTAACCTCTCTTTAAAAATATTGCTTGTAGGGGCTTTATACCAAGTGTAATCAATGTAATCCCATACCCCTTCTAGTAGTATTGTGTCTTTACCCGCACTAAGGGTTAGGTTTTGTTTTTCTTTAGGGATTAAGCTTTTCTTCTTTTCACCTGCTGTACCTTTTACGGTGTTGGCAAGCATATTTTCAATAACGGTGGTGTATTCTTTTTGTGAGGCGTATTTATGCTCTAAGGTGTTTATAATGCTATCGCGATATGCAATAGAGGTGCTATCGGTCTTATATATATATTCCTTTTCAGTTATAACCTCTTTGGCCTTACAGCTAACCGCCATTAATATAAGGAGGGTAGAGAGTAATAGGAAAACTAATGCCCTGTGAAAACCATTGTCGGGGTCGGGTTTTAAATTAAAAGTTGTCATAGCAATTCTGTTTCAGGATACCAATCATTAGTTAATTCCTCTACCTTTTGCATCTGAGAATTTACGGATGGTGCTTTTATAATCGCAAATTGATTTCCGTTTGGGTGTTCTATTACTTTTGCCCAGCGCTTGGTACTTCCGCTATGCCTATGTGCTTTGGTAACAGCGGCATTGTAGGCTTCGGCTTCTTGTCTGTTATTTGTTACGAAGTATGCCATTATGGGTAAATAGAATAAGCGCTGTTTACATTGTCTTGAATGGCCAAACGGTCGGCAATTTTATCACTAGCATATCCTGCTATTTCTTGCATCTTTCCGTTGAAATGAACAGCAGGGCTAGTATCTATATTGACTGCTCCGATAGCAATACTAGCCGTGCTATCATGTATATTTCCGCTGGGTGGGTTTTGAATTAAATCTGTGGCCTGTTGAATACCG